>ERZ857882.2679-NODE-2679-length-18022-cov-5.404352_pt1 | contig 18022 bp, 18 predicted proteins | sample MGYA00519697_ERZ857882 | MGnify/ENA primary metagenome ERZ857882 (study PRJEB31778, sample SAMEA3449373) | human gut metagenome | biome: human gut; feature: human-associated habitat; material: faeces | place: United Kingdom | collected 2010/2012 ...
ATGAACAGCATCCGCAGTCGGGCAGAGGAAATCATCCTCTCTGAGATGATTTTTGTTTAAGGAGGTGCCTGTCTATGAGATACCGTATCGAATACGCTGATGGACGCTGCTGTAACTTTGCCAATGGCAGGGCTGACCTGCTGGAATGGCTGAAACTGCTGAAGGAGGAAGAAATCGCCGACATTCGCAAAGTGTATAAAAGCGGCGTGTCGGATTCCGTCCTGGAAACATACCGGAGTTATATCCGTCCAGCATAAGGAGGTGCGCTTATGGGTACAGATATTGAAAAACTGGTTGATTTGATGATTCAGGAGCGGATGCAGAGCCAGTTTGCTAAGTGGCGGGAGGCAGAAACCGGCAAGGAGAAAAAAGCTGATTACCTTCACTTGGAAACCGAGTATGAAAAAGCGATCAGCGCATTGTCTGAGGAACAGAAGGAAGCTGTAAGGCACTATTGCGATTCCATCTTCGATTCCGGCGCAGAAAGCGAATGCTTCTTTTACCGGCTGGGCCTCAAAGATGGTATTCGCCTTTGGAAGTTTATGAAAAAGCTGATGAAAACGGTCAGCTAACGGATGTACAACCGCATATTTTATTCCGCTCGCAAACGGGGCGAAAGCCGTCCAACGGTACAGATTGGACGGCTTTTTTTCTACCTGCGTTTCTTCCTCTTGGGCGTATAGTATGGCTGTGGTTTGGTTTTGCCCCGCATATTGTTTGAGTTTTTAAGCAGTTTGGACAGGCTCAATATCCGCAGAAAAGCGGAAAAGTCCTCGGATGAAATTTTTTCAAAAGGAATCTGCATTTTATCACAGAACTCATAGATCATAGCTTCTGTGTCGGTTCCTATCTGTATGGCCTGTTCAAAATTCTCTTTGACCTCATCCAGTGTTGGCTGTGGATCGGCTGTGGTCTTGTCTTTCAAATGGGCTTCCCGTATATCCCGGACAATGCTGTCCAGGTCATCGTGCATGACGTGGCTGTAAAAGTCGCTTTCCTGCACCTGCCCCAGCTCCAGCGTCCGCATATAGAGGTCATCTTCTCCGGGCGCATACTTGCTGAGGACGGCCTGCCGGGTGGCTTCCATCACCAGATTCATCTGCTCCACCCGCATATTGGCGATTTGGTCGATACAGATTTCCATATCCACCATCAGCCGCCGGAAGTTCGGGTGTGTAGCCAGTTCGCAGAGAAGCCGATTGTTGATTTTGCCGCTCCGTAAAAGTTCAATCATTTCATCGTTCAAATGGAGCGACTGTACATCGGCGTTGGGAACCTCTTTATTATCGGTCAGTCCCATCAGATAGTCGGCGGACACGCCGTAAAAATCCGCCAGCGTCGCAATCGCAAATGGGCTGATGTCCTTGTAGTCATCGGTTTCGTATTTCCCCAGCGCAGATTTAGACAGGCCGGTCTGCTCCGCCAGTTGTTCCAGCGTCAGGTGCTTGTCCACCACCCGCAGGTCTTTGAGCCGCTCCGGGATTGTCAGCTTTGCGTACATCCAAAGCCCCCTCTCTCGTTATGGTTTTTCAGTGATTACACCCATTATAGCACGATTCCATAAGCGTGGAAATATGCGGATTTCAAGCGTTTTTCCGACGTTTTGGATATACGGGAAAGGGCCTCTTTTTTCGGTAAACTGGTTCTTGCAGACAGGCACAGAACCTTGAAAATCGAATGACCGGCTGCAAGGGGTATGGCCTCCGGGGAAGTGACGCCAGGACAGAAATCGAGCGCACCAAAGAGGCCGATACGCCGGGAGAAATTCCGGGCAGGAGCGGCTTGCAGGCAGACCGGCGGACAGAAACAAGTTTATCATGCGGGGCGCATGGCTCCGCAGCAAAGAAATGGAGGAAATCATTATGACACTGAGTATGAAAGAAAAGAAGATTCTCTACGCTTACGGCTGTCCCAGCCACCACAATACGGTGACACGGCTGAAATGGCTGACGGCCCTGACGGTTGACCCGGAGGCCAAACGCCGGATGCTGGGGTTGGCCCGTAAGGTGGAGACGGAGGTGGACGAAAGCTGGTACGAGGATTTTTACCACCATCTGCGCATGGAGATGGACGAGTACCGCCGTCTCAAGCGCAGCCTGCGTGTGCTGAAATCTTACACTGATTATGAGGAGGATTTATATGAGGAAGCTGTCTAAGTATGAGAAAGAAACCATCATCAACTGGAACGAGGCGGAGAACCTTGCCAGCGTCTACACCTTCAACGCCAGCTTGAAGCGCAGGCTGGCTGATTTCAGCCGGAAGTACCCGCTGCTGTGCCGGTTGGAGCGCAGCACGCCGGAGGGCAGCGTGACCTATGTGCTGGACAAGTCCCGGCTGTCGATCCGGCTGGTGCCGCCGTACAGCGAAGAACGGAAAGCCGCCGCAAGGGAGTACGCAAAGGAGCATGGCTTTCAGGTGGTGGGGGTGGAAGAAAAAATCGCCTGAAATCGGGGCGTTTACGGAAAAAATGACGGGTCTGCACCCGCTGTTTTGACCGGCAATCCCCGCAGGCGTATTCCGTATCCATTCCCACCTATGGTCGCAAATGTGCGGATACGGAGCCGGTGAAACTGGCAAACACCGCTCCTGCGGTGGAAGCCAGCTTCGCTTGCGGGAGTACAGAGGGCAGCCAGCCCTTTGTGCCGGGGTGCAGGGGCGGCAGCGCACTGCTGGGGTCAAGGGGCAACGCCCATTGGGCGGGTACAGGGCGGCAGCGCCTGTGCGGTGTGTAGAGGCGGCGAGCCTTTACTCCGGTGTCCAGAGGTGGAAAACCTCGGCCCAGGGAAAGTTGATGCCTGCGTCAACTTGTACTGGGTATTACCTGACGCAAAATTCGCAGGATTTGCGGCTTCGCCGCCCCTTCCCCGGCCCCAGAACATCTTCGCAGGAAGGAGGAAATCTGTTTGAAACTGACACGACACAATGGACGCTCCGGCAAGCATGGCACCTATAATCCCCGCCACAATGACCGCCGGTTCGATGTGGAGAACAGCGAACACATTGACGCAGAACGGGCAAGGCAGAATGTCTACTGGGACTGCTACCGGGGCTTTACGACACACGAGTTCCGGGAGAACCCGGAGCAGCCGGATTTCAGCTTTGAGGAAATCGAGCGGATGTACTACTACGAGTATTATTCTGACCATGTGGAGGCGCAGAACGCCCGGAATGAGAAAACCCGGCACACCGAGCGCAACCGCACCGTGGAGGACTTGCTGAAAAACAACAAGACCTGCCCGGAGGAAAGCATCTACCAGATCGGCACACTGGAAGAATCCGTCCCGCCGGAAACGCTCTTTCGCATCGTCAACGAGTTCTATGAGGAATTCGAGCGCCGCTTCGGTTCCCATATCCACATTTTAGATTGGGCGCTCCATCTGGACGAGGGGACGCCCCACATCCATGAGCGCCATGTGTTCGACTGTGAGAACCGCTACGGGGAACTGTGTCCCCAGCAGGAGAAGGCGCTGGAGGAACTGGGCATCCCTCTCCCGAACCCGGACAAGCCAAAAGGCAGGCACAACAATCGGAAACAGACCTTCGATGCGGTCTGCCGGACGATTTTGTTTGACATCACAAAGCGGCATGGGCTGCATCTGGATCAGGAGCCGTCCTACGGCGGACGGGAGTATCTGGAAAAGCAGGACTATATCCTGATGAAGCAGAAGGAGCAGCTGACGGCGCAGGAGCAGAAGCTGGAAGAACTGACGCTCAAAATCGAGGACGTGGAGACGCTGCTGGATGATGTTTCCGATGTGGCCTATGACAAGGCGGTGGAGGTGGTGACCGATACTGTCCGGCAGGAGACACACAAAGAAGATATTCGTTTGATTGAGGAAACAAAAAAGTGGGTACTTTCGCCGGAGCGGAAGGCCCCGCAGAAGGAGCGTGACTACGCCGCCGCCCGGCTGGATGGAGTGATTACCAAAATCAAACGTGTCATGCAGAGTGCCCTGGCAAAAATCCAGAAAACGCTTATGCAGCCGGAGGTCAAGAAGGCCGGTAAGGAGCAGATCAAGGAGAAAGCCAGAGAATCCATCCGGGATAAGCTGGCGAAAGACAAGCTGGACGCTGACCGGGATAACCGGGAACGCTGGGAACGTGAGGGGCGGATCGCTCCGACTAAGAAACACGATATGGAGTTATGAGGCATCTGATTTTCTGCGGAAACCAGGTGTCTTTTTCTCTGTCTGGAGGTGAGAAAATCGAATGTATTTGAAGCGGTGAAGGAGTCTGTCACCACAAGGCAGGCTGCGGAATATTACGGGGTGCAGGTTGGCAGGAATGGGATGGCCTGCTGTCCCTTCCACGATGACAAACATCCCAGCATGAAGGTTGACCGCCGGTTCCACTGCTTCGGCTGTCAGGCGGACGGGGATGTGATTGATTTTACCGCCCGCCTGTTTGGTCTGAGCGGTAAGGAAGCGGCTCTGAAGCTGGCGGAGGATTTCTCTGTCCGCTATGACGCCAAAGGCCATGACCCGCCCCGCAGGAGGCCGGTCAAACGGAAAATCAGCGAGGAACTGCGCTACCGGCAGGCGGAGCAGAAATGTTTCCGGGTACTGTGCGATTACCTGCATCTGCTGGAACGCTGGGAGAAGAAATACGCTCCGCAAACGCCGGAGGAAGCATGGAATCCGCTGTTTGTGGAAGCACTGCAAAAGAAAGCACACACGGAGTATCTGCTGGATGTTCTCCTGTCCGGCAGCATGGAGGAACGGGCTTCCGTTGTCGCCCAGTACGGAAAAGAGGTGAGGAAGATTGAGCAGCGAATATCAGAGTTTGCCGCCAGCCACCCGGCAGGCCGCCATGAGCGCAGCCGAAGCCTTAGCGCCGGAGCAGAGCGCCTCTGAGGTGCGGGAAAGCCTCTCCGTCACCGAGAAGGGCCAGCCCGCCAACACCATCGGCAACTGCCGGACGGTGTTCTGCCATGACCCTCTCCTGCGCGGGGCGATCCGGCTGAACCTCCTGACTGACCGGGTGGACATTGTGCGGGATTTGGGCTGGCGCAGGAATACCAGCGCCCTGACGGATACAGACGTGAAGTATCTGCTTCTCTATTTTGAGCAGAACTATGGCCTGACCAGCGAGAAAAAGATGACAGCGGCGCTCTCTATCGTGGCGAATGAAAACTGCTACCATCCCATACAGGACGTGCTGAACGGCCTTGTCTGGGACGGGACGCCCCGCATCCGCTCCTGTCTCCATCACTTCTTGGGTGCGGACGAGAGCGACTATGTGGAGGAAATGCTGAAACACTTCCTGCTGGGGGCTATCCGGCGGGTATTCCGGCCCGGCTCCAAATATGAGGAAATGCTCTGTCTGGTAGGCGGTCAGGGCGCTGGCAAATCCAGCTTCTTCCGCCTGCTGGCGATCCGGGACGAGTGGTTTTCCGATGACCTGAAAAAGCTGGATGATGACCGGGTGTTTTTGAAACTGCAAGGACACTGGATTATTGAGATGTCGGAGATGCTGGCTACCAGCAGCGCCAAAAGCATTGAAGAAATCCGCTCATTCATCAGCCGCCAGAAGGAAACCTACCGGACGCCCTATGAAGCCCAGCCCAAAGACCGGCTGCGGCAGTGTGTGTTCGGCGGTTCATCCAACACGCTGGACTTCCTGCCCCTTGACCGGGCCGGGAACCGGCGTTTCCTTCCCATCATGATTTACCCGGAGAATGCGGAGGTTCACATTTTGGAGGACGAGGACGCCTCCAGAGCCTATCTTTTGCAGGTCTGGGCGGAGGCCATGACGATTTACCGCAGCGGCCACTACTCTATGAAGTTCAGCAAGTCCATCCAGCGCCAGCTGGTGGAGGTACAGAAGGATTTCATGCCGGAGGACACGGAGGCCGGGCAGATACAGGGCTTTCTGGAACACTACACCGGCAGCATGGTCTGCTCCAAACAGCTGTTCAAGGAGGCGCTGGGCCACACCTATGACGAGCCGAAACGGTGGCAGCTGCACAATATCAACGAGATCATGAACACGGTGGTGACGGGCTGGAAGCCGTTCTCCAATCCGAGGATGTTCGCCGGGTATGGCAGGCAGAGGGGCTGGGAACGGGACGTTTCCGGCAACGAACTGCCCGGCAACGAAGATGGATTTGTGGAGCTGACCGAGGAAGAATGCCGCCAGCTGGAACTTCCCAAAGAGTGGATCGCATAAAAATAGCGGTCTGTTGCCGGGATGGTTGTCACTTGGTTGCCGGGTTCGTTGCCGGGGATTTTCCGGTCTGGATACGGAAAAAGCCTGTAAATAAGGCATTTTCTAATATCTATCTCTATCTCCGGCAACGAAAGCAACGAGATTTTTCAAGAAAATTCACAAAGTAAGATTTACAGGCCAGACGGTAGTTTACAGGTTTTCAGAGGTTCGTTGCCGGACTTCGTTGCCGGTGCTGCCGTCCGGCCTGTCTCTCTATGGAGGTAGCCTATGGAAAAAAGCAAAAATCAGAAGAATAAAGTCCGTTTTGTGGTGGTGCGGGAGTTCTCCGGGGAGAAGTCCATGCGGGAAGCCTTTGAGCAGCTCATTGAGCGCCAGACCTGCGAACACTTCGAGGAATGGCGTCATCAGCGGGAAATGGCAGAAAAAGCTGCGTAAAAACGGTTGATTCAGGGACAGGGACATGGTACTATAATGGTATCGTGTCCCTGTTCATAGAAGGAGAACGCTATGAGCAGGAAAAAACAAGTCTATGAGAAAATCACCGCTCTCTACTGCCGTATCTCTCTGGATGACGGCGGCGACAATGAGAGCATGAGCATCAGCAACCAGAAAATCATGCTTCGGGACTTTGCTGAAAAGCATGGGATGTTCCAGTATGAGTATTATGTGGATGACGGCTATACGGGCCGCAATTTCAACCGCCCTGCCTTCCAGCGTATGATCGCTGACATTGAGGCAGGGAAGATCGGCTGCGTCATCACCAAAGACCTATCCAGACTTGGTAGGAATTATATTGAAGCTGGCAGCTATATCGAAATCTTTTTCCCCAAACACAATGTGCGCTATATCGCCATCACGGACGGCGTGGACAGCCTGACCCGTCAGGAGATGGACATTACGCCCTTCAAGAATATCCTGAACGATATGTATAGCCGGGATATTTCTAAAAAGGTGCTGGCGGGCATCACGACCCGCTCCCGGCAGGGAAAGTTCTGCGGAGGGACGCCGCCCTTCGGCCTGATGCGTGACCCGGAGGACAAAGGGCATCTTATCATTGACCCGGAGACAGCGCCGATCATCCGTAAAATCTATGACTATGCCCTTGACGGGCTGGGCTGCATGAGGATTTCCAAACGGCTGATGGAAGAAAAAATCCCCATCACCCATGTCAAGGCCAATACGGAGTTTGACGCCAACTATTACTCTTGGGGCGGCGCAAGGATCAGCCATATCCTGCGGAATCCCTTTTATAAGGGCGCACATCTGGTCTTTCGGACACACCAGAAGGGCATCCGCTCCAACACTTATGACATTATCCCCCGTGACCAGTGGGAAGTGATCGAGGGCTGCCATGAGGCGATTGTGACGCCGGAGGAATGGGAACAGGTACAAGCTATCATTGACCGCAAACCACCTATCATGAAAGGCAATGCCTGCCCCTTTTATAATCTGTTCCACGGGCTGGTCTACTGCGCTACCTGCGGGAAGTCCATGCAGGTGCGGTATGAAAAGGTCGGCAGAACCGGGAAGAACCGGTTCACCGGCGAGATGCGGGAACCGATTGACAAGGCGTACTATATCTGCCAGACTTATAACCGCATGGGATGCAAGGTCTGCTCCAGCCACAAGATCGAGGCCAGAGATTTATACAATCTGGTGCTGAAAGACATTCAGGAGCTGGCGGCGCAGGCCATGAAGGACGCCGATGCGTTCTATCAGCACCTCAGCAGCCGGATGGAGCGCCGGTATCTGGTAGACGCTTCTCAGACCGAGAAGGAACGGAAACGGCTGGAAGCCCGGAATCAGGAAATTGATGTGATGTTTTTAAGCCTGTACACGGATAAGGCAAAAGGCATCCTGACCGAACAGCGGTTTATGAAACTGACGGCGGCGCTGGAACAGGAGCAGGAATCCAACCAGAAGCGTCTGCATGACCTGGCGATGATGCAGAGCCGGGCGGACGCACAGGAAAGCGAAGTCCGTACCTTTATCAAGGAAATCCGGCGCTATTCCGCTATTGAGGAACTGGACGAGGCAATGCTGAACCGGCTTATCAGCCGGATTCTGATTGGCGAGGTCAAGAAGGTGGACGGACAGAAGGTGCAGAAAGTCAAAATCGTTTATAACTTTGTCGGGGAAATCCCGGAGATTGCAGCATAAAGACAGTACAGCCCTCCCCGTACCGGGGAGGACTTTTTGATATTTGGAAAAGATAAAAATGTATGTGTTATTTATAGCATCCTAAAAGGCCATTGTTTCCAAAATACCGGTTTTAAGATTTTGAGCAGCAGCGCTCAATGGACGTTTCCTGTCATATACCATACAAATCTGACGTTCAGGGATTGTTTCCCGCAGATGAATCTGGACGATCTCACGTTGCTGAAGTGCTTCCTTCGCCATTGGTTCTGGAAGAAAAGCTAGCCCTAATTCCGCTTTTACCAAAGGTAAAATCTGATCTATGGTAGCTGCTTCCGTGTCTGGTATCAACTCCAACCCGTGGGACAGGAACAATTTATGATAAAAATTCCAGGTCATAGTTTCTTTTCCGAGGCAAATCAACGGATAATTTTTTAGTTCGGCAAGTGTCAGCTCCTGGCTGCCCAGTGCCGTAAAAGTTTTGCCGCCCACAAGAATTTCACGGAAGGGCCGCAAATGCAATTCCTTCAAAGAGGTATCCACGTTGGTCGGCGTTGATACAACAGCAAAATCAACTTCACCGTTTTTAACAGAGCGGATGGCTTGCGGAGTGGAATGGTTATATATTTTCAAGCGAATACCGGGATGCTTCATGTGAAAGGGCTTCAATATATCCAGCAGGTAGATATTCAATGCGGTTTCGCTGGCTCCGATTGAAATACTTCCATGCTCCAAACCACTGTGCGCATTTAGTTCGGTTTCGGCTGTTTGTATCTGAGAAATGGCAGCTTCGACATGAGTGAACAACATTTCTCCTTCTGGGGTCAGTTGAACACCTCGATTGGTGCGTATAAATAACGTACAGTGCGTTTGCTGCTCCAGGCAGTTCATGGCGCGGGTAACGTTGGGCTGTCCGCTGCCCAGTGCATGAGCCGCTTTTGTGAAATTCTTGTATTTGGCTACATAATAAAAAACCTTGTAATATTCAAAGTTGACATCCATCCAGGCATCCTCTTTCTGATATGCTAATTGCTGATGATCACTATATCAATAATACTTTTTACATATTCCTGCCTGTCCAGTATAATAGATTTTGGTTCCAAAAACAAGTGAAGGAGTGCTTTAGTATGAGTGAAATCAAAAAAGTTGTGCTGGCATATTCCGGTGGTCTGGATACCTCCGTTATTATCCCGTGGCTGAAAGAACACTATGACAACTGTGAAGTGATCGCTGTCTGTGGAAATGTTGGACAAGACGATGAATTGGATGATTTGAAACAGCGAGCAGTGGCTTCTGGAGCCAGCAAACTTTATGTCGAGGATTTAACGGATGAGTTTGTTAATGAGTTTGTTATTCCTACTATGCAGGCGGGAGCTGATTATGAAGGGTATTTATTGGGAACCAGCCTTGCCCGCCCTATTCTGGCTAAGCGTGTCGTGGAAATTGCAAAGGCAGAGGGGGCGGATGCTGTTTGCCACGGCAGCACCGGAAAGGGCAACGATCAGGTGCGATTTGAGCTGGCCATTATGCACTTTGCGCCGGAAATGAAAATCATTACACCGTGGCGGGAATGGGATATTCAAAGCCGCAATGAGGAGATTGATTACGCCGAAGCCCATCATATTCCTTTGAAAATAAATCGAGAAACCAATTACTCAAAGGATAAAAATCTTTGGCATCTTTCTCATGAGGGATTGGATTTGGAGGACCCAGGTAATGAGCCGCAGTATGAAAAAGAAGGTTTTCTGGAAATGAGCGTTTCTCCACTGAAAGCGCCGGATACTCCTACATATGTGGAGCTGGACTTTGAAAAAGGCGTACCTGTTAAGTTGAACGGCAAGGCAATGAAATCATCAGACATTATTTCTAAGCTAAACGAGATTGGCGGCTGTAATGGTATTGGCCTGTACGATGTGGTGGAAAACCGTCTGGTTGGTATGAAAAGCCGAGGAGTGTACGAGACACCGGGCGGAACCATTCTGTATAGAGCGCATGAGATATTAGAAACACTGACATTGGACAAAAAAACTGCCCATAAGAAAAAAGAATTGTCTATTTGCTTCGGTGAGTTGGTTTACGACGGACAGTGGTTTTCTCCGCTGCGCAAAGCGTTGTCTGCATTTGTGACAGAGACGCAGCAGACCGTCACCGGAAAAGTACGTCTGAAGTTATATAAGGGCAACATTATCAATTCAGGTGTGTGGTCCCCATATTCTTTGTATAGCGAGGATATTGTCACATTTAATGAAGGAGAGGGCTATCAGCAGTCCGATGCTACTGGCTTCATCCGTCTTTTGGGGCTGCCTACCCGTATACAGGCGTCTGTAAATGCCCGAAATAGAAGGGAGGCAGAAAAATGCTGACTGCGGTGACAGGTATCAAGTGGGGGGATGAAGGGAAAGGACGGGTTATTGATCTGCTGGCAGAGCGGGCGGATATTGTCGTGCGTTACCAGGGGGGAAATAATGCCGGGCATACGGTCGTAACCAAACAGGGAAAATTTATTCTGAATCTGCTACCATCCGGGATTCTTCATCCCAATGTGGTGTGTGTTCTTGCGGATGGTATGGTAGTTGATTTAGAGCATCTCTCCAATGAAATTGCCGATATTCGCGGCAAAGGGGTGTCTGTAACACCTCAAAATTTCAAACTGTCCGCTCGTGCAACCATCTCCATGCCGTGGCATCGGATACAAGATGATTTGGAGGAAGAACGTCTTGCGCAGAGCGGAGTTGCTTTCGGCTCTACTCGCAGGGGAATTGCTTATGCCTACAGCGATAAGTATCGCAAAAAAACATTGCGTTTAGGTGATCTGCTTCATTTAGATGAGCCATATATACAGGTTCGTCTAAAAACCATGCTGGAAGCAAAAAATTTGGAACTGGCAGGCTGCTATCATCAGGAGCCAATGTCTTATCCGGCCCTGCTTGCCTGGTGCCAGAAGCAGGCAAAGGAGTTTTTACCCTATATCTGTGATACCGGAAATTATTTGGATACAGCGTTATCGTCAGGAAAACAGATGGTTTTGGAAGCGCAGCTTGGCGCTATGCGTGATATTGACTATGGCATTTTCCCCTACACTTCCAGTTCTACAACGATTGCGGCCTATGGGCCGATTGGAGCGGGAATTCCTGGCGTGCAGCCTGACCATGTGGTCGGTGTGTTAAAGGCTTATTCAACGTGCGTTGGTGCAGGCCCATTTGTGGCCGAGAACGCTATGCCTGAAGAATGGAAGGAATCCCTGCGCAAGGCCGGCGGTGAATATGGCGCTGCAACAGGCCGCCCACGCCGGGTTGGGCCATTTGATGCGGTTGCAAGCCGGTACGGCCTAAAATGCCAACGCGCTGACAAAATCGCATTGACTAAGTTAGACGTACTCAGTTATATGCAGGAAATTCCCATCATTACGGGATATTTGTACAAAGGCAAAGAAACAGACACCTTTGTTCCTACGGAAAATCTGGAAGAATATCAACCGGTTATCAGCTTCATTCCCGGCTGGAAACAGGACATTTCCGCTTGCCGTCGCTGGGAGGAACTGCCGGATGCTGCAAAAAATTATATCAAAACGCTGGAAAAATTACTTGATCACGAGATCCAGTTTATCTCTGTCGGCGCAAAGCGCGAAGAATATCTGATAAAGGGGGAATGGCTGTGAGACACCTGATTGAACCAACCGATTTCAATGACGATGAAACGATGGCAGTCCTGGATTTGGCTGATCGAATTGCCGCCGCTCCGGAGATGTATGCGCATGTGGCTGACGGCAAAAAGCTGGCGACCTTATTTTATGAACCCAGTACGAGAACCCGGCTTTCTTTTGAATCTGCCATGCTAAGTCTGGGCGGGCAGACGCTCGGCTTCTCCGGAGCAGAACAGTCCAGTGCAACCAAAGGAGAAACGGTTGCTGATACAGCTCGCGTAGTCAGCTGCTATTCCAATATTATAGCTATGCGCCACCCAAAAGAAGGTGCTCCGCTTCGCGCTTCCATGTTTTCCAAAGTTCCTGTCATAAATGCTGGTGACGGAGGCCATAATCATCCTACACAAACTTTAATTGATTTGCTGACGATTCGCCAGCGCATGGGACGGTTGGATCATCTGACCGTTGGTTTTTGCGGTGATCTGAAGTTCGGCCGGACAGTGCATTCTTTGGTCAACAATCTTGTTCGTTTTTTAGGAAATCAGTTTTATTTTATCTCGCCAGAGGAACTTCGCATTCCCGAATATTTGAAGGAGGATACATTGCACCCGGCAAATTCCTTATATTGGGAGGTCAGCAGTTTGGAGGACACACTCCCTAAGCTGGATGTGTTATATATGACCAGAGTGCAGAAAGAACGTTTTTTTAATGAGGAAGATTACATTCGGCTAAAGAGCATCTACACGCTTGACCCTGAAAAAATGAAATTGGCTAGGCCGGATATGCCTGTGTTGCATCCACTGCCTCGTGTCGATGAAATTACTCGGACGGTAGATGATGATCCCCGTGCCGCTTATTTTGATCAGGTGCAGAATGGCGTTTATGTTCGCATGGCACTAATTATGGCTCTGTTGGGAATTGCCGATCCTGTGACTGGAGAGAAGGTGTTAAAATGCTGAAGGTAGAACCCATTCAAAATGGTGTGGTTATTGACCATATCCCCGCTGGGCGCGGTATGGAAATTTACCGGCTGCTCCATCTGGAGAGCAAACATCAGGCGGTTGCGCTGCTGCAATCTGTGCGCAGTGAGAAATATGGAACAAAAGATCTGATTAAGATCGAAGGTTCAAACCTTCCGGAGCGGCTGGAGATTTTAGGCTATCTGGATCGGCGAATTACACTAATCTATATCAAAGACGGAGTAGTGGAGCGAAAATGTCAGCCTGATATGCCAGAGATATTGCGAAATGTGGTTAAATGCACAAACCCACGATGTATTACCAGTATTGAGGCAGGATGCGACCATATTTTCAAACTGTCTCCTTCTGGGAAGTACCGCTGCCTTTACTGTAATCAGGAACTGCCGGTACAGAGGTGATACCATATGGATTTTTCTGCATACGAAAAAGGCAATCCTTTTATGTCTTATAACCATATTCAAATATGCAAAGTTGACCCGGATTGCTGTGTGGTAAAGGTAAACTTGGTTGCCGAATCTATGAATCTTCATGGACACGTACATGGAGGATTGTTATATGCAATGGCAGATTGCGTGGCGGGAATTTTTGCCAGAATGGATGGTAGAGATTATGTAACGCAAAGCGCACATATCAATTTCCTGCATAACGTACAGTCAGGGACAATCTTTGCAAAAGCTGAAATCATAAAGCGCGGTAAGCACATGGCTTACTTTCATATCAGCATTACCGATCAAGATGATCATCTTCTTTGTGATGGTATGGTTGATATGTATTGTATTTCAGGATGCCAAACATAGTCAGGCTTCTGCTATTTTGAGAATACATACATAGAGGTATCTTTAGTTATACATCAAGGAGTGAACACATTTGCATGGAATTATAAAATGCCAGCATCAGGGACAAATGTCCGAATCTTTCCCAACTGCCGCATTTTTGTCAATATCAGGCGGCCTGCAAGATGCCTATACCTATGTGTTCCGGGGCAAGGTGTTCGCCAATGCTCAGACCGGGAATATCGTATTACTTAGTCAAAACATCTGTGAGCGTAATTGGTTGCAGAGCGCACACTACTTTGTTCCGTTGGCAGCATTTGCAATAGGCATCATTGTTGCAGAGCAGATACGGGGAAAATATCAGAATGTGCAGAATATCCACTGGAGGCAGATTGTCCTGCTACTGGAAATGATTCTGCTGTTTTTGGTAAGCTTTCTTCCGCAAAGTCTTGATATGCTGGCTAATGCACTGGTATCTTTTTCCTGCGCTATGCAGGTGCAGACATTCCGAAAGGTGAATGGTTACGCGTTTGCCAGCACCATGTGTATCGGAAATATGCGTAGCGGCATGGAAGCACTTTCTGCATACATCAGAACACATGATAGAAATGTTTTAGGGAAAGCTTTGCGCTATTGGGAAATCATTTTCCTATTTGCTGTTGGCGCTGGAATCGGCGGTCAATTTGTTGTTCTGTTCGGAGCGCATACGATCTGGTTTTCCTGCCTGCTTCTATTGGTCAGTTTTTGCCTGATGTTTATCAGAGAAGAAATGAAAGAACACCCGGAAATTAGCGTCGAGGAAGAAACGATACAGAAAGATCTGTGGGACATTGAAAAGCAGATAAAGAATATAGGTCACCAGGTCGGGGAAGATATATCGGTTATGAAATCACCGCATAATAAAGATTCTCAATAACAAATTAAATCGCGGCGTCGAATGAATAAAACTCCGACGTCGCGATTTTTACAGAAAAATTTAGCCCCAGACTTCCTCAGCAATCTCTTTAACCAGCGCCAGTTTCGCCCATTGCTCTTCTTCAGTCAGCTTATTGCCGATCTCGCAGGAAGCAAAACCGCACTGCGGGCTGAGATACAACCTGTCAAGAGGGATGTACTTTGCAGCTTCATGGATTCGGGCAATCACGGCCTCTTTATTCTCCAACTGCGGCTGCTTTGTGGTAATCAGTCCGAGAACCACTTTCTGTCCGCTTCCGATTTTTGCAAGAGGCGCAAAGCCACCGGAGCGTTCATCATCAAACTCCAGATAATAGGCACTTACATTTTCTTCGCCGAACAAAACGTCGGCCACGGAGTCATAGGGGCCACTGCTGGCATAAGTTGAATGGTAATTGCCCCTGCAGACATGGGTGGTGATGTTCATCCCCTCTGGCGCTCCGTTAATCACCTGGTTGTTAATATCTTTATAGGCATTCTGGACGGCCAAAAGCCCTTCTTTCGTTGCGGCGTGCATTTCCTGTCCATTTTTATCCGCCAGCATTCCCCATGTGCAATCGTCAAACTGCACATTCCTGCAGCCTGCATCGTACAGCTGATGCAGTACAGCAATGTAAGCCTGTGCAATGTCGTCCATCAGCGGCTTGGCAGAACTGTAAAAGGCCTCTGTGTGTTTTCTGGCAAAGGGCATCCAGAATTGTGCCAGCGTCTGAGCAGGGGCGGGGATTGTCTGTTTTGCTATAGTCTTTTCGTCCTCCAGCGCCTTCACATACCGAAAATGATCCACAAAGGGATGCTCACCGGACAATCCGATCCTGCCGGTCACAAAAGTATCATCGATCATCGCCGCCTCTCCGTGGAAGGGAAGGCCGGTGTTCGTTTTCTTATGGCCGACGCCGTCGAATCCCCACATAAAATCCAGATGCCAGGTAGCGCGGCGGAACTCGCCGTCAGTAATAACATGGTATCCGGCCGCTTTCTGCTTCGCCACCAGTTCGGTAATGCACTGATCCTCCACAGCTTTGAGCTGATCGGCGGTAATGGCTCCTGCTTCATAATCGGCGCGGGCCTTTTTCAGTTCTGCCGGACGAAGAAAGCTGCCCACGTAGTCGTAACGGAACGGTGCGTATAAATTACTCATATCAAATGTCTCCTTTGCATTCGTTTCTTATATTTTTCGCCGCCTGGACCATATTTTTCAAACTGGCAACGGTTTCGGTTTCCCCTCTGGTTTTTAATCCGCAGTCTGGGTTGACCCATAAATGATCTGCCGGGATCTTGTCCAGCATCAGCCGGAGGGCGGCTTCAATTTCTTCTACACTCGGAATGCGGGGGGAATGGATGTCGTAGACGCCGGGACCCACCTCCGTTTCAAAATGATGCGCCATCAGGCTGTCCAGAATCGTAAGTTTGGAACGGGACGCCTCAAAGGTAATCACATCGGCGTCCATTGCGTCGATTTCCGGGATAATGTCCTCAAACTCGCTGTAGCACATATGGGTGTGAATCTGCGTTTCCGGTTTTACCTTTGCGTGGCAGAGACGGAATGCCTTGATCGCAAAGTTCAGATAGTCGCTATGCCAGTCGGCGCGGCGGAGCGGCAGCTTTTCCCGGAGCGCGGCTTCGTCAATCTGAATAATACGGACGCCTGCAGCTTCCAGTTCCAGAACCTCTTCCCGGATTGCAAGGCCGATCTGATACATCATCTCCTGCGTGGAAATATCTTCTCTGGGGAACGACCAGTTCAAAATCGTGACTGGTCCTGTCAGCATTCCCTTCACATCCTTATCCGTCAGGGAATTGGCATAACGGATATAATCGGTAGTAATGGACTTCTTGCGTTTGACGTCCCCGAACACAATCGGCGGCTTTACGCCCCGTGTACCGTAAGACTGTACCCAACCGCCTATGGTAAACACATAACCAGACAGATTTTCGCCAAAAAATTCCACCATGTCGTTGCGTTCAAATTCGCCATGCACCAAGACATCCAGACCAATGTTTTCCTGTAAAGCGATGCAATCCCGGATGAATCCCTTTGCATTATTTCGGTATTCTTCTTCGCTGATTTCGCCTTTTCGGAATTTTGTTCGGTTCTGCTTGACTTCCTTTGTCTGCGGGAAAGAGCCAATCGTTGTCGTGGGCAGCAGCGGGAGATTCAGCAGTTCTTTCTGCGTTGCCTGCCGTTCCTTTCTGGGCACCCTGCGGGTAAAATCCGATTCAGTAAGTGCCGCAACCTGTTTCTGTACCTCTGTGTCGGTTCTCAGCTCACTGGTTTGGAACAGTTCCTGATTTTGCAGATAGCGCCGGTCACAGGAATAGTCTGCAAGTTCAGCCAGGCAGCAAAGCTCACGCAGTTCATCCAGCTTTTCATACGCAAAGGAAAAATGCCGGATAATTTCGGTGGAAAGCTGCGGCTCATTCTTTACAGTATACGGCACATGGAGCAGGGAGCAGGATGTACTGAGTACAATGTGGTCACAGCAGCTTTTCAAACCGGCGATTCGCTCCAGTACGTCTTTATAATTAGTACGCCAGATGTTTTTCCCATTTACAAGTCCCGCAAACAGGATTTTATCCTTCGGGAAACCGTTTGCTGCTACAAGTGCTGCGGTCTGCTTTCCTTCCACAAAGTCAAGGCCAATGCCGTCAAAGGGCAGTTCACATAGCTGCCGGTAACAATCCCGCACATCGCCAAAATAAGTTTGGAGCAGCACCTTCACTGTGCCTTTTTGTTCCAGCAGCGTTTGGTACAGCTTGCGGAAAAGGGCAACATCCCCCATTGTTAAATCCATGACCAGATACGGCTCGTCAACTTGCAGCCATTCCACACCGTTTTCCCCGCACTGTTTCAGAATATCCGCATAGGCAGGCAAAATAGCATCTGCAAAATCAGAAACATCTGGATTTGGGCGAACCATTGATACGTTATCCACACCATTTCTCATGTAATATTTTGCGATAGAAGAATCTACGATGCTGATACATACACGACCTTTCTGATGAGAAACAACATTAGAAAGATATGTAGCGTTCTGCATATGATCCTCGTTCATTACACGTTTTCCCTGCAGGTTTACAAGCATGTTCGGCTGTCCCATAATATTTCCTACACTTCCAGGAAGATCATCTACACCTTCAATCGCTGCTGCCTGTTCAATTCTTACCGGAAGCTTGTCAGCTCCAGACTCCCATGCCATTCTCAGACCGTCGCCCATAATACCAGGAATTGCAAAGTTGAACATATCCTCTCCATGTTTATATCCTGTCTCATCCTTGATCAGTTTCGGATTACATCCGGCTCCACCTGTACAGATAATTGCTGCTTTACATGTGATTTCGATTTCATTTCCATCTTTATCTGTTGC
>ERZ857882.2680-NODE-2680-length-18022-cov-5.149441_pt1 | contig 18022 bp, 10 predicted proteins | sample MGYA00519697_ERZ857882 | MGnify/ENA primary metagenome ERZ857882 (study PRJEB31778, sample SAMEA3449373) | human gut metagenome | biome: human gut; feature: human-associated habitat; material: faeces | place: United Kingdom | collected 2010/2012 ...
AAAAAATAAAGAGAACTGGCATAATATATCTTGAAGTTTGAAAGGAGGATATATTATGCCAGATTTAAGATGTACCGTACAGACTTGTACACACAACCAGAATTATTACTGTAATCTTGACAGTATCGTAGTAGGAGGAAATTCCGCAAAAAAAGCAGATGAGACAAGCTGTGACAGTTTTGAAGAGCGAAAAGGTGGAAGCTCCTATTCGAATGCATACTCGGACATGGCGGGAAAAGAAGCATCTGCCAAGAGTGACGTGGATTGTAAGGCAACAGACTGTATGTATAACAAAGAATGTCAGTGTCATGCAGGAAAGATCAGTGTAGAAGGCGGGAATGCCTGTCACTGTCAAGAGACGGAATGCGCGACGTTCAAATGTGGATGTGCGTAATCTTTGGAAGAAAAGATGCGCAGGTCATATGTATACGATCAGTGAATAAAAGGTACAGATAAAGAAAAAAGTATGAAAAACCGGAATAAAGCTTAAGAATAAGTTTTTACTCCGGTTTTTGTCGTATCAAAGTATGTTGACGTAGATTTACAGTGAGGGTATAATAGCTTTATATGCCAAAACTGGCAGGGAAGAAGAGGATTTCATGAACAAAGAAGAGAATACATACTATAAAAACAGTCCCAAGTTTGGCAGAAAAGGACCGTCCAAATTAAGACAGCAATTTAACCGTGGAATGACCTATTTCCTGGTAATTGTTGCCTGTATTCTGGTTTATTTTGCCATGCTGAGGGTAGAAGCGATTTCAAATACACTGTCAAAGATCCTGTCGATTTTAAAGCCTGTATTGTATGGATGCGGGATTGCGTATCTTCTGAATCCAATCGTGAAGAGCGTAGATGCATATCTGGTGCCAGTGCTGGAAAAGCACATGAAGAAAGAAAAAGCGAAGAAGGTTTCCAGAAGTATAGGAGTGATCGTGGCGCTGGTTGTATTGATTACGGTTGTATCGACATTGATCAATATGCTGATACCGGAACTGATCACAAGTATCCGTAATCTGATATTTACACTGCCGGCGCAGATCAATCAGCTGGTAAAAGAGATCAATAATATACAGTTGGATGATTCGACCACGACAGCAGTATTGAAAAATGCAATGAACGAAGCTTCGGCAAGTCTTCAGAAGTGGATGCGTACGGATCTGTTGGATAAGGTGAATGAAGTGATGACGCATCTGACGGTTGGTCTGTATACATTGATTATGGAAATGTTCCATGCGGTGATCGGAGTGATCGTATCGGTGTACATTTTATTTGGAAAAGAGACGTTCATTAATCAGAGTAAAAAAGCAGCTTATGCGATTTTTCCTGCAGAACGTGCAAACCTGTTGATTCATATCGCTGTAAAGACGAATGAGATATTCGGTGGATTTATCATTGGAAAGATGATAGATTCGATCATTATCGGAATTTTATGCTTTATTGGTACATCGATCTTAAAGATGCCGTATGCAATGCTTGTCAGTGTAATTGTAGGGGGGACCAATGTGATTCCGTTCTTCGGACCGTATATTGGAGCAATCCCGAGTGCTGTCCTGATTGCGCTGGCAGATCCGATGAAAGGGATATATTTCCTGATATTTATACTGTTGTTACAGCAGTTTGACGGAAATGTGCTTGGTCCTAAAATATTAGGAGATTCCACAGGCTTGTCGGCATTTTGGGTTGTGTTTTCGATTTTGATCGGAGGGGGTCTGTTCGGAGTTCCCGGAATGATACTTGGAGTTCCGACATTTGCAGTCGTTTATTATATTGTCGGAATGCTTGTTAATAACAAACTTGAAAAGAAAAAACTGCCTGTCAAGACAGATGCTTATGACGAATATAGTTATGTAGAATCGGACGGAACTTATGTCCATGCCGATAAAAATATATTCAAAGAAAAGGAGAGATAATATTATGCCTATTCGAGTACAAAACGATCTTCCTGTAAAAGAAATACTGGAACATGAAAATATATTTGTGATGGATGAATATAGGGCGGCACATCAAGATATCCGTCCAATCAGTATCGGACTTTTAAATCTTATGCCGTTGAAAGAAGATACCGAACTTCAAATTTTAAGATCACTTTCAAATACGCCGCTCCAAGTAGATGTGACGTTTGTTCGTATGACGAGCCATGTTTCTAAAAATACATCAACGAGTCACATTTATAAGTTTTATGAATCATTTGAAGATATTAAAATGAGAAAGTTTGACGGATTTATTATTACGGGTGCGCCGGTAGAACAAATGGAGTTTGAAGAAGTTGATTATTGGCAGGAATTGACAGAAATTATGGAGTGGACAAAGACAAATGTGACATCAACACTTCATTTGTGCTGGGGAGCGCAAGCGGGTATTTACTATCATTACGGGATCAATAAAAAAGCGCTTCCGAAGAAATTATCCGGTGTGTACAGACATCGCGTGAGAAACAGGAAGATTCCTCTTGTAAGAGGTTTTGATGATGTGTTTATGGCGCCTCATTCAAGACATACGGAAGTTCCTCAGGAACTTTTGGAGAAGGATGACAGAATCATGATTCTTGCAGATTCTCTTCAGGCAGGTGTATTTATGTGTATGGCCAAAGAAGGGCGTCAGATATTTGTGATGGGACATCCGGAATATGACCGTATGACTCTTGATTCAGAATATAAGCGTGATATAAGCCGTGGATTAAATCCTCAAATTCCGGAAAATTATTATCCCGATGATGATTCGGAAAATAAACCGGTACTTACATGGAGAGCACACGCCAACAACCTCTATACGAACTGGCTTAATTATTACGTATATCAGGTGACACCGTATGATTTGTATGGAACGCCTTTTTAATGTGATATTTACGGGATTTATTGAAAAGTCAAAGTATATAAAATGATGTCAAATATCGGGCTGTATCGCAAAATTGGGAGTACAAAGGGAGTATAGAAGAGTTTTTATAGGAGTACAAAAAGTATGATATAAATTGTCTTATAGAAACATTGTGGGGGCATATTGTGTAAGTGCAATATGTCTTTAAATTTTATAACTATGGACTTTAGTCTGTTGAGCCCATTGGAGTTTTTCGTTGATCCGAAAAATGGAGATGGGCGAAACAATAAACCACCCGCTATGCGGGCAATGTCGTCAACTTAAGAGTATTTGTTAAAAAAAGCTGTATGCTAATAAAGTGATTGGATTTATTGTTACAAATAATCGCATCACAAATAGGACTGCTGATTTTTTTAACAGTCCGATAGCCTTTTGGTTATGTTTTTATTTAAATACAGCTTTTCATATGGCTGTAATATCTCCGACGTGTATGTTTTCGGTATCTACCAAACTTTCTATCAGGGCGGATAATGGGACATGTTTTGGAAGCTTCTTCCACTATCCGGCATATCATCTCGTAACATATGGACAAGGGCGACCGCAAAAGGTGTACGATACAGTTTTTTATACGGTTTAATATATAACTACGGTTAGCCTGGTAAGCATGCCTATTATTGATAGACACAATGATTTTTGAATCTGATTCCGACTTTATAACCGCAACTAGATTGGATAAATACATTGCTGCAAAGAACTCCTGTTGGATACTGGCAGGCTTAATGCTGTTAAAGGCTTCTATTTCAAGCCTGTTCTTAAGTTCTCTATATTTGCTTTCAACTCCCCAACGAAACTGGTATAAATCTGGAAAGTTCTCCTTAGCTATCTGCTCGGGCATCAGATTTGTCACTAGATATTCTGTGCTGCCGTCTTCCAATAAAAAGTGAATGCTCCTTAAAGTAAGGGATTCTTTATTACAAGAAGCAGGATATGTAAACAAAGCATCTTCCTGTTCCGATATAGCTTTCTTAAACGTCTTTGGCACACGCATAAGAAACAGAATTCCTTTGGAGTTTAGATAGTGAAACATGTCTTCGGAAGGATATCCTCTGTCAAAAAGTATGATACTGTTTGGAAACCTAGGTAAAAAATCTACATGAGCTTTAGCCGATTCCCGTTCATTGTAACGATAGGGATGAAGAGAAACGTCAATCAGAATATCGTTTATTACATCATAAAGAACGGATGCGGAAGCAAGAGGCGATATGATTTTTGTCTTGTTTGGGTTACCTCCAAACACTTCATAATTCTCTTTTGATTCCGGAATCTGTATCGTACTTCCGTCAACGGCATAAATATGGAAACCATTCCAAGTGCGTAAATTTACTGGTTGAAAATAGAATTGTTTCACAGAAAGACGGAATAATTCAAGAAATGCTTTATGAGAAATACCCTGTCTTGCCTTTGAAATTGCCTGTTTTGATACAAATATTGGAAGATCAGATGGAAAATTTTCTAAAAATCGGGCATAGTTTATAGGAATGGATTTATGAACCGACTGGAGCACAAAATAAATCAAGTTAGAAAAAGAAAGCTTTCCAGAACGTGTAAAAGCATTACCTATACGATGCCTTGTCAAGAAATCTTCTGATGTAATAAGGTCATTGGAAGATTGTAAAATGGATGTTAAAAGTTTTGTATTCATAAAATCACCTCGCATTGAAAAAGTAATCAACGCAAGGCAACATTTTTTTCGCATTTTATCAAGTGCTTTTAGACATTTTTATTTTATATTTTTGATATATCTTAAGTTGATGACATTGCCCGCATAGCAGGTGGATTTTAGTCTCAAATAACTGCACACCACGCACTTATTTGAGACAGGCTAAAGCCTAATATGTAAAAACGACGCTGATCCGTAAAATAGATCAGCGCCGTCTCACTGTTTTAAATCTTTATTTTTTCATTCTGATTTCAAATTATTCTCATCAGTTTGAATATCCGGCGATTAGTCTTCTTTTTTCCGAAGAACTGTAACTGCCGCTCCTGCCGCTAATGCTAATCCTGCAAGCGGAATGATCGGTGATACGCCGTTGTCTCCTGTCTGAATTGCTTTATCCTCATCTTTCGGATCCTCCGGTTTTGGAGTTTCAGGTTTCGGATCTGCCGCTACTTTTTCAAAGTTTGCTTTCAATGTTACATCTCTGTCCACTTTAAATGCATACTCTGCTTTATCGGAAACTTCCTTACCGTCTACTGTCCAGTTCACGAACTTGTATCCGTCTTTTGCCGTTGCAGTTGCCGTTACGACATCTCCTGCTTTATAGCTTTCTTTTGCAGGATCAAGTTTTACTGTTCCCATCTTGTCGTCGTTTACAGTTACGTTCAGCTTGAATGTATCTTCTGTTACCGGCGGTTTCGGCTCTTCTTTCGCTTTGAAGTTCGCTGTCAGTTCCATATCCTTTTCTACAGCAAACTCGTACGCTGCAGAATCGGAGAATACTTTACCTTCCGATGTCCAGTTTACAAACTCATATCCTTCTTTTGCTTCTGCGATCACGATTACTGTATCGCCTTTTGCATAGTTTTCTTTCACCGGATCGACCGCTACAGTTCCCATCTTGTCGTCATTTGCTTTTACTTTTACTGTAAATGTTTCTTCTACAGGATCTTTTGCTTTGAAGTTCGCCTTAAGCTCCATGTCTTTGTCAACTGTAAACTTGTACTCTGCCTTCTTAGAAACTTCTTCATCGCCTACTGTCCAGTTTACGAACTCATATTTGCTTTCGTCTTTTACTTTCGCAGTTGCCGTTACTTCTGTTCCTTCTTTGTACTTATCAGCTTCCGGACTAAGCTTTGCCGTACCCATCGCTTCATCGTTTACTGTTGCCGTTACTGTGTACTCTTTTACTTCAGGAACGTCTTTTACCACCGTGATCTTATAGTTTATTCCTTCTGATGCCGCTACAGTTACTGTTCCTTCTTTCACACCTGTTACTACGTTTCCGGCAGATGCTTTGTAGAAGCTCCATCCGTTATCATCACTCGGATAAGCTGCAACTTTATTATTATTTCCTGCCCAGTTGTTCAGATAATAATTATTTGCCGAAACAGAGAATCCTCCGTTTGCTCTTGCTCTGATCGTCAATACCTGCTCTGCATCCTTCAGTTCCACATTATTTCCAGAAATATTAATGTATTTGCCTGACGCGGCATCTTTCATCGTATAGCCTTCGCCTGATTTGGTAAGCGTCCACATAAAGTCTTTCGCAGTCTCATCATTATTAAAGTTGACCGCTTTCATTCCAAGACCTTTTTCAGAACCTGCTGCTGTACTTACCGTATTCAGCATGATATGACTATTATTTCCGAATAAATATGTTCCTTCTGTGATTTCTGAAATTGCTTTGTAAGGCGGCATGTTCTCACGTTTTTCCAAACTTACGATACCGTCTTTTGTCACTTCGGATTCATTTAAAATCTTGCCCGGTACGTTATATGTCTCGCCGATCTTGATTGTTACTTCTTCCACATCATTTTTCACGAAGATGAAGTATGTCTTGTTACCGATCTTCACAGATGTTTTGCCTTCTGCTTTTCCGGTAATTGTGATATCTGTCTTAGCACCGATTGTCTCATCTTCATACATTTTGCCTGTTACCTTCGCAACATAGCTATATTTTTCATTTCCCGTTGCCGGATTCAACAAATAGTAATTATTGCCTTCTACAGTTGCCTTCATAGCGATCAAGTATTGACCACCGTTCTCAATTTCTGAGAGTTCACTGATTTTTGTATATCCTGGGATCTCACTATCAACTACATTGTCATCTTTTCGATAAAGTTCAAAATCACATTTGCCTTTACTATCTACAGAACCATTTCTATCGAAATGGAATTTACTTGCATCATCTTTCCAAAAATACAAATATTTGCTGTTTGAAGCGTCTTCTGCCTGCTGTAACGTAAATGCTTCTCCATTTTTAGCAACCGTAATAACCGCCTCTGTCTCGACAAGTGGTCTGTTAGCTCCTGATGATGATTTTGGTCCGAGATAAACCTTTTTCCCATCCTCTGTTACTGCTGTGATCTTATACTGGTTTTCTGTTCCCTCCTGTTTATCAAACGTAAACAGGCATTTACTGATCTTCTTCTCACCGCCATTATCAAACTGTGCATTAGTTCCAAGCGCTACCGAAGCCTCTTCTTTTATCGGGATATTTTCTTCAACTACTTTTGCAACATGATTAAAATTACTGCTTGCAGCAGATGGATTTACCGCATAATAAGTTCCATCATCCGCCTTTGCCGTAATTAAATATTTCGTACCGCTTGTAAGTTGAGAAATATCTGTCACTTTCTCATACCCCGGCATTCCCAGATCATTTTTTGCACCTGGCGCCGCTTTCCATAATTCCATGTGACACTGTGCCACATCACTGCTGTATCTGTCAAAGTGCAGCTTAGAAGTATCGCCCTTCCAGAAATAAAGATATGCACCGCCTGTTCCTTCTGTCATATCTTTTAAAGATACCGTTCCATCCTCATGTGACTCTAATAAAATTTCTGTCTCTGTCTCTGCGCTTACACACTGTGACGGTGCTTTTTTATGGTTCACATATACTTTCTTATCTCCAGCCTGTGCGGAAATTTTATATGTATTTTCTTTATTTGCCACACTCTCAAATGTAAACATGCAGTTATCCAAGGAGACTTTCTCTCCATTAAAATTCGCCTGTGCAGTTGCAAGCTGTGCTTTTACCTGTTTCTCAACTGCCTGTGCATCCTCTCCTACCAATGTCACATCTGCAATATTTTTATCAAGACCGTCTAATGTGCTGTCACTGTAATTTCCTGTCTTGTCTGTATATGTTTTCGTATCTCCTACACGAAGATCTACGATCTCATAATCTTTTTCATCTGTTACGATTACATCGACTGTCGTCTTTTCACCTTCAGACTCAACTGTTACAGTCGCTTTTTCCATTCCTGTTACTGTTTTAGATGTCAATGTCACTTCGCCGTCAGCATATGCTGCTGTTACTGCGTTTTCATTGTCAGAAGAAACTTCCACTTTTGCGCCATCTTTTAAGCCGTTTACTGTCAGTTTTTTCGACATATCAGATGTCATTGTAACATCTGCCACAGTACCGTTTTCGTCTGTGCACCAGATATTTCCGATTGCTGCGCCTTTTGCAACGTCTTCAATATCAAAATCTTCATACGTAATCACAGTTCCGTCACTCTCATAAAGAAGACCGATCGTTCCGTCAGGAAGAATTGTCAGACAAGAGTATGCGTAATATGCAGATCCGTTAATGCTGTAGTTATATTTCCAGTCAAGTGTTCCGTCATCCTGCACTAAGCCTACGAAAATCTTTCCCGCCGCACGTCCCGATGAAGACGATGGAGTTGCAAACAAGATTGCTGTTTTACCATCAATTTTCTTCGGATATGTAATTGCTGTCAACTGACAATTCAGCCAGTAACTAATCCCCATATTTTTTTGCGTTGACCATGTTTCTCCAAAATCATCCGATGTATAATATCCGCCATGGCGAGTAAACATATACAATTTTCCATCTGCCTCAGTTACAACTGCTTCTGAACTCCATCCAGATACAGACTTTCCTCTTTCCCACGTCTTACCGCCATCATCCGAATAAATAGCCACGCTATTTTTATCTGAACCTGTAAATTCATATGCCGTAAATAAGATCCTGCCTTTAGAAGTAACCATACCTCGTCCCGGTCCTACTAAAAGAGACTGCTCATGATCTTTTCTCATATTGACAATCGTAGGTACAGACCACGTTGCTCCTGCATCTTCCGATGTTGTCAGGTACAAATAATCTGTCGGCCATACCTGAAACGGCGAATCAGCTTCAAACAGATTCGCATCTACATCTTTCCCTTTAATATTAAAATAAGCGTCAACTGTATAACCTTCTACGATTGCGTCATTCGCATCTTTAATCACATATGCAGAATCAGATTCTTTCTTATCATTCTTTTCCAAATGATATGTATAGTTAGCTTCATTCTGACGATCATTTACCCAACAATTCTGCCATTTCCTTGCGTCTGCCAGAAGAATATTTCCGTTCTCATCATGACTTTTACCTGCGACCAGTGCATGACTCGCGCCATTCAGCGCATATCCTGCCGGAAAAAGGTCTGCAATCATGTACACCTTTTCTCCGTCCGTTGCCATGGCAGGATCGATAAACGTTGTAGAATTGTTATTATGCGTGTTCCCGTTATCACCAAGGTAATTAGCAAACGTATAGTGCCATGTCTTTCCTTTGTCTGTCGAACGGGATACGATCGTATCCAGTCCACCACCGTCTAAACTCGTATTCCATCTGGCATCGCAGCCGGCTACCAATGTGCCGTCATCAAGAGATACAAGACACGGAATTCTAAACCTTGTACTTCCTCCCGTTCCACTCCAGAATGGCTGTTCTTTCGTTGTTCCGTCTTGGGGCTTCACGCCATCTGCCGCCATAACTGTTCCCGGCACACTACTGACCGTTAAAACCGCGGCAAGCAGAAGCGCTAAAGCCCTTCCTCTTTTTTTCATACTTTTTCCCTCCGTTTATTTTTAGGCTCATGTCAATCCCCCCGAAGTGCCAAAAGGCATATTCCGGGATTGTAAGCGATCGCCAAGTTCTCGGCGAACTCAGACTTTGGCTTATCGCCATTACAAAAAAGAAAAACCGTATTAAACCATCTACGATTTTCCATTTTACACCTTATTTATATTATACTATTCGCCATATTGTTTTTCAATGAGATTGCCCTTGACAAAACCACTGAATTTTTCGTGCTAAACAACAGTGTTTCCCTTCAATTTTTTGTGTATTTTACACAATTTTAGCTAACAATATTTCTATTTCTTCATATCGTGGATCATTCGGACGATATCATATCCGTAGTTATCTCCCGTTGCCCAGCCAAGCCCTTCAGGATTTTCCTGCTGCCCCAGCCATTCCACATATGGAGCCGTTCCTTTTTTTACATACTCATACCGATCATCTACACACTTCCCATTCAAAGGGTCTGCTGTGGCATATGCTTTCAGATGTTGAATCTGCGCCCTGATCCCGGTCCGCACATCAGGATAAGAGTTCCCGGGCACACCCCCGCCTGTTGTACCTAATCCCGCAAAATTAAACTGTTCGACAGAAGCATCTCCGCCATACTGCAAAAATCCCGTTTCTTTCATCGTCTGCACAAAAGCAACTTCCGGACGAACGCCTTCTGCCACCGCTTCATCATAATACATCCTGCAAAACACTTCTATAGACTCTGCTCCACCTTTGGAAAGAGCTTCTTTCGGATAAGGTTTTCCTGCCGTCTGAAAATAATCTACCATCTCATCAACTGTTACGCGGCTGTTTCCCATAATCGGATACTGTCCGTCAGCGATCGTTTCCTGTGATTCTTCAGCATTTCCCGCTGTATTTTGAGCGTTGTTTTCCCTTTGGTCTTTCACTTCATTTTTCTCTTGATCATTTCCTTTGTTTTTTTCGTAAACTTCCGCTTCTCCTTGTACAGCCGCTTCCTGCTTATTCTTGTCCTTCTCATGTGCCTGCGAAGAGAGCCGCCCTGATACTGATGCCAGTGCAATCGTTAAAACAAGAAGTACCGCCAGACCCGCTTCCATATATAATTTCATTTTCCGCTCATTTTGACGCGCCATATATTCACCATCCCAGAAATTTAAAATATCTCAACGGAACAACTTCCGCTGAGATATTATATTAGCACATGTTCAAATATATGAAAAGGAATCCCTTCCCGGTAAATTATTTTGCAAACAATATTGCAACGCCATATTTACGCGCGCGCCATTCCATCTACACTAAGAACTACGCCTGTAATATAGGACGCTTCATCAGATGCAAGAAATACAAATGCATTTGCAATGTCTTCCGGCTGTCCGAGTCTGCGAAGCGGAATCTGTGCGATCATCGGCTCGATCACGTTTTTCGGAACGGCTTTCATCATGTCTGTTTCCGTAATTCCCGGAGCAACTGCATTGACACGGATTCCTTTTGGCCCAAGCTCTCTTGCCAGAGAGATCGTCGTACCGTTTACCGCAAACTTAGACGCCGGATAAGCAAATCCGCTCGGCTGACCGGAAATACTTACCATTGAAGACGTATTCAGGACAACCCCGCTGTGATTTTTAATCATTCCGTCAACTACCGCGCGTGTTGCGTTAAATACACCTTTTACATTCAGATCGATCACACGATCAAAATCAGCTTCTGTATAAGATGTAAACGGAGTGCTCTCGGAAACCCCCGCATTATTCACCAAAATATCAATACGTCCGAACTGTTTCTCTACTTTATCAAATTCTTCTTTCACACTTTCAAAACTTCCGAGGTTCGGACTGATCCCTACCACTTCTGCATCCGGATGAATCGCTTTTAACTTCTCGACTGCCGCTTCCGCGTTTTTTTCACTGCTCGCCGCAACAGCAACTTTCGCACCCTCTCTTAAAAATGCATCTGCTGTCGCAAATCCGATTCCACGGCTTCCTCCTGTAATAATCGCTACTTTATCTTTTAATCTCATAAATCGTTCCTCCTGTTTTTCTCTTGTTTTTATGTGTCGATCTTACTCTCTTATAATTTTCATTGCACATTATATAAGTATAATAACACATAATAGAAATTATGTCTGTGATTTTATCACCAAATAAAAATATCCGGCAAAATAATTATAAACATAATATAAAATAAAAGAGAATATCTCGCAGCAAAAAATCGCAATCTGCCGCGGATATTCTCTTTTTCTTATTCTAAGCCTGCTTTTATTCGTGATAAAAATTCACCGTCTCTGCTATATTCTCTCGCCGCCAAAAGCGCCGCTCCCTGTACAGGCGAATATTTAGGAGGACAAAGACAAATTCCATTTTCCTCGAGCTTCCGCACCAGTGGCTTTAATATAAAATCTCCTGCATGAAACAATCCACCTGAATAAGATACGATCGTGTCTCCCGAAAATTCCAGTTTTCTATAAACAGCGCCTATGATCAGCGCTAATTCTTCTGCCGCAGCCTCATACAAACGTATTGCTTCTTCATCTCCTTGCATCGCTGCCTGTAAAAGCAATTTTTGAAGTTCAGCTGTTTTTGTACGATTATTTTTATACACTTCATCAAAAATGTCTATAAGGTCAAAGTCATTTTTTAAATTAAAATTGTATCGGAAAATCTCGAGTAACTTTCCTTTTTTTACCCTTCCGTCACTCTCTTTTGAAAACAGCTCCAACGCTTTCTTTCCCAACCAATAACAAGAGCCTTCATCAGAAAAACCATCATCCCATCCGCCCGCACGAGCTTCTGTGCCAAACTTATTTTGTCCATAAGCGATCGAACCTGTTCCTGCCACAAGATTGATCCCCTCTTCTAATCCCAAAGATCCTGCCCATCCCGCGGCGCTGTCGTTTACAATTTTCATCGGCCTATCTGTAATTTTGTCAATCCGGCATAAAAAGCGTTCATCATTTACTCTTGATTCTCCCCAATTCGGAAAGGCAAGACATATATAGGCATCATTCCCGTCTAATATTTGATTTATATTTTCTCTCAGTAATTCTGTCACATAATCCATTCCAACGTGCTTATAAGAAATAGTTCCTATCTTGCGCTGTGCAATCGTTTTTCCGTTTTCATCTAACAGTAAAAAATCAGTTTTTGTTCCCCCTCCGTCAATCCCCAGAAAATACACTATACCGCCTCCATTTCCGAAAATGCTTCTAATGTAAACACAAGCGCTCTCACAAGATGAAACGCACATTTCCACGGTGTTCCTTTTGCACTGTTTTTTACGGTTCCGTCATATTCCAGTCGTTCAAACCACTCTTTATATTGTGAATCAAAAAACTTTTCTTTACAATAATTATGCTGATCTAAAAATTCTTGAAGAAAATAACTATCTTTCGTATAGCAATACGCCTGTGCATAAGCTGTCAACGCCTCTGCATTCGGCCACCATACTTTTTCATTCCATAAAGAGTTCGTTTCTTTAAACCAGTCGATCGGGCGAGGTGTTTCCCCCAATGCGTCTGCATATGAAATAATTCCACCATACTCTTCATCTTTTCCGACGGCATTTGCCCAACGGGCAATCTGTATACCGCGCATAGTAATCTGCTTGTCTTCCAGCAATACTCCTGCCTTCATAAGAAACCATGCTGATTCATGCATATGTCCCGGATTAATAAAGCGGCCTTTGTCTGACTCAATATCAATTTTATTTTCTCTTGTAACCGCTTCAAACACTACGTTATATTCATCATTTGCAAACCAGTTAGCAATCTTATCGACACATTCATTCAAAAGTTTTTTTGTAACATCCGTCCCCAATACTTCCGCACATGTTTCCGTTGTAGACAGACATGTCAGATACATGTCATGCCATATAAAAACCGGGCTCCATGTATTTTCATATATTTCTTTAAACCATGGATCAAATACATTTTTTTCCATCGTTTCATAACAAGTTTTTAAAAGTTCCATATTTTCCGGCGTTCTTACTTCTTCTATTTTAAGGTATTCTGCCACCCCCTGCAAAACATGAAAATCAGAAAATATTGAGATTGTACCTTCCAAAACATTCCCTTTTCTGTCCAATACATAATTCCATCTTCCATCGCCCGCATACCCATATTTTACAAGAAATGAAAAACCATGCTTTGCATTTTCCAACCACTCCTTCTTTTTGCGTACTTTGTTATAAAGCAGTGAATATATATATAGCTGACGCCCTTGAAACCAAATATATTTCTTATCATCTGTCATCTTTCCTTCTCTGTCAAAACAAGTAATATATCCGCCGTATTCTTTATCTATGCACCTCCGATCCCAAAATGGCATCACATCTTCTAAAATATGTTTTTCATAATAAGATACCAGTCTTTCTTTCAGTAATATGTCCATATATGCCTCCATATCATTCTCCTATGATTTCCAGAGCATAATGATCTGCTCTTCCGCATAATCCAATGCAACTTTTATCCCACCTATGATCGGAGCATCTGCGCCTAACTTTGAAGTTACGACTTCAGGAACAAACGGACAAACTTTTTCTAATATTTTCTTGATCTCAACAATATTTTCCTCTGTAAAAATTTCTGAATCTCCGCCTAATATCACCATCTCAGAGTTTAACATCAATACGGTATTGGCGATGACAACGGCGATTTTTCTTATAATTTTTTTCACAATGGCATCTGCCGCCTCATCACCTTGTTCAGCTCGCAAAATAAGATCTGACAAGCCGTTTTTTTCACCGCATTCTGAGAAAATATTTTGACACACCTTTTTTTCAAATCGTCCGGGACATACAAACTCATCTGTCATCTCTTCCAATGATTCTAGATAATAACCTAATTCTCCCGCCGCCATATTATTTCCTTTTAGAAGATATCCGTCCACAATCGCCCTTGCCGCAAAGCCTTCTCCGTATTTTATGTAAACAATATTCGTCTGTTTTTTTCCTACGCCTCTTTCACGTTCTCCGATCAGCGCCAATTCAACGTCATTTACAATAATCGCTTCTACATTATATTTCTGTAAAATATGCTCTTTCAAATCGACATTTTTCCATTCCGGCAAATATGTTCCAAAGAGATCGTTTAAATCATTCTGGCCTGTCAGCGCAGGAACACCTACTGCGATCGCAATCACATCTACATCCTTTTTTCGCTTTTCAAGCAACTCGTCTATCGCAGAATCCAACTGCCCGAGAACCTCGTCCACTCCGTTTTCTACTATGATCTCCTTTTCTGTCCACTGCTGAACTTCACCGTACAGATCTGCAATACCTGCACGAACTTTTTTAGGCATCAATTCAACCGAAATCACATAATAAAGGTCTCCTTTATAACTTAATTGTCTCGGCTTTCTTCCCAAGCTCGTATCGTCACAGCCGTTTTCATATACAATCCCGTTTTCGATCAAGGCCGCTACATTATTACTTACCGCCGGTGCACTTAAATGCATCCTTTTTGAAATTTCCTGTCTGGAAATTCCATCATATACTTTTATCAGCCGTAAGATCATTAGTTTATTTCGATCTCCTATATCTGTCGGATTATAGATTTTCAAAGCATATCCCCCTTTATTTCTTACTCTTTGACCGAACCTGCCAACATACCTTCAACAAGATATTTCTGCGCAAATATATATATCAACACGATCGGCACTGTCGCAATAACCAACCCTGCCATAATAACAGGTATATTTAATGTGAAACGTCCTTTAAATAAAGTAATCCCTACCATTAAGGTTCGCAATTCTTCTTTCTGAAGAAAAACAAGCGAAATCAACAGCTCGTTCCATACCCATACAAGATTTACAAGTGATGAAGTAATAAGCGCCGGAACGCTCAGCGGAATCATAATCTTTGTCAACGCCTTCCGCTTACTGCACCCGTCAATCTCCGCTGCCTCTAACAAAGAATCCGGTACTGTTTTCATGAAATTTCTCATCAAATATATCGTCATAGGCAACATAATTCCTATATATATTAATATCACAGAAACACGTGTATTTACCAGACCCAATATTTTAATAATCCGGAACTGCGGTATAATCATAACAACCGGAGGAACAGACATCAGCGGAACGATCATGTTGAACAACACTTTTTTCCCTTTAAACCTCATCTTTGCAAAGGCATATCCTGCCAGCAGTGCAATGATTCCCGTAATAAAAACCGCTGCAACTGTAAGAATCAAACTATTCATAAACCATTGTCCGAACGGTTTTCCCCGGAAAGCTTCCACAAAGTTTTGTACTGTAAATGTTTGCGGAAGGCCTGCCATATTATTGACATATTCTTCATGCGTTTTAAACGAATTCGCTGTCATAAAATATAACGGAAAGATAATAACGACCACAAGTAAAATCATCAATAGCTGGGAGACTATTCCTCCTCTTTTTCGTTTCATTCTTTCACTCCTCTTTTCTCATAACAATCTGATGTATTACAATCAATATTGCCGCAATAGCAAGAAGTACTACGCTGATCGCCATTGCAATATTGAAATCACCACCGCCAAACGCTTTCTTATAAATCAAATATTCCAACACAAGCGTCTTATTTCCCGGGCCGCCTGCCGTCATGACATAAATGAAATTAAACACCCAACTCAACATTTCAATAAGAGTGATGATCACATAAAATTCAATAATCGATTTTGTCTGCGGCACGGTAATGTGCATAAATTTCTGAAACCATGTAGCTCCGTCTACATCAGCCGATTCATACAATGTTTTATCTATTGACATCATTCTCGCCAAAAACAAAACAACTCCGAAACCGATCTGCTTCCACATAATAACTATTGCCACACTCGGGAATGCCAAATTCGGATCTCCCAACCAATCCAACGCCATATTCTCCAACCCGATTGTCCGCAAAATAGAATTGATAACTCCGTTGTACTGCAGTAAATATGAAAATACAATGCCCACAACCGGAATTGCCAGTATGTACGGAATAAAAATAACGCTTCTGTAAAACCTCCACCCTCTGATTTTGTTATATAAAATTGATGCAATGGCAAGTGAAAGCACTGTCAATATCGGAACGCATAAAAATAATTTCAAGTTGTTCTTCAACGCAGTCAGCAAAAGTTCGTCTTCAAATGCCATCTTATAATTTCTCAGACCTACAAAAACACTCTCATTTGCAAAGGTCGTATAGAAGCTTTGGATAATAACATAAATAATCGGAATTACAATTACAACCGCCAAAATGATAAAGGTTGGTAATATATAGAAATACGGCGTGAACTTTTTCATCCTGTTCGTTTTCATATCAATCCCTTCCTTTGAAACAGAGGCTTTCCTCTTTTCAGAACTATTCTTCTACACTCCATTCTAAAAACGCATCATGAACCTCAGGATTTTGTTCCATACATTTCCCGAGCGCCTCATCTAATTCCACCGCTGCATCCTTTGGCGCTAACCCTTCTGAAAACATCTTCTGTACCGTCGGAATCAGACCATCTGTTTCAAACATAGGTGCAAAATACAACTGATAACAAAAATTATTGTCTTCTTTCTGCCATTCCAAAACTTTTCTGTCAATTTCGCTGGATACCCAGCTTTCATCAAAGTTATTATTCGGCATCATCGCATTTGCCGATTCATACAGATATTTAATATTATCTTCTTCCTGTAAAAACAATAAGAAGTCTGCCGCCTCTTCTTTATGTTTCGCACTGTTTGGTATTACATATACCTGACTCGGAGTTGCAACTGAATCCGCAAATTTTCCGGTTCCGAATACTGGCGCTTTTGCAAAACCGATCTGATCTGACCCTAATGATTTTTCCAATGATACCGCATACGGCTGTGTATGAAGTGTCATTGCCGCTTTTTTGCTTTCGATCAACTGCTGCCCCTGATATAAGTCTAATGAAAGTATATCTTCGTTAATATATCCGGCTTCTTTCAGCTCTGCAATTTTTTCCAGCCATTCAGAGTATTTTTTATCTGTAAAGCTTTCTTGTCCACTCATAAGGGAAATCATATCATTCACGCTGTCCATATTTTGCTGTCCCAAAAAAATCCCGATCCACGCCGGTAAATATCCGTCTTTTAACCCCATTCCTAACGGCGTAATTCCTGATGATTTTAATTTCTCACAACACTCTAAAAATTCATCCCATGTAGTAAACGGATTTTCCGGATCTACTCCGGCAGTACGCATTGCTTCTTTATCATAGGCAATCCCATATGTAAATCCATATGCCGGGATTCCCCATTGTTTCCCGTTCCAATTCGTCTGAGCCAATGCCGACTTCGGAATAACCGAGAGTTCTTCTTCAGAAATATAGTCACTAATCGGAGCTACGTTTCCTTTCCAAACATCTTCCATTGCCTGAGTTCCGCCCCACATATATTGAATATCCGGACCTTCCCCTGCCGCCTCTGCCGTACGAAATGCCGTATACAGATTATCACTTTCCTGAAGAACAGCTTCCACTTTAATATCAGGGTTCTTTTTTTCATACCGTTTTACCATCTCTTCCATATACGCCTTATATCCCGGCACTTCTTGTTCTCCCCAATACCAAACGCTCAAAGTTGTTTTCCCTGTACCTTTCGCATCGTCGCTCTTTCCACATCCAAAAAGCAAAGATACGACCAACGCCGCAATCAACACCACAGAAATCTTTT
>ERZ857882.2683-NODE-2683-length-18008-cov-4.128836_pt1 | contig 18008 bp, 4 predicted proteins | sample MGYA00519697_ERZ857882 | MGnify/ENA primary metagenome ERZ857882 (study PRJEB31778, sample SAMEA3449373) | human gut metagenome | biome: human gut; feature: human-associated habitat; material: faeces | place: United Kingdom | collected 2010/2012 ...
AAAATCCGTTAGCTCTCTGGGACGGGTCATGGGATTTGAGGGAAAGACCAATCTGCACGATACCAAAGCCGAGCATAATCATACCAACAGCCCTCACCAGACCGAAAATGAAATCGGACAGATTGTTGACTACCTGAATGGGGTCATTGGCAGCAAAGGCGGTTACGGAAGTACCAAGCACAAAGGTCATTGCCATAACAGCCATACATAGTCTTTTCATTTCAAATTGATAAATTAAAGTGTTTGTTGGATATAGGGCAAATATACGCCATTCTAGTCAGAATCTCCTTCATCCTCCGAATAATAATATCTTTTAACGAACCCGGAACTTCATCGTCTGTACACCTTGTTCTCCTTCGACTCTCAAGGAATAAATTCCAGCAGGAAGGGAGGACAGGGAAACGGTTTCTCCCGGACGGGCAGAATAGTAGACCTGTTTTCCACTCATTGCATAGACTGTCAGGTTTTTGTAATTACCATTCAGATACAGGATATTATCAACGACGGAAATCAAATCGGATGGCAATTGTACTTTTTCTGTTGAAACCGGGTCTTTATAGATCAGTTCCACACTTTGCACCGATAAGGTATTATTCTCCTTTATCAGGCTGCGATTACGGTAATCGGCACCGGATATGGTTATATTCATCTTCTCCGGGGCTTCTTCCGACAGGTAGTCGACAGGTACCGAGATACGCGTCCAGTCGGATAACTCGCCTTTTATTTCAAATTCAGCTTTACCGATCAGGGTAACAGAACCATTCTCCGCCAGCACGTCTTTCTCATTATCGATCAACTCTTTGCCATCCGGACTTTGGGAAACGACTGTTCCTTTCCAGAGATAAAGGACCATCCAGGCAGTTTCTTCCGCAACGACTTTACGTTTGAATACGCCGACAATAGAATCCGGACGATGGGTAAATTCTATTCCTCCGGTTGTTCCTCCGTCACTCTTGGATATATCCGAAATATTGGCATATACCCAGGGAGTTCCCAGAGAGATATAAGCCGGTGCATTCGACCCGATTCCGAACAAACCGACAAACTGGTTAGTCAACTGCACGGAGCCATCCGAATTGCGGGTTACCAACTCTTTCTTTACACCCATCTGACTGACATTCGATGCCTTCCAGAAAGCCGGTTGCTTGCCGACCCCATTATAGCCGGTCTCCCATTCAGCAGAGAAATCGCCATTGGGAACAGACTGGGCACTCACATAACTAAAAAAAGCCGCTCCTTTAATAATCAGGACACAGCACAAAATCCTTAGTAGAAATTTACTCATAATACATTACTTTATAGTGGTTTACATGACAAATATACAAAAGCCCCCCGGAATAATATCCGAGGGGCTCCGATTTTTTTATCCACTTCCCGAAAGGGAGACAGGAAATATTACTTCTTAACAATCTTCACAGTCTTCGTTTCACCATTCGTCAGGACGATCCGTACCAGATAGTAACCGCTACGCAACTGACTCAGGTCGATAACCTGCTCAGGATTCCTGAACAATTTCTGAAGTTTACCGGATGCGTCAATCACATAGATTGCTTCTACCGGCATTTCGGAAACGACTGTCGCATTGTATTCTACGATTGTAGGATACAAACCGACACCTTGTAAAGTGATCGACTCATTGCCTACTGCGCCCATCTTCACATTGAAAGTCACAGAATCACGATGTGACAAGTGGTTTGTAGATTCCGGTATAGTGATATATACCTTGGTTACACCTTCGGATTTACCGATAACGTGTACGCCTTCTACATGGTTACGCAGGCCGGCAACATCAATATGCTCAGCAGCGAAAGATATCTTCGCCGGAGATTCGCAGTTCGCATACAGCAGAACGGAATCACCAACTGTAATCGTTGTCGATTCGACTGAGAACTGTAATCCGGCTGCTGCTTTCGCTATATTCAACTTGCCAGGAACCAGTGTCACGGCGTAGTTGTCTTCATCCGAACTCAGACAGTCGATAACCAGATCGTAAGTGCCGGCATTGACCGGTTTCACATTCGTTTTCACCGTGTAAAGGAAGTTCAGGGCATCCGGATTATCGTTACCGACGAAGCCTTCATATACAGGTTTAAATTCCGGTATTTCATCACCGTAAACGATGTTGACGGTACCGGCACTGATCTTCAATAAAGCCTTCGATACAGAAAGTGTTCCCGTACCTCCTACGATTGTATAGTTCGCACCCGGATCGCCACCTTCTACATACAATGTATAACTACCGGCACCGGTTATGTCGCCGGAAACTTTTACAGAAGGAGCAGAAGCCGCCTTGAAGTCATCGCTACCGATAAAGCCGGAATAAGTATATTCGAATGTAGACGGCAAAGCCTCGCCATAAGCAATCAGTGCATCCTTCGGTTTCACATATACTTCACGCGGATTGATCTGCATCTTTTCCTTGCGAACAAGCAGTTCGGAACCGTTATGTTTCACAAAGATGGAGATGTTATAGGTTCCCGCATCGACCGGCAGATCGTAATCACCGTTATAAGTGACAATCGGAGTGTATTCGGTAATACCCTTCAGATCGGTCAGTTTTACATCGGCTGCTTTACCTTTACCATCGTAATCAAAGACCATATTACCCAATACAACATTGTAATCTGCTTCGTTTTTCAGGCGTACCACCTTGAATACTTCCGACTTCAACGCTTCTTCCTGTCCGGATTCTGCATTGTAACGGGCAGTAATGGTAACACCGTCGTTTTCTGTCAGCGCTTTTGCACGCAGATACCAGATGCTTTCCACCTTCTCTACCTGGATCAGAGCCGGATCGGATGATTCGTAAATAATCTGTGAACCTTCGGCAATCACAGTCGATCCTTGTTTTACAACGGCATTCAGACGAACCAGGTCACCCACGATCAATTCATTCTGTATCGGAGTCCAAACCATGACATAACTATTATCCGGATACACCTGATAGCGCGCCTTTCCTACAATTGTAATTTCGTAGTTCGGATTTTCCTTGTTGATATCAGTGATACCGGTCAGTTCATAGGTGCCTACCGGTAAGATACCCGCCGGACGGTTATTTAGAACCAGATTCTTGATACGGTTTCCGACAGCTACGGTAGCAGTCGAATCCAGGCTGTTAGCCGATTCGTCGAGCTTGAAGCCTTCGTAAGAGATAAACTCTTTCTGAACTTCCGCCTTATTAAATTCAGGATCGGCTGAACCGTATGCTCTCTTGATTGTATCCAGACGGATGATCAACGGAGCTTTCATCACTTCCAGGCGGACACTGTCGTTGGTCATTGTTCCGGGAACCAGCGTGTTCATAATCAACTTATAGTTACGGTCCTTTGCCTGGAACGGAGGCTGGATGGACTTATCTTCAGTAACCACCTTGATATGCAGTGTGTCGTTGTAAGAACCTGCATGCAACGTATTATCGGCAGCAACCGGCTTAACGACAACTTTCGGCATGAAGTCGATGATATCGTCAGGAGTTGTTGTTGTCTGATATTTCGCATCGAAGATGGCTAAGCCACGCTTTTTGTCAGCGTCATTCGGTTCGAACGTCCAGGTCGTATCCTTATCGGCTTCACCATATACACGGTCAACAATTACTTTCCATATAGCCAGCGGACGCTGGTTGATAAGGAACGAACCGTCAACGGTTTTGAATGCGTAGTTCAATGAAGATACTTTGTCGATGTTATCCACTTTGGCAGCATACAGGCTGTCTTCTTTCTGATTCGGTTTCTCACGCTTCAGGTTTACTTCAGTCTTTTCAGTTGCTTTCTTGCCTTCATAATCGAAGTATCCGGCAAGCGGAGCGACTTTAAAACCTTTGTCGCCTTCGGCTGCCGCAGAAATATAATTTACTGCCTCAGCTGTTTTCGAGAACGCATAAGAAAGAGCTACAGCAGCAGGCTTTTCCGCTCTCTTCTTCAACCAGAAGTATCCGTCGGGATTCGGTTCACCATAAATTTTCTGCATAACCTTTACATTCTTATCATCGATAGGAACTTCCTGGTAAGCATCAAACACAGTGATTGTAATCGTATCTTTCTTCACTTCATATTTACCCGCAGCGATAGCTTGGATATCGTAGTTTGACAATCGATAGGCAGCCTGAGTTACTGAAGCCTCATTCAGTTCATAACTGTATGTTCCTACGTCACTCTTCGGTTTATTCACTGCAGCAGAAATAGCCGTATGAGTTACCGCCAGGTTATCTCCCTGGAATAAACCTTCCAGCGTCTGTTCGTTTTTCAGTACCCCTTCGGTAATAACGAGTTTACTACCGGGAACTGTTGCGATATTTGCATCGTCATACAAACGTGCACTGTCGGGAACAGCCAATGTCAAAGGAGACTTCTTTACAGTCAATAAACCTCTATCGGGCCAGCTATTCGACCATACCTGCAAATCCAGATTATAGTTAGCAGCCTGTCCACCGGCCAATTCGATTACATAGGTACCGGGAACGGAGTTTTTATCTGCTCCCGAATAAGAAACCGTAGGCAATACATTCACTTGTGAATTAGTAAAAATAGCCTCCGTATCATCATTCACAAACCCGCTGAACACAAAGTCTTTGGCAGACCAGGGAGTCGCCGGGTTTTCGTCTCCGTAGAAACGGCTGGTGTCTTTGGCTGCAATGCTCAATGTAGCCTTATTCACTGTCAATGTTCGAGTTATAGTAGCATCATTCCGATTACTGGTAAAGAAAACTACATTCTCACCATTTGCCGTATAGCTAAAATAATCCGAAAGATTATCGGCTACAAACCCAAGAGCCTGTCCGCCTCCGACTGTCGGCGTCGCAGAAAATTTCAATACACTGGCTACGGTAGCACCGTCCTTGAAAGATACGGTTCCATTCAAACCGCTGGTCGTTCCGTCCTCTGCTTTCACATACAGATAACTAAAACTGCTACCTGTCAAGCCGGCATCGGAAACAACCGTATTCATGTCCTGTCCATATGTCATCGTTACCGGATCTGCGGCATTGAAACTTACATATATGGTATCGGGAACAGCCGTTTGCGCCTGCATGATACCGCCTGAAACAAGCATCAGGGGAAGCAGCATAAGCTGCTTCCTCGATGTTAATATTGATTTAATATATTTCTTCATACTAAATTAGTTTTACAGGTTACTTCTTAATGATCTTCACTGATTTGAAGGTTCCGTCTTCCAATGTTACATTGAGCAGATAGATACCTGATCCAAACGATGACAGATCAATAACAGATCCCGGTTTGCGAATTACTTTCTGTAACGTACCGTTCATCAACAGCAATTCAACTTGCTTGATTTCAGAAGGAGCGGCCACTGTTACAGAATGGGTAAACAGTCTCGGATATACTTCGATGTAGTCTGTTACTGTGATCTTTTCGTTATCGACAGACAGATATTCGTCGTCTACAAGGAATGTTACCACTACAGGTTCAGCTGCGTTATAGTTCTTGTTACCATGCTGCATAGCTGTAACCGTTACGGTTCCGGAAGTAACCGGAGTCAGAATCCATGCATCTCCAATCTGGTTCACATAGGCTACTGCATCGTTAGACGAATTGAATGTTACAGGAAGTTTACTTGAAGCAGAAGCGGTCAGAATAACATCTCCACCTTCTACGTCGATCACGCTTTCCGGATTCCATGTAATCTTCTGCGAAGCGGCGATAACAGAATATTTACCGTCCACGTAAGAAACTTCGTAGTTGTCTGAAGTATAGTTATCAGAGAATGTGATCGGATAAACTCCTGCATCTGATGTTCTTGTAACAGTCGAGCTGATACGCGGAGCGAAACCAAGATCTTTCAACGTCTCACCTTTCACGAAACCTGTAGCTGTATAAGTCAGTTCTTCCAGCTCCTTGCCGTAAACCGATTCCTTATTATCTGCCAGGATCGTCAAAGCAGCTTTGCTGACTTTCAGGAATCCGGAAACATAAGTAACCACATAATTGCGACCGAAGTCCTGTGCCGAATACGGAGTCAGTTTATAAGAACCGGCCTTGCCGTTGTATGCTTCAATACGTACAACCGGAGCCTGTCCCACCTTGAAGTCTTCGCCATTCAGGAAGTCATTCTTATTGTAATCGTAAGCATTCGCATAAGAAGGCAATTCATTGCCGTACTTAATGTCGAAACTGCGGGCAGTTACGGTAACAGCTTTCGGAGCAATCACCATCTTATTCTTAGCTGTGTAAGCATAAGTGACAGAACCAAGTGTAGCCTTCACCGTTACAGTATATACGCCGGCATCTGTCGGAGCATCCTGTGATAACGGATAAGTTGTCGGTACCGAACCCAGCTGGTCACCTTCATAATAGATACTGAAGTCTTTCACTTCTTCACCTGTTTCTACGTCGGTCACCTTCACGCTGACAGTTCTCGGATTGCCATCGTAAATACTTGTTACGTTGGAAACGATCACGTTTACTTTAGCTGCGTCACCTTCCGGAGCGATCACTTTGATCGTACCTGTTACAGGAGTTGCATCTTCGTATGTATCGTCACCGTCTGCATATACCGTGATGGTTACATAATCGTCGCCTTCCGTACGTACATGACCTGTTACAGCATACTTGCCTCTGGCAACTTCAGACAGGATAACACGTTCGCGGTCGTTGCCCGACAGTTCATAACGGATATCATTGATAGACGGCTTGCCGTCAGCTTCCGATTTCAGGTAAGCGGACAACTCAACTGTTTCACCAACCGGTATAACCAGATTACGCTGATCTTCCGGCCAGATGATCGTACGACGGATCTTGTCGATAGACAATGTTCCGTTTTCATGCGTTACCGTATAGTTGCGTGCAACACCTTCTGTCGTGAAATAGATATCATAAGAACCACGTGAATCAGATTTTGCATCCGTAGCGATCTTCGGCATTACCGAGAATACGTCTGCCAGATTTTCATATTCATTATTCTTCAAACCGATATATTCGATTTCAAGATCCGGGTTACCACCGCCATACGGACGGCTATAACTCTTCGCACGTACTGTCAGCGGAGCCTTCGTAACCGTCAGACCTGCATTAACAATAGTAGCACCTGTGATATCGAAGTTCGAAAGCAATGCTGCAATCTGTGCGGCAGCCGAAGAAGTCAGACGTAATTCATACGTACCAACGTCTGTTTTCTTATTGACACCCGACAAATCCAGCCAGCTTGTACGGTTCACATTTTCTGCATTCAGCAATTTGCTGACCTCTGCCTGAAATGCGTCAGATAATTCACCTGTCACAGCGGCATAAACGTCGGCATCTGTTGCATCTTCCCCATATTCACGGGTTACAGAAAGAGTGATAGTCAAATCTGCAGCTGTCAACGGAGCCGGAGTCACAGTTACTTTTGCCTGCGTTTCACTGGCGGTGAACTTAACACCGATAACCGGAGTAAGCATCTCTTTCACCATTGCATCGACTGCACGGATCTGATAGTCTCCTACCGGAGCATCAGCTGCGTAGACACTAACCTCACTCGGCAGAAGCGTTTCGAACAAGTCAATTACATTCTTGTCTGCCAGCAATTTTGCAGCAGTCAGCTTCGGTTCTGTTGCAAATACAAGTTTTGCATTCAGGTCGGAGTCTTTTGTTACCTCTGTACCATATACTTTTGTATACGTATCCTTTGCAGCTTTCACTTCTACGGTTGCCGGAGTCACTTTGAGGTTAGCCAGATCGGTATCCAGCTGGATTTCAAAGTTACCGATAGCAGCCTTCAAAGTAGAAGCGTCTATGATACGGAGTTTGAATGTTCCCTGAGTTACATTATTTTTGATTGAGTCAACCAATACACTGTTCAACGTATTGCCGTGGAACTGAAGTTTATCGTTGCGGTACAATGCCCAGTGCAGTTTATTCGTACTGAACAGCTTATCCCAACGGGCTTTCGTCATTGCAGCGGTCGGTGTTTCCGGATCTTCCACCAGGGAAACCAGGCTAAAACCATAATCATCAGCCGCCAGCGTCAGGTTAGTCAGATCATAAACAGGGGCACCGCTCATAATCGTCCAGATACCCTTAAGCTCTTTTTCGTTGAATGTCACCACAACACCCGGAGCTACGACTTTCACAGCCTTAACGGCAGTAATAACCTCGGTATCAGGTTCTGTTGTAACTTCCGCACCCTCAATTGCATAAACGAAGGTATAGTCGGCAGATGTCAGTTCTACCGTATAGTCATATTCGCCGATTACCGGATTCTGTTTATCCAGTTGAGCTTTGGCTGTCACCAGGTCGACAACCAATGTATAGTCACTCTTGATCTTACTTCCGTTCAGAGCCACGATATCATCATAGATCTGCTGAACGATCTGGACTTTTGTCGCCTTACCGAAGGTGAACACAGCTTTCGCTGCAGTTTCTTCTTCAGCTGTTGCAGCCAGATAAGTAGGCAAAGTAATAGTCAGTTTACGTTGACCGATCTGCACAGAATTCTGTACGTTATGGAAGTTGCTTCCGAATTGATTGTCAAGCAGGAAGTTTGACAACAATGCCGGGTCGAGCACATCCACCCTGTAACCGTAATCACCGTTCTTCGGCATCGTTTCCGTTGCCTCAGCCTGACAATCAGCTGTTGTCAGCATTACCTTGAAGAGGTCGGCCGGATTTTCAAAACAAGCATAACTACTCAACAAACCTTCGTTGGCAGCCAGGAACTGACTGAGGATGTCTGCTTCGATAGCAACCTTGCGTTTTCCGTAACGATAAGAGATATCCGTCGGGAAAGTGAATACAACCGGAGCTGCATTTACGACCAATGTCTTCGCACCGGTTTCTCTTATTTCGATATTATCAGTTACCTTCTGAACGAATGCAACCGAATAAGTATATGTCTTAACAGCGGTTGTTCCTTCTTCTTCTATATTATTAATAGTAACGGTGAAACTCTTCAGAGGCTTAACACCCGTCTTTGTTACCAGTTCAAAAAACTCTTCGTTTGCCGGGTCTTCCAATACAGCCTTCTTTACAGAGTCAAGTAAAGCTACTTTTGTATTGATATCCCTATAAGTCACATTTACTTCCGGCAAAGTGAGCGTACGTTTCGCTTTCACGATGCGGAGAGCCAGTTTCGCAATTACATCATTACCGTCTTTAGTCAGATGGATACTGCTTGGTGCTGTATAATTTAATGTATAGTATTCCGAGAACTGAGTATTTGAACTTGTCACCACTTCGTAACCATACAAGTCGGAAACCTGCGGATAGCTTTCACCGGCAATACGCACCGGGACATCGCCTGTAGAAGTTTCGTTGTTGATCAGATAGGTCTTCACGCCCCAGTTATTCAGGTCGGGAACCGTTACACGGTCAGCACCCGGAGTCAGTCTGAAGTCACTCAGCAGAGCCAGTGCATACTCATCGGCCGTCTGTCCGAACGGACGTTCCCACAATGGCAGTTGCACATTGATCGGAAGCGGATATTCAGCCAGCGACTGGCCGTTATCGGTCAACCGTACGGAACGGAGATAAGTAGCTGTTGTATAACCGAACAATTCTATCGGGATGATAAGACCTCCATCTTCATTCGTTACTTCAATCTTCTGAATATTATCATTCGGATTGAATACTACCGTATAAGAGTAAAGATCTCTACCGATTGCCGGCACCAATGTTACGCTGGAAATATAAGCCCCCTTCATATCCGGGTTCTTCAAAAGCAGGTCAGCCATGATCGCTTTTTCGATCATTTCATTGGAAGCGCCTTCTTTCTTGAACTCATATTTGTAAAGTTTCACTTTTGCGATCGGACGCGGCGTGATATTTACTGTACCTTCAAACGTTGTCGGGCTATGCGGCTGTCCGTTCACTGTTACTTCAGAGAACAGGGCATCCAGGTCTCCACTTAACGTTACCCGGTAAGTAGCCGTACCCATATTTTCCCTGATACGGGAGTTCGTGATCTGTACATTTTCTATGTACTCAATATTGTACGGATTTGCCATATAGATATATTCGCGAACCTTATCCGCAACCTGTTCCCGGGTCATATCCTTCACATACTGAACGGTATATTCACCGAATGTAAAATTGATCGCCGGACGGGGAACGATAGCAATGCTTTTAGAATAAGTGATCTCGATTGTCGTACCTTTATCAACGATATTGATCCGCTGATTAGTCGGAGTTTCTATTTCCTGCAAGGTTGCGCTCTTCGTGATGATGATCTTATAACCGAACGAATCGTCTGTTTCCGCTATCGCATTTTTATTGCTCAGGTCATTATTGATCAGGCGAACAACGAACGTTTCATTTCCTAAAACGCCGGCATTACGAACCAACAGATCGCTCTTGATACGGCGGATGACCGCATTCGGCAGCATATCTTTTTCGTAGTCGATCTGATAGTTACCCGGATAAATCAATGAATGGGTGGTTGGCAATGTTGTTACGAATAACAGAGAGTTACTAAACGTACAAACATTTCCATTTACAACCAGATTAGCAGATGAGACATTCCCATTTGTTACAAAATTCAAATTTGTCTGAACAAGATCACCCTGGACTGTCACTTTATAACCCAAATAGGTGTTATCTGCCATACCGGAAGATACCGTACCACCAGTTACCTCAACCAGAGGAACCAGGTTCTGGTCCACCATCTCCGGATTAATATCCTGAATCAGACGTTTCAGCATCGTAGCCGTAGCAGTGTTATCAGCATAGTCGCCAATACGGATCGGGCTTGAAACAAAATCGGGTAACTTCACCTGTAACGTGTTTTTCCCAATCGCAATCGCGCTTACAATATCATAGCTCCATTCAGTAGTATTTAAAGAAACGCTTGCTCCACCTACGCCGGCAGAGACATTGCTGCCTGCACCATAATTCGGTAGAAGCACCACGCGATAACTATATACATTACCCGGAACTAACCGCCCCGTAGTTATTTCACTGGTGAAACCATTACCTGAATATATTTTTATCTCGGAAATAAAATCATCGGATGAAGTTATATTATTCCTGATCAGATTCTTTATCCGGTTCAAATTAAGATTGGATGCCGGATCCAGTTCGCCTAAGCCTCCAACCTTTTCCGCAAACACAGGGAATACCGTATTATCGATCGGCTTTTCCTTTACAATCAGTTGCTTGGTTGAAATATAAGAACCTGTCGCCTGCTTGGTACAATTGGTCAAACCGGGTTCATAAGCAAACTGATCTGTCGGAGGAAATGTAATAACCACATCATACTTTCCGGCTTCCAACATATTATTTCCGGTATATTGAGCGGAAACGCCGTCTTTAACCAGAAAAACCGAAGCATCATTAAATGAAACTCCGGGCATATCGAGCACCTGTATTTTAGAATGTAAATCACTAACAGATGTTCCATACACATAATTACCCCAGTTAGCCGGGAATTTCAAATCACCGACTGCCTGGCGGGCTTTGATCTCGATAGCATTTGATACAACTACCTGATCATGATCCAGTTCGCCGAACAGAGTTGCAGGATTTATATTCCCTGTACCGATCGTCCGTTCAAAATTTAACGTAATGGAACTGGTGGAAGTCACTTTAAAAGTGTAGTTATAACTTCCTGCCACCAAATCACCGGTCTGATCCCCACCGTTACCTCTGATAGTAACATCGGATATAATCGCTGCCTGATCACTCTGATCGACAACTCCCTGCAATAAACTTTGGATATGGGATTTTAACTGCTCCGCATTAGCGTCACTGGTTCCTTCATAATATGACAGGACATCTTTTACGGGGACATAAATGTCTGCTGCAGCCGCTTGTGTAATATACCCTCCCAATAGTAGCACGAATATAAGTAGTCGCCTACTCACATCGATCAAGTATACTTTTTTCATACGCTATTATTTTTATTAGTTTATACTTCAATCAATAGATAGTAAGTGCTTATAATCAAGTTATATAACATAATATAAACCCTGACAAAAGAAACTCCGCCAGGGTTTATATCCGCTTTCATTCTTCACAGAGCTAGGGCGGAAGAATTTATATTTCATTACTTTAGTATTAATACCCGCTTTTTCGTCCTCACGGATTAGTTGGTGCCAGATAGAGGCATTGCAAGCAACGCCTCTACTGCCGCCGCGCGGTTATCTATTTTAAATTATTGATTATAAACTTCTTTATATCAATAGTTATTCATTGTCTTACTTAACGACAGCCTTCACTGTTGTTCCATCAACTACTACAACTACGATTCCTGCCGGAGCATTGAATGTAACATTGTCGGAATTGATTGTCGTGTTAGCAATCGTCTGACCCAATACGTTGCTGATGACAACATTCTTGTTAGCAGCATTCAGGATCGTTACCTTACCCTGGCCACCCAGAACTGTTACGTCAGTTGTATTGATAGATTCGTTGGATACCGGATCATGTTCGTCAGCTTCATCGAAGTAGATGTCACCTGTAGAGGTAGCAGTCTTAGATGTAGCGAAGTCATAATAATCTTCCGACGGAATCATTTCTTCACCACCTACACATTCGTTGAATGCACGTACACGTGCCGTGTAAGCAGTTTGCGGGATCAGGTTATGAACAGCTATTGAAGTGGATGTTGCAGAAACCTTGAACGATTCTTCACCGTCGAAGTTGATATCATCCTGCCATTCGTAATATGCTGTAGGCAATGAACCTACTTCTGTTCTCCAGTCACCTGTATTGAACTCGCCACCGTTGATAGGCATACCCGGAACAGGTTTTCTAACCATCCATGTTGCAGGAGTATCGAACAGATAGATATCGATCTGATGTGCATCTGTCTGGAATCCTTCCATCAGGCGGATCGTATATTTAACCGGTTTCGTGATATCGGTAGTCAGTTCCATGTTGTCCATCTGGTGGGCAATCGGAGCATAACCCCAGTTTCTGTCGATCGGCTGCGTATTACCCTGCAATTCGAAGTTGTCTACACTTACCTTAGTTACTTCTTTCTGCGGTTTACCTGCTGCATCTGTATATTCTTTAGTTACTTCCAACCAGTAGTTAACTTTGTTATCACGGTGGATAACATCACCTGTTGCGTTGAACAATTCAACCCAAATAGTCTTGCTTGCATCGTCAGCACGTACTTCAGACATAAATACATCTTCAGAAGTGTACTTCGGAGTGAAGCGACCTACAGCAACCTGATAGTACTGAGCACCCGGAGTGGCTGTCCACTTGATACGAGCATCGCTACCACCTACGTCACCTGGTTCCATATCTTTAATATACGGCATTTCAAGACCGGCAGTGAATGCCAGCGGCAGATCCTTCTGTACATCACATACAGCCGACAGAGACAATGCGTTTTCTACATCGCAAAGGTCTTCTACATTCGGAGTTGCACGAACATCGATCTTAGCAGCTACGTCACCACGAAGAACATCGTTCACCAGGTCGTTTTCACCACCCTTGAATGTATAAGGATTTTCTTCTGCTGTTGCAGCCAGTTCCATAGATTTCTCACGGATGAACAGTTTCACTTCTTTTGCTTTGTTTGTTCCGAATGTGAACAAGTCAGAAGCACTCAACAAGTTGATTTCCTGTTCTATCTTAGATTCTTCACCACTTACAGTAGTACCGTAATGAGGCAGGTCACGACCCTGGATATAGAATACAGAATCTTTAGAAGCACCACCATTTACAACACCGAACTGGAAGGCATCAATCTTATTCTTACCGGCAGCGTCAGAACTGAACCATACTTCAGGAACTTTCACGTCACCCTTGATACCGGCAGTCAGCGTATCGTTTACATTGATTCCGTAAGGAGCCCAAACACCTAGATGTGCCCATCTTTCGTCGTTAACAGTCAGATTATGTTTGTAATCATCCAGGTCGAAGAAGTATACGCGGTTATACTTTTCTACGTCGGCACCATGCTGTTGCGGAGCCAGACGGATAGAGTCTTTCGCATAGTAACGAGCCCACATGCCCTTTTCAGAACCACTGGTAATCGTATCGATAGTCATTTCAATACCGTTACGATCTTTCGGATCGAACTTAGCAGAAACGAGAGCCAATACTTCACCGTATTTGTTCGGAGAAATCTGAACCATAGTACCTACTGTATCTACTCTACCATAAGCCTCACCGTTCATGTCGCCCAGAACTGTTACTTCATATTCGAATGCGCCTTTCTTGTTAGAGAATACCTCCATGTCAACCGGATCAACGATGTTCAAACCTGCGATGATGAACTGACCGTCGCGTACCGGATAGCAAGTATTTACATAACGGGTCTTGTAATCCTTACGGAACATTTCGTTATAGATGAAGTTAGGAGCAGGAACCCAGTTTTCACTTGAACTGCTGGAAGAATTCAAAGTTGGCAGACTACCGCCACCACAAGTGTTGCAAGAACCGAACTGCTGAGTCAGGAATGAATAGAAGCTGGTATAAGAACCGATCACTTTATCTGCATTCATTGTGGTTACCAAACCTCTGTCGGTAGTACCGAATGTATAGAATTCGTTCCATCCCTTATTGTTAGCTGTAGTTGCACCGAACTGAGCTACATGGTGGAAGATATTAGGAGTACCTTCGAAACATTCGTTCCAGCTTTCAGCAACGATCGGAACCAGGTTCACGTCATTGTAAGGAACATACTTAACAGTCATGTCAAGACCTGTTTCTTCTACATACTGTACTGCATAGTCGTCATCCAGGTCAACCTTGTAAACCAGAGTATCGCCAACGCTCATACCGATAAACTTACCGAATACGGCACCATTATATTCTTCGATCGGTTTTTCCTGAGAACCTTTCTTCACATATACTTTTGCAAAATCAAGGCTTTCTGCAGAGAACATGAATGCATTTGTATGATAAACTGCATCGTCAATGCCTTCAGTCTTAGAGAATTGTTCTTTGAAGATCTTGATAGAAGCAACTGTACCACCTTCTACATCAGGTTTCAAACCTGTAGCAAATACCTTCACAGTGTGAGGTCTTGACTCATATTTGTAACCATCCCACTCATCGTACGGAGCGAAGAAGAAGTCCTTACGGTCGATCTTTTCAAAATATTTCAATAATTCAGAGCTCATCACGCCCATAGCGTGGCTTAACAGAGACTGGTCGGTATCCTGGAACCATACGAATGTATTGTTACCGAAGATCTTGATCGGGCCTGAGTAAACTGCATCTGATTTTCCATCCATCAAATCCTGACCGCTATAAGTATAAGTCGTACCATCCAATGTATTTCCATTTTCAAAATATCTTGCGATAGAAGCATCGTAAGTCAGAGCCGGGTTGATAGTATATGTTTCATTTACATACTTAGACTCGTCGTCACCGATGTTCACATCACCACGGTGATATTTGAAGATAGCGTTAACGCTAACGATATTCGAATAGATATTACCTGAACAGTCGATAACTTTCACTGTTGCGTCAGTACCTACAACTTCAGGATAATCTTCTATACAACAATCCGGACAACCATGTTCTTCCAACCATGCAGCATAGTCGGTGTAGCTATGTCCCTGAACTGTCATCGGCAGATAACGTCCCGGTACATAAGTTGAATCTTTCTTACCATCTTTTGTATAGACGATCTTCCAACCCTTGATATTTACATCGTCGTCGTAACGGCCTGTTGAATGCTTCGGAGCTTTTGTCTGGTTAACCAGCAGCAATTCACCATAATGCATTTCATCCATTTCGCGTCCGTTGTTGAACGAGTTAAAATAAGGCAAGTTCTTGAAGCTAACTTTAGCAGTCTTGAAGTCCAGATATTCATCGAAATGAAGATCGTTCAATTCGTTATATTCAGGAATAGAAGTACCCTGAAGTGCATAACGAGCTGTATCTGAAGCTTCTGCTGTGATTGTAGACCAGATATAATCATCTTTGTCAAATGCTTTTACTTCTTGCGGAGCAAAGTAGTAAGTGAAACGAGCGCTTGATTTGCAATCGCGATCGTCTGTTGCATCTGTCTGAACGAAATATTCACGAGGGATCAGATAAGTTACTTTTTTATCTACACCCGGTGTACCTTTTCTACCGATCTTATCAGCTTCAAACATAGCATCCAAAGAAACCCAACCGTCGACTTCCGCCAAATTGCTTTCTTTAGAAACTTCCATCTTATCTGCGATAAACGGATATTCAACGTTCAGTTCGTAATATGCCAGTTCTTCCTGCGGAGCAGCATCCTGATCTGCTTCGTAAAGACCGTCACGGAATGCAGCACTGAATTTATCGGTATATACGTTGTTAGTTTTACTATAGTTATTCTTATATAACGTATTCCAGAACTCAACGTTTGTTACCAATGTATCAGGAGCGCAAGAAGTATTACGTCCGGCACCAGCTTCAAATACTTTTGTATTAGCTGCACCGAAAGCAACATCCGGGCGAGTAAACGCCAATCTTGCATTCGTAAATACAGTTAACGGTTCAGTGTCTGAAGAACCGGTATCACTTTCCGGATCTTCTACAGACTTGGCACCTCTTAACATTACAATGATAATTTTGTTATCAAGGGACCCCTGCTGCCATGAATTCGGATTCTGATTATCAGCATCCGAAACACTTGCTTTCACATGTGTAAGATGTCTTTCACCGATCGTGTGGTTCTTTGCAGTAAAGATAGCACGATCGCTAACCATTTGACTAACAAATGAACCGTCCAGGTTATAAACGTATACATCAAATGTCCAGTCGATCTTACGGTTTACCAGATCCGTGTTACCAAAAGCACGAACATCCAGTTCAACGCTTTCAACACCTGTCAGACCTTTTGTGCTATACACAAAGTCTACACGTGCACTGGCGTTCTGGTTCTGATAAATACCCAAGCCCGTATTACCTTTCTCATCCGTAAACTTCATATATTCGGCAGTATTCATAATCTCATGATTCTTAATTTCCGAATAATCCATTTCCAGATATTTACCTGTAAACGGTTTCTGATAGTTAGCGCTTGTTGGATCCACATTTAGGAATGTTGCAAAAACACCATTCATCACACCAGCTCCCATTTGTGTAAAATCGATCAACGACTCATAGTTTCCATAAGAAGTTGAATTTGCAATCCAATGATCATGAACATTCACCCGCTCAGTAAGCTTCATCATGCTCTCTGTAACAAGACCACCTTCATCTTCCCACTGGGTAACACTGTTCACGGTTTTATACCACGGCGCCTTAATATTAGCATAGTCCGGATCTGCTGCATTCAGCATCGGAGAAAAGCCATAAAAAGCCATAGCACATAAAAGAGCGGCCGACCCGCCTTTTACCAAAGTACTTTTTCTCATACGTAAAACATTTAATTAATAAAATTATGATCTATACTCAAATTGACTATTTTTCGTCCATTTAGCTCATTTCAACCGCCTAAACCCGTAGGACACAAGAAAAAGCATTTCAGGGGAACTGTTAAATGCCTGTATATAGGCATCTTTTTTACTCATCAATTACCGATTTGGCGAGTTTAAACGTTCCTTTTTTCTCGCCACGCGTTTAAGATTCTTTTACTTTTGTAACAGGAAGTGGGTATTTTGTCCTTGTTTTCGTATCGTACTGATAAGAAAGCAGATAGAAAAGTGAAAAAAGTTCTGAAAAGAATTGCAGGTTCAAAAGGAATGCGTATTTTTGCTGCAAGAAAAAAAGGAACGTTTTTTTTAGTCATTCAAAATTCGACCTCTGCCCTTGATTCATATTCCACACAAAGGATTCAGCCTATTTGTTAAAGCATCTTTTTTTACTCAACGGGAGTGTTCTGTAAGTACATAAAACTAACGTACCTGTACTTTAATATTAATAAATATATATCCAAAATTATCCATACCTCCAAGCAGTATAATAAAAAATTATTTGCATTTATATAAATGTAATATGCACACTATGACTACATCTCCCGATTATCATTTTGTCACCTCCCATCAAATAAATCAGTTCAACATGCTAACAGAGATACGGGTTGGTTCAAGATTTGTCAGTAACCAAAAGATCAAGGGAAAAGTAGGTTCAACGATTTCTATAATCGGAAAACAACTATTCCCGGAATCAAATACAAGAGTCTATAATACAAGT
>ERZ857882.2690-NODE-2690-length-17980-cov-3.632134_pt1 | contig 17980 bp, 9 predicted proteins | sample MGYA00519697_ERZ857882 | MGnify/ENA primary metagenome ERZ857882 (study PRJEB31778, sample SAMEA3449373) | human gut metagenome | biome: human gut; feature: human-associated habitat; material: faeces | place: United Kingdom | collected 2010/2012 ...
CGGCACGAAACTTCTTATGTCAGGCTCCGGGCAGTGCAATCTGACGCACGGCGGCTCGATTAAGGAGTTTTTGTCATGCTACGGGCAAAACGGAAAACGAATCCGAACTGTGCTTTACAGGCATAATAATATAGAGATGCAGGATTTCATACAGGATCTCGGCATCACGACTATAGAACGAGAGGACGGCAAAATCTTCCCCGCTTCCCTGCGTGCAAAAGATGTGCAAGGCGCACTTATCCGCAGGTGCGAAAGAAACGGCGTCGAAATCAAAAAAAATTCAGAAGTTGTGCGGATTGTACCGCTCGAAAATACAGGTAGCACGGACTGCGGCGAGCCTGATTTCGTCGGTGCTTCTGCATCGGCCTCCTGCGCGGCGCGGTTTCAAATCGAAACCGCAGGCGGCAAAACCTATACCTGTCGCAGTCTCGTCATTGCAGCAGGCGGAAGCTCCTACCCGGCCAGCGGCTCCGACGGCTCGCTTCTTAAAGTGTTTGAACGGGACTTGCCGGAGCTTACGGTATGCGAGCCGAAGCCGTCGCTGGTTCCGATTTTCGTCGAAAACTATCCGTTCGGCACACTTTCCGGTATCGGTTTTCACGATGTTGAAATAAAAATTTTCGAGCCGAAATCGAAAAAAGCATTAAAGCTTGCCCACCCTTGCGGTGACTTGCTTTTGACGCATAAAAACTTTTCCGGCCCGGTGATTTTAAATAATTCCAGAGATATTTTTGCCGGCTGCGGGCTTGAAATTAACTTCATTTTCCCCTATACTGTAAATGATATGCTTTCCTATCTGAAGGAAATTTTCCCGGGAAACCGCAGAATGATTTCCGGCTGTATCGGGGAAAACTATCTACTGCCTAAAAAATTTATTTCAGCAGTTTTAGACAGGATAAATGTGTCTGATAAACCGGCGGCCAAGCTCAGCGGCGGCGAAATCAAGCGGATTGCCGAAGCTTTTGCCGGGATGCGCTTCACAGTCTCAGGGACTGGAGGCTTCAGCATCGCCATGGCGACAGCAGGCGGCATTTCACTTGATGAAATCGCGATTTCCGAAATGCAGAGCAAAAAATATCTGGGACTTTATTTCATAGGGGAAGTCCTCGATATCGACGGCGACACCGGCGGCTACAATCTTCAGTTCGCCTACTCGTCATCGCAGGCTGCGGCAGACAGTATTTACAAAAAATAGTAATTATCACAGGAGAAAAAACATGAAAAAAAGGATTTTGAGATTTGTATCGACCGCGCTTGCCGCGGCACTTATGGTATCCGCCGTACCGATAGACAGCGCTTTTGCGGCGCTTTCCGAGGTAAAATCCCCGGCACAGGTAACGACCTTCAAGTCCACGACGGATTTTGAAAAGGAATATGTGAAAGCCTATGTCACGGACGACACGGTTTTGAAGGTTAATTATAAGACCCCTCTGGAAACGACACTTTTTCGTGTTTCGCTTTATCGCGTAGGTGAAAACAAAGGTGATATCGACCTCGATATTTTCGTGGATGCAAAGCAGAGTACCGCATCTGACGGCACCACGCTCTACGGCTTCACCTACTATCTGGATATGAAACGTTTTGAGGTTCCGAACGGATATTACAACCTCTATCTCCGCCGCTGCGCGACGGCAGCCGACGCCGAAACCCTGAACTACAAGTCCAGCGGCGTTCTCTATAAAAACATGGAAATCAAGGTGACAGGCGGCAAGGTGAAAATCCTGCGCTACAAAGACGTCATCGAATACAACGATTATGTCAAGGATATCGGCGCACTCTACAGCACCGACCGCTATCTGGACAACACGCTGGAGGATATCCGCTTCGTACTGCGAAATCCCGCAACGAATGTCTATGCGGAAATGACGCCGAGCAAAATTTCCTACATCCAAAGAATTTCTGACCGTGTAACACAGGGTGCTTATACGGACTATGACAAACTTCTAAAAATATATGAGTATACCGCGAAAAACTTTTACTATGACTCCGTGGCATTTTCCACGCACTCGTATCAGTACGCGGATCCTTATGACAATATTTACAATTATGAAAACGGCCTGAGCAGCGCAAACAGCGTTTCCGGGCGTGTTCACACCACCTGTCAGGGCTTCTCTGCAATCTATCTTGCACTTGCCCGTGCGCAGAACATTCCGACCAGATTCGTTTACGGGCACAGACTTGCTGTGCCTTCCAACGACTGGCTCACGGAGGACAATATTGATGTGCGCGACCACTGGTGGACGGAATCCTATGTAAACGGCAAATGGATTTTTGTCGACCCGACCGTGGGAACCACCAATAAATACAACAAATCTACCGGCGCGTGGACTTACACAGGGCTGACAAACTACACATACTTCGACGCGTCGGACGAACAGGTTGCGACCAGCCATGTATACATGAATATTTACCCGGACTACAGAGCCGGCAAATATATCGATGACGAATATGAAATGGGAATGCTGCGCGACTTCTTCGAACAGCCTGTCGGCAATTCCTATAAGACACGTGGAACCGTGATGAACTCGTCGTATTCCGCTTATGATACCGCTACATGGGGAGACGGAACCAAGTCCCACTTCATGACCAACGGCCGCGGCAAAACAACGCAGATTCAGTGGAGCAACAAAGGTTTCACGGGAGATCTCAATCTGCCGGGTTTTACAAAGATGTCAGTCTTTTCCTCACACGGAAATAAATATGAGACAGCAAATTTGTCGAACTCGCCTGCATTGAAGAGCGTTTATCTGCAAAACAACAAACTGACGAGCGTTGATTTAAGCAGCTGCTATAAGCTCAGCTATGTCCGGGCGCAGTACAACCCGATGAAAAATCTCACGCTTTATGTGAACGGTCAGAATCGTACATTCACAGCCGGCGATAACGGGACTTTCTATTTTACGCTGGATACCCGTTATACAAACAGCAGTCTGTCGCTGTATTCCAAACCGGACATCGGCTATAAGCTCGGCGGTGTTTACAGCACAGGCACCGGAAACAGACTTTCGACGAAAACGACCTACCACTTCACACCGAAAGCATCCGGCCACAGCATTCGTTTCGTGCTGAATCCGGACAGCTACAAATATTATTTGGCTCCGGGCGAATCAAGATCTTCGCGCCTTCCTTATATCCGCGCGGCGGCAAAACGCCTGAACGAACTGGGTTACTACAACCCGAACGGCAATTCGTACGGATATTGGTATGGCCAAACCGCAGTGGGCGAAGAAACTTCCTACACGGACGAACTCGTTTCCGCAGTCATCAAATTTCAGGTAATGCATAATATTTCAAACACCGGAAATGTCGGACAGCAAACATGGTCTGCCCTCTTCAGCGACTCGGCAAAGAGCATGGTTTCCGATTATGAATATTCACAAATTCTTGCGAATTATGAAGCAATGAAAGTTCAGCGTGCGGAAGCAACGGAACAGATGAATCAGCTCACGGTTAAGACTTCTTCCACCGCTTCCAAAGGTGCCATGAACCTGACCTGGAGCAGCAGCTCAGCAGTCCTTGATATTGACAGCGTTCAAATCGATGGCTACGAGCTTTGGAAATCCACTTCCAAGAGCAGCGACTGGCAGCTTCTGAAGAGCACGACCGGAAAGAAGTTCAAGAACACTTCCAATATCAAAAAAGGCACCCGTTACTACTACAAGGTGCGCGCTTACAGAGAAATCGGCGGTCAGAAGATTTACTCGCCGTGGTCGAATGTAACTTATAAGATTGCAAAATAATAACTACTGACAGTCAAAACGCGCCACCGGGCGCATCCAAAAGAAAAGCTGCCATGTTAACGAAATCCGTTAAAGTGGCAGCTCTCTTGCTTCATTTGACATGGATTCAACTTCTAATGTCAAAACCACCCTTGACGACTCCGAGAGTTCATCAATGCGAGGTCGAATAAATCCGTTTTCTTCCCAAGTGCTGTAAATATCGCATAGTCTACATCCGGAACGCTCTCCCACATTAATCAGTGAAAACATATTAAAAATTCTTGTATTTCGCGCGTCACTGATTCCGCCTGCAATGGCATCATCAATGCTGATTCGGAATGTGCCGGGATTTGATATGGTAATCTTTTTAAAATCTTTATCGACTACAATGCCCTGACGCCCATAATAATCCGCATGAATCAATGCGTTTGCAAGTGCTTCTCTGATTGCAGCATGCACCTGCGTATCATCAACGCGAAGCATATTTTCATCCAGCTTAAACGGTTTTTTCACATCTGCTGTCAGTTTGCCTATGATTTTAAAATAGAAGTCAAAAATATTGCCGCTCCAGTCTCCGTCACTGCTGCACACGCGATCAGACCAGCGAGTATCCATTGCCAGCTTTTCTCTGTAATCCAAAAAATAATTCGGCAGTTCGTTCATTATGCTAACAAAATCTCCGAAAAAGATCAGTCCGGCAAGTGTCGGATGTAATTCCCCGTCTGACCCTTTCTTCGCCGCACCTATTTTTACGAGAAATTGTTCATCGCTGAGTTTTGTCCAGATATGATTTGGTTTTCGGTTGGAAAACATCATACGATAGCTGCGCAGCGATTCGCTGTTCAAATCGGAAAGCAAAAGTTCTTCTATAATTCTGCCGTCGGCGCTTTCTTCTGCTTGATCGCGCAGCATTGCCAGAATCTCTTCGCGCTTGCAGCGGTAATCCCCTTCTCCGTTTCGGCGAAAGGTTCCCGAAAAAATATCCCGCCCACTGTATACCGGACGGCTTTGCCTTGCCGCACGAGGAACTTCAATGACAATCAAGGTTCGTCCGGCATAATCCAGCGAATAAATATCCTCATTAAGCAAAACATTTTCGCTTATTTTTTGCGGATTATTCAAAATATTCCAAATTTCCGAAATCAATTTCTCAGGGTTTTCCACACCTGCCGGCATCAACTTTTTCGAGCCTTCCTCTTCCTTCACGCCAAGCAAAATAATCCCTCCGTTTGTATTCGCAAACGCTGAGTAAGTTTCCCATAGACTGCGCGGCAGACCGCCTGCAGCTGTTTTCGCTTCGATATAAGCGTTTTCCTTTTCTGATGATAAAATTTTAGTAATATCAATCATGGATAAATCTCCTTTGCTTTCGGAAATGTTTCAATTGCTCTTATTATTATACTTGGTTTTTTAAAAAGAAACAACAAAAAACGCGAAAGCCCGCTGAGGATTTCTCAGTGAGCCTTCGTGTTTATACATACAAGATTTTCATTTAGTCCATGTGCGACTTGCATACTTGCACTGTTTCAATGCCGTCTTCGCAACGAGCTTACCGTTTTCGTCGTAAACTCTTGCCTGAACTTTATAGAAGTATTTCGTTCCCTTCTTACCGCTTGTGTTGGTGTAAGAAGCGGTCTTTTTCGTGACGGCTGCCTTGTAACCTGCAGCTTTCTTCGTTGAGCGATAGAAGCGGTACTTCACAGTGAAGCCGAGGTCTTTCAGTTCCTTGATGGAAGCCTTGACCTTCGCATCGCTCTTAAGGACTGCTTTGATGTTCTTCTTCGCGGTCTTGCTTGAACGAGCAACGAGCTTCATGTTCTTAACGATGGACTTTGCCTTTTCAATTTTAGCTGTGTTCTCCTCGGTTGGCTCTTCCGCTGCCGTGTCAACATTGTCCTTATTGATTTCGGCTTTGACGGTTGTGCCTGTCGTTTCGTTTACGAGTTTCTGCAGCTCGTCGCGTTCATAAGTCTTCTGTCCGAGCGGCGTCTTGACAACGAGTTTTGCGCTTGTGTCTTTCAGCAGGGATTCAAGGAAGGACTTTTCGAGGTTCAGTTCGAGTTTTTCTGCGCCTTTCGCGTCGCTGTTTGCGATAGCGAGTACGACCTGTGCGGATTTCTTTTCCTTCGCCTGTTTTAAGATTTCCTTCTGATTATCTGCTTTCACCGTTACAGTAGCGGTCGTGCCGCTCATCTTAACTTCTGCCGGGGAAGTCGTTACTGCTGAGCCTGCCTTGCCCGTTGTTTCTACCGGAGATTCCGGCATTGCCGCTGTTCCTGTAATGGTCGAAAGGTTGTACTTCTTTGCCAGTTCATTAAACTTCGCTGCGTCTGCTTCGGTGATGTATTCTTTCTGCTCTTTTGTCAGTTTTTCGTATGCGGAAAGGGCTGCCTTTGCCTGACTGCTGCTTGAGCTGTCGGTCAGGGCGTTCAGCTTCGCCTTGGCATCGTCGATCTCGCTGTAGAACTTGATCTGCGCCTCGGCATCGGTCAGTTTTTTGAGGTCTGCCGCCGCGATCTCCTGCTTGCCTTTCGCATCGAGCGCATTATAGGCTGCTCTTGCAGCTTCAACATTTCCTTTTTCTGCTTTGTAGTTTGCGTAAGTGATTTTCTTTAATGCTTTCAGCATTTTGTCTACTGCCGCCGAGTCGGAGCTGCTGACCACCTTAATGGTATACTTGGTTCCGACGCTGCTTGCGTTCATCGTTGGCCAGCCGCTCTCGCCCACGCCGACATAGAGCACATCGCCGGACTTGACGGAGATGGTCTCCGTTCTCTTGTATCTCGCGCTGTCCTGATTGTAGCGGTTCAGGAAAATCCTTGCCTGATAGTTCTTGTTGACCGCTTCCGGTTTCACGGTCACATTGGCTTTGTCTCCGCTGATGATGAGCGTATAGTCGGTCTGGCTGCCGCTGAATGTCGGAGAAAGCGTGCCGCCGCTGACGGTCAGGCCTGCCAGCTTGGTGCTATTGTTATTCCAAGTGCCGCCGAGGTCCTCTCCATAGGCCATCGTGAACATCACGTGGATCTCATCGCCGTTTTCCAGTTGTCCGTTCTTTACGGTAAACGCATGGAACCCTTGGTTGACAAACCAGTCGTTTAAGGTTCCCATCCAGCCGGACTTGCTGTTGCCGTCAAACTCACCAAGCGACTTGCCGTCTTTTTCGATAGACGAAAGATAGGTAATGCTGTAATCCGCATTCTTATCCTTGCTGCTGCCGGATGTGCCTTGCCAGCTGTAGCCTGCCTGCTTGAGTGCCTTGAGCACGCAGGTCATCATGGAATCGTTTTCACCGAGATCATACCAGCCGCCGGCAATGGTTCCGGTGAAATCGCCGCCTGCATATTTCGTGTTTTCGATGGTGACAGAGACTTTGCCGACGATCGTGCCGGAGTTGTAGTCCTCTGCGCCCGGCTCAGTTTCCGGTTTGCTTGTGCTGTTCTTGACAGGCACGGCTGCCATGGCAGCCAGCGCCTCTTTCCGCGCGGCAGTGATGGACGCAATGCTGGCGTTCGCACCGGTTGCCGCCTGCTCGATGGCTGCCTTGCCATCTTCGTAAGCCTTGACCAGTTTCGACCAGTGATCTACGGTCGGCTTGCCGTCCACGTCATTCGATCCATCGGTATAGTTGTTCTTGTTATATGCCTTGTATGCTGTTTCCAGTGATGCCAGTGCCGCGTCCTTTGCCGCTGCGATCTCTTCCGGCGTTTCGGCGATACCGGCAAGACTTTCGTAAGTTGCCTTATTGACCATCTTGAGGTCAAAGGTGATCGTGCTGCCGTCTGCGATGTCTTTCGGGATCTGATATTTCGCAAGGAAATACCCGTCATGCCACATGATGATTATTCCATTCGTATCCCTTGACGGTAAGGTCTGCGCTTCTGCCAGATGGGTGGTCTGCCAGTTGTCGATGGTCCATACCATCCAGTACTGCTCATCGGTAGTGTTTAGATATTTTCTGACAACGACGTACTCACCGGCTTTTGCGGAGAACGGCAAATCAGATACGGTTCCGTCGCCAAAGCCCCACTTCGGTTCCTGCTCGCTGCCGTCCGGATTCGGCGGCAGATGCCATGCGCGGTTCGGCCAGTTATAGTTGGCTGCACCGTTATCGTTCTTCCTTGGTAAAGTGCTGTCATCGTATGCCTTTTCGACCTGCACGGTTGCTCTGACCGGAAGCTGTGCGGTATCCACTTTTGCGGTTGCTTCCAGCTTTTCCAGTTCCTTTGGCGTCAGGAGATTTTTTTCGTAGTCGTTCAGATCGGCATACGCATTTTGTACGCTTTTAATAAAATCTTTATCTCCGTCGTTCAGCGTAGATAAATCTTCCGGCACATAGGAGAGCGGTTCCCGCAGAGATGCGATTCTTGCTTCATGGTCCAGTTTCTGCGCTGCACAGTTCTGCAATGCCGCATAGTCCGTTTCAAAGCTGTCCATGAGCACCTTGAAAGTTGTCGCCTCGTTCTGATGCGTTTTCAGATTTTCGTAAGCGATCTTAAAGTCACCGACGTAATAGCCTGCCGGGAAATCATAGTCATGGAAGCTTTCATAAAAGGCTTTCGCTACGGCAAGATTTTCGTTTCGCTGACTTGTAATCAACGCGGATTCATTCTCGTTTGCGCTGACATGGACCAGCATCGCATCGCCGCACTGCAGGCTGTAATAAATGCCGTCCGTCGTTTCCCGATAAATATTCTGGAAGTAGTACTTGTCCGGCGTTACATTGTGCGCCGCGACCCAGTACCAGCCTTCTTCCGCAAACACATACTCCATGCTGCCGTCCGCTTTTGTCACTGCAGTCGTCTTTCTCGTCGGCTGTCCGGCTTCTTTTTTTGTCGTCCCCGGTTTCTCACTGACAAAAAGCGTGATGCCCTCCGCGCTGCGCTGTGTGCCGCTATCGGTTCCGTCAGCATCCTTTAAGGAAAGCTGCAGCTTCGCCTTATCACCGACTTTTAAGTCGGAAGTCATACTGTCAATGCGGATCACGGCTACGCTGTCCCGATACATACTTGCATCGGCCGGCAATCGAAAGATCGCGCTTGAGGTCATGCTGGTGGAATCTTCACTCTCAAACAGCGGCTGCACGATACGATTAAGCCGCACTTTCGCGCCATTTTTGAGATATATCCCTGAGAGCTGATTGGTCGTCTGATACACCCCACGGAATTCATCATCGACATAGACTGCAAAATACGGTTTCTCTGCGCTGTCAGTCGCTCCCCAGGCGACTGACGGCACAATGCCCGTCATTTTTTTGCCCGTATCCAAGATGATCCCCGCCTTATCAAAGGCATCTTTTACCGTTGTATTGCCATCTGTCAGCGAAACCTCGCCGCAGTATGCGTCTGTACCACTGGTTCTGACTGCCGGATAAGCCGCTGCCAGTCCGTTGGTGTATTGTAGGGTGACAGTAATATCTCCTTTGCTCTCCAGCTTGTTATAGCTTTGCGGAAGCAGATTCGTCAGCCAATCTCCGTTTTGATAGAGACTGTGAAGCATATCATAATCTGCCCTAGTACCGCCGATGATACGATATTCCACAATTTCTTTCAATGCATGATAGGTATCGGTATAGGTCTTCCAAGAAGCTTCTGTATAATCTGCTTTTCTCAGCTTGGCAGGATCATACTGCACTAGCAACGAGTTTGCCTCAGCTTCACGTTTTTTCCAATTTTGATATGCGTCATCATACTTTTCTTGATTTACAAGCTGTGCCGGATCTATGGCATCTGCCAGTTTATCTGCCTCTGTCTCACCCGGCTGATCCCCTTTCGCTGCTTCCGCCTTGTTAAACACAGTTGCATTACCGTCCTTGTCAAAGAGCTTTGCAAGATATGCCTCTGCTGGCTCTTTTGCCTGCGTATATGCCGTCCAGCTTGCCTGCGTACAATTATCCGCAGACACTTGCTGGCTCGCTATTCCCTCATAGGCAAGCTGATCTGTACTGCCGGCCCAATAGAGCGGGCGAAGCGCCTCATACAGCTTGGTTGCATTGAGCTGCGAGGTTGGAATGAGGTTTGCAATGGCGTTCGACAGTGCGCTGTTAGAATCGTTTCGGTCTAAGGTTTTCGCTGCGGCATCGACCTGCGCCTGTGTTGCACCTTCATTGTCATAAACCGCTTTCGCTGCATCGATGACTGCCTGCAGGTCTGCCCAAAAGCCGTTTTTGCTATATTTCGAGCCGTTCCAGCGGTCGTTGGTTGTATGGTATTTTGTACTGTCTATTTTTTCTGCATCAGATATTGCGGTTTGCAAAGGTTCTTTATTTATCGTCATACCTGAGCTTTTTTCAAATATAAAAAAGTGTTGATTACAGTCATCTGTATCTTCATCAACTGTAAGCACATAATAATCCGCAGTTCCATCGATTTTTATGCCATCGTTTGAAAACCATCTATTTGCCGTTTCAGTATCCACATGAAAGGGGGTGATAGGCAAAGTATACGTTCCTTCATTATATCCAAAATCAGACAAATGTTCTCCACTTTCCTGACCCTCGTAAAAAACGTATTTTAATGATAAGTCTGAAATTTGAAAGACAAGTCCACTGATTTTTACTTTTATATTTGCATCTTGGATTTTAATTTTGTGATTAAAACCTATTGTCTCCATATCAAACTGAGCACCATGCTCATCTGTAATTGAAAACGGTAATTCATCTGCCCAAGCCGTATCCACGCCCCAGCTTCCGATACCCATGCCGGTAAACACCATGACAAAGGCAAGCACCAAGGTGAGTAGTTTGTTTATGGTTCTTTGTTTCTTTGTTTTTTCCATTCTGCTTTTTCTTCTCCTTTTCTTTGTATTTCGCTTCGGTGCGGCGATATGATTTCGCCTGCCTCATCCTCCGCGGTGAATCTATGTAAACACTATGTTCTGTGTGTAGTGGACTCCAGTTCCTGCTGCTCTCGGAGCTGCCTGCGGTATTCCTTGTGACGGGCGCGTTTTTCTCTTCGCCTTTGTTGTTTGTCAAGGTAGGACTGCGCCACAGGTCTTGTGCCTGCCTGCTCCAGCATGCGGTTCCACGGGCCGAAGCGTTGTTTCAATTCCCGGTCATACAGGACATCTGCCTGCATGGGCTCTCTGCCGTTTTCCTCAGTGAAGTCTCTGACAAGCTGCAGGAGTTCTTCGTCTGTCATTTCTTTATATGGCGCTCGAACCTCATTCAACTTTTGGATTTTCTCTGTTGCTGTCAGGTTCGGATTGTCCTTTATGCTCTGTTTTATTTCTCGTTGATTCACTTACTTCCCTCTCTTGTATCTATGCTGCCTTTTGTTCCGGCGGGCGGCGTCACCTGTTGGCACCGCCCGGTAAGGATGAAAAGAATTTTATGTATCAAAAAAACGATGATTGTCATAACCATCGCCTTTGTGTCTGGAATTCCGGCTGCGTACATGCCGGAGAGTTTAAATGCCGAAACGTCCCATGCGTATCACGCACAGGTTTCTTTCATTTCGGTGGTTTGTAGGTCTTCTGACTGATCTATTCAGGCTGCGCGTCTGATCGCCGCTTACGATCTCGCGCCTTACTGCCAACGCATTGCTTCAGCCTTCTCTCCGGGCCATGACAGCCCTTCCAATGACCGGTTTTCACCGCACGCGGGGATTTCCCGCATGGAAAACAATACTTTAGAATCACAGCTACTTTCGAAACCCTGTCGCGTGCTTGCAATCTCAAATGTGCAGACTGCTGTTCCTGCGATGGATTCCTTCCGTGTCCGGGATTTACACCCGATTCCCTTGTTCAGCGAACAAGCATGCGTGTCCGATTGCTCGGGTCGCGCATTTGCCACAAAAGCCATGCTATTTAGTTTATATATGCGCGCCTAATTTTACGCACACAAAAAGACCTCTCCTGCCCTGCTATCTCGCAGGCAAAAGAAGTCTCGTATTCTCTATATATTCAGTTTCGGTGTACGCAAAAACTACCTTTTTATTTAAATAGGAAAGGTTGGTTGGTTGGTTGGTTGGTTGGTTGGTTGGTTGGTTGGTTGGTTGCAAGAATCGTGCCAATTATTTACATTCTCGTAACTATTTACCATAATTGCGTACACTTCCTTTCCAAAATTTACATCCTTATCATACCGCAAACCGAGGCGATTGTAAAGGGGGAAAATTTTTAGAGGGTTTGGGAGGATTTTTGGGAAAGATTTTTCACTCCTCCAGCCCGAGCAGCCAGTCTCTCGCATTTATCCTGCGGATTCCATCGTAATGGACTTCCGGGTCATCGTCCATAGTGAGAAGGATTTTCGGATAGTGGTCTTTGATTGCGCGCAGGGAGCGCAGTTCTCTCTCAAGTGTCTTTTCATCACGAACAGATAAGGCTACTTGAAAATAAGTTGTGCCTTTGCCGTTTTGTGCGACGAAATCCACTTCAAATTCATCAACTTTGCCTACATATACATCATACCCTCTTCGCAGCAATTCCAGATATACTATATTCTCGAGTATCCGCCCCGCGTCTATCTGTTTCGATCCAAGCAGCATAAGGCGCAGGCCAATATCCACAACATAGTATTTTTCAAGCGTTTTAAGGTATTGCTTTCCTTTTATGTTATACCTTTTTGCCTGATATATGATATAGCTTTCCGTCAGGGCGTTAAGATATTTTTCAACGGTTCGCGTATCGATTCTGCGTCCTGAAGAGGTCATCGTATCCGCAATCTTTTTCGACGAGAGCGGATTTCCGATATTATCAAAAATAAATTTTAATATGCTCTTGAGCATCATCGGTTCGGAAATTTTGCTGTGGTTTATTATGTCTTTTACGACAATCGTATTGTACAATCCCTCAAGATAGCTCCTTATCTCATCGGACTGTCCCTCAAGTTCCAGGGTGTATGGAAACGAGCTGTTTTGCAGATAGTCCACATACTTTATTCCTCTGTCGTTCATGCTGCCTGTGCTTATCATATATTCTTTAAATGATAACGGAAGCATCTCTATCTGTATATAGCGCCCCGACAGCAAGGTGGCGATTTCGCTCGAGAGCATGTGTGCATTGGAACCCGTGATATAGATGTCTACATTGTCTTTAATATACAAACTATCCACGACCTTAGGGAACTGCTCTACATTTTGTATTTCGTCCAGAAAAATATATGTCATGTTGTCCTTAACCAAATGCTCTTTCAAATATGTGTGCAGTTTTTTATAGTCTGTCAAATCCTCGAAATCCAAATCTTCAAAATTTATCGAAACGATTCTTTCTTCTTCCACACCTTGTTCAAGGAGCCACTTCCTGTACATTTCAAGTAATTTTGACTTTCCGCACCGTCTCACGCCTGTAACGACTTTGATTATTTTCTTATCTTTAAGCGCGATTAATTTATTCAAATATTCTTCCCTCTGAATCAGCATCCGCAATTCCTCCCTCGGTCTGTTTAGGGTTATTATATCCAAAAAGTGCAAAAAAAACAAGAGTTTTTGGATTGTAATCCAAAAACTCTTGTTTCTCTATTTCATCGTCACGCTGTTGTTCAGCACAGGCGTACTGTAAAGGAAAAGCACATCCTGATTATCGAATGTCACGAACCTGCCGACCATCTCACTCGGCAGATAGCGTATGTCGACCAGCGTTATCTTGCTGTAACTTTCCGCGAAAAGCGGTGCGATGCTGCTCCCGAAAGAATCGCGGAATATGACAAGCTCCTTATCCGTCGCAGCGTTTGGATTTTCAATGGTAATCAGCGATTTGCTTCCGCCGAGGAACATATCATAGCCTTCACCTTTTGCGCTTTCCGTTTTCGCTAAATCGTAAATCGGCATTTCGCTATTTGCTTCGTAATCCGTGACTTTGCAGGAGTCAAAAAGCGTATTGTACAGGTAATTCAGCGGTTCTGCCTCCATCTCAAGGTCAGACTGACGACTGTACGCCCCGACGAAATCCGCCTTTGCTTCCTTTGTTTCATATTCGGCATTCAGGCTCACGCCCATCGCCTCAGCGAGCTTTGCGGCAACGTCCGTAATCTTCTCCTGACGCCAGTGCGCGTCGGTCTTATAGTAATCCGTAATGCCAAGCAGCTCCGTTATATCAATATAGGACATATAATCCGTCTTTAATTTCATCAGGTCGACCATCTTCTTATAGTCTATGGTGTCAATGCCCGCCTCCGCACCTATGCAATAGTTCTTATCCGGTACGATGGAATAATGCGCCTGCACATTTGTGCCCTCAAGATACATATTGTAGATATTCTTGAATTTTTCCGCCGCTTTATTGACGGAATCTTCGTCGAGTGGGTAATCCGTCTTTACCACATATCCGTCATAGGAATAAAAGCCCTTCTCGTCCGTCTTTGTCTGCGGCTTGTTTTCGCCCTGCGTGCCGCAGGCTGCCAGCAGAATTACCAGCAAAAATGCAGCGCAGAATTTTACTCCGCGCTGTCTGAAGCTTTTTGTTTTCGTCTGTGTTCTCATTATTCAATATTCCCCTCACAGTAAACTTTCGCGCCTGTGTATGCTTTCTGAAGTTTTGTCTTGAAAGTATCTACCAAATCCGCTGCGCCGTAAACGGATACAACATATTTATCAATTGTGATGACCGCCATCTTTTCAGGGAAGCCGCACACCCATTTTCTGTTTTCGATGCTTTCCTTCATTGCCGCCGCCAGCTTGTCCGCATCGCCTGTGCTCTTCGTTTTAAAGGAACCGGCGGTAAATGTATTTAGGTTCATCATGTGCGTCAGGGAGGCCGCACTGCTGATGAGATCGGCGGAATCCTCAGGAACCGCCAATGTGGACGACAGAGCATCGGAATCACTCGTGCTGAATTTGCCCGGAGCATCTTCTCTTGCATTCTCTTCGGAATAGTCTCCGCCTGCTGCCGGGAATTTCTCGCTTTCCTTATACGATTTCCAAACCGTGCTCAAAAGATTGAGCGCAGATGTCGGCTTCTTGGTTTCCGATGCCGAATCGCCTTTGGATGATGAAGGCTTGCTGCCGGAAGGTTTGCTATTCGAAGGCTTGCTCGATGAATCCTGTCCGGAAGTCTGCGGTTTGCTGCTCTCCGGTTTCTTCACATCGTCTTTCTTCTCATCATCTTTTGCGCCGGCTTCCTTATCTTCTTCCTCCGCATCTTTGTCTGCGTCGGTGCTGTCATCGGCATTCAGATCCTCATCCTGCCTATCTGTGGGTGTATTTTCATTGACCGTCTGCTGATCGTCCGCACTCGGCGTTGTACCCGTATCATCGCTGCCACACGCCGCAAACGTAAACATCATGCTTGCTGTAAGCAGTAAACATAGTATTTTTTTCATAATTTTCCTCCGTAATGTATATATTTTAACCCCTTTTGCATATTTTGTCGAATGAAAAAAGTAAAACCCTCACCTGTTTTCAAAAAAACTACCTCAGACAGCTTACAGATGAATATGTCGGTGGCGGAAACGACAACCACGCTGCTCCGAACGGAGCAGGGCAGGTATAAAGATTAAGGGTTTAGCATATCTTCGTAGGTTACGAGCGTGACATTGCCCATCTCAGTTGCTTTGTCGACACAGCCCTTGGTAAATCCGTTTTTCGCAAAGAGGTAAAAATGCTTTTTCTTATAGTGGAACAATGCACTGCGCTCCACAAGTGTCTCAAGCACACCACGGTCAACTTTTTCGTTAGTCCACTTGCACTCGCCAAATAAAGCGGCATCTTTGTCGGTTCCCATAATATCAATTTCTTCTTGGGTCTTGGTCTTAGGATTCGTTCCCCACCAACGGCCAAGATCGCTGAAATCGACCTCGCACCTTCTTTCAAGGAGCAGCTTCCACAAATACTGTTTACAAATGTCCTCGAACACGCTGCCCATGTAGGAGGAAATTTCAGGGGCAATGCGGCGGTATGCCAAGTCAGTTGCTCCGCGGGAAATAAGCGAAGTATTTTCCGGCACAAAGCGATACCAAAATCGGAACATGTTATCCTCAATGGAGTAAATCGTCTTGCGGCTTGATTTTTCACCGTAAGGCGATTCTTTTTTTATGATGCCGAGTGTAATCAGATTCTTAATATATGAGGCACACACGCTTGTTTCTTCATCAATTTTGTTGGAAATCTCGTTCATTTTGGACGAGCCGGTTGCAATGGCGGTAATCACCGCATTGTAAATTGCCGGTTCTCGTACTTCCTGTTTCAATAAGTTGTTAGGCTCTTCAAAAATAGATGACGCAGGATTCAAATGTGTATTTTTGATATTTTCCTCTATGGAAAGATTCTCATCAAGCTGCATCAAATATTGCGGTGTTCCTCCAACAATTCCATAAGCCAAAGCTTTATCAATGCTCGATAGCTTTGTGAAATAATTACAGGCCTCAAAAAAATCAAACGGTCTGATTTTGAGCTGCGCTGTTCTTCTTCCGTAAAGGGGCGCTTTATATGCTAAAACATGGTCCTCCATATACGACATAGAAGAGCCGCACAGAATCAAAAGCAATTTTGAGTCATCCTTGTTTTTATCAATTAAAAGCTGAAGTGTGGATGCAAGACTTTTTGAGGCGCGGGCAACATATGGATATTCGTCGATGACAAGCACAATTCTCTTTGTTTTTGCCAATTCAAAAACATACTCTAACGCTGCCTGAAACGAAGGAAATGACGTGTCAACAGGCACTCCGATATTGTATTCCATAATGCACCTTGAAAAGTTTTCAAGATTTTGTTTTTGGTTAGTTTCCACTCCTGTAAAGAAAATGGTATCTTTATCTTTCGTGAACTCATTGATAAGCGCTGTCTTGCCTACACGACGACGACCATAAATAACGGCAAATTCAAACTTATTGGAGTTATAGAGTCTATTTAATGTATTAAGTTCGTTTTCTCTCCCGAAGAACATCCATGCACCTCTCATAATGAAATTAGTATTTTGCGATTTACTTAATTATAATATACTTATTTAAAAAGTCAATATGTTCGCAAAAAACATAGAAGCAAAACCAGCGGCGCAAATGCAAGTATATTATGCAGCATATCGTTCTCCTTCTAGAAAATAAACAACTCGATTCCACGCTCATAAAAGAGTTTATTCGATATACGAAAGATTGGGTTTCATCACACATTTTGCCATAAAATATCGGTCTCGGTCATCATCGGAAATCGTACAAGGCTTTCTCCGTTCAGGTCTTCCCGATGCATGTCTATCGCAGTAATGCGGCTGTTATCATAAGTTGTGTAGTAATAAATGCCTCTGCTCGCATTATAGCAGGCGGTGTAGATGGTAATCTCATATTTGCCGTCTGCGACCTCACAGCAGCCTCTCTGCTGCTCGACCGAGCCCAGAATATGAAAGAACTGGCTGACGCTCTCCTCCTCTGAAGCACCCGAAACCGAATGAAGCTTTGTAAACGCAACGCGGACAAAGCGCGACATGGAGGATAAATCTCCCGGAAGTCCGAGCGCACCCATTCCCCGGCTGTATTCCGCGAGCGGAATCTTAGGATCGAAAGTGTTTTGGGGGTTCTTTTCCGACAAATTTCTGTAATTGTTCAGGTTGAACATCTGCATGTCAAACGGCGGGTTGTTCGTTAAAACTCCCACCGGGTTGTCATAAATCTTTAATCCGTCCGCCACGGATTCCACCGTGATGGCTTCCTCTTCATCAGCAAGGATCCAGTGAAGCTGCGCCGCCGGAAGCATTTCGTTATATGGTGTTTCTGTTAGATTCAGGGTTTCCAGCTTTTCCCGCGCCTGGGAAACATTCGCGCAGCGGCTGAGTATCCATGTTATGAACTCATACTGCGCCGCCTGTGCTGCTTTTTCAGTGCCGCTTTCTGTGGGTAAAATTTCCTGCCGATAAACCGCGTTTCCGACAAAGTTCAGGCCTGCCATTCCTAAACCTTTTTCGTTGACCGCATCATAAAACATCGGGTATCCGTCCGCCACATGCGCCGTGCCGATAATAGCATAGTGCTTGCGGTCCGTTTCCTCAAAGCGGAACGGAATCGGATAATTCCGCGGCATAATCACGATTTCCTCACCGTACGAAAATTCATAATCCAGCGTTCTGCCGAAATAAAAATCCTTTGTCTTATAAGTTGCTGCTGTACACATGAGTACACCTCTTTTCTTTATATCAATATTTGTAATTTCTCTGCCTTGCATCCCTTTTGCAGTACCAAAAACTGTTCGTCCCATTTCCCGGCAAACAGTTTTTCGAGCAAATAGGTGCCTCCCAATACATAGGATAAATCTGCCTCAAGCCAGTCGGCATCTTTCTGTACTTCTTCCCGATATGCCTCTCTTCTGCAGTCGTTCAGCCCGGTATCCATAATGTCGATT
>ERZ857882.2695-NODE-2695-length-17945-cov-5.357518_pt1 | contig 17945 bp, 21 predicted proteins | sample MGYA00519697_ERZ857882 | MGnify/ENA primary metagenome ERZ857882 (study PRJEB31778, sample SAMEA3449373) | human gut metagenome | biome: human gut; feature: human-associated habitat; material: faeces | place: United Kingdom | collected 2010/2012 ...
CGGCGCCGCGGGGCTCGGATTGTATTTGGCGGATTAGTCGCGCCGGAATGCAATGGAGATGAAGTTCAGATACTTGCCCGCGCCCGCCTCCATCGCGCGGCGGTCGCCGACGGCATATTCGTTGTCGCAGGCGAGCCAGTCGTTCCAAACCTCCGCGTTGCTCTCCATTTCCCGCACGGAGAGATCGCGGATGCCCGGCGTGCTGCCGACCACGGCGCGCCACCATGCCGCATCGTGCATATACGCCATCTGCTCCGGCGTCCACGAGAGCAGCAGCTCCGGCGGCAGATTGTCATGGCAATCGCGCCGCATGCCCGGAACGACGGCACAAAACCCCCCGCCATGCTTGAGGAACGGCAGCAGCTTTTCGCCCAGATAGTCCGGATCGCGCCCGAAGTAATGGTACGAATCGACGGACACGATCGCATCAAACATCTCCCGTGCAAACGGCAGTTCGTTGGCCTCGGCGCGGAGGGGCAGGATGTCCGCATCGGACAGGCCTTCAGCCTGAAAAAAGCGCCGGTTCAGCGTCGGGTCGATCCAGAGATCGGCCGCGATGACGCGGAGGCGGTACTCTTTCGCAAGAAACAGGGAGGTTACGCCCTGCCCGCACCCCAGGTCCATCACCAGCGAGCCGGGCGCAATCGGGCAATCGCGCAGCAGCTCCTCCGTCAGCTTGACAGGGTTCGGCCCCATTATCCGGTCGAGACAGCGCTTGGTCATATATGGTTCACTCTTTTGATATTTCATAATGGATATCCTTTCTGTTCTGTCGGTTGTTCATTCTTTGATACGGACACAAACGCAGTCCACAGAAAAACTGCACGGCCAAACAGCCGTGCAGTCGAACGCGATGCCGGGCCGTTTGGATGATGATTCGCACAGAAAGCCAAGCGATCGGGATTTCCCCCACCGCACGGTTGTCTCCATGATACTGCGTTCCTTACAGAACAGTCTCCAAACAGCCACCTCTGAATTTGAATGATTATAGCATAGCCCTGTTTTTTGCGTCTGTCAAGACGTCCGTGTACCGCGTCAAAGCACGGGATCAAAAATCAATGAATTTGCGAATATCGCGGTTATCGCCGAGGATCAGGATGCGCTCATTGCCCTGAAACACATATTCCGGCCGTGGCATGGGCTCCAGCGCCTCGCCGCGCTTGATGGACAGGATGCTGATGCGGTGCTTCTGCCGCACGCCCAGCTCGATGATCGACCGGCCCACCCACGATTCCGGCACCGCCGTCTCATAGATCGAATAATCGTCATTCAGCCGAATATAGTCGAACACGTTTTCGGAGCTGTAGCGCACCGCAGCGCGGATGGCCATCTCCTTTTCAGGATAGACCACCCCGTCGGCGCCGTTTCGGAGCAGGAACTTTGCGTGCACCTCGCGGCTGGCGCGGGAGACGACGTACTTTGCGCCGCATTCCTTGAGCAGCGCGGTGGTCTCCAGCGAGCTTTGAAAATCGTCCCCGATGGTAACGACGCAGACATCAAAATCCCGCACGCCGAGCGAACCGATGAACGCCTCGCTGCAGGTATCGCCGATCTGGGCGTTGGTCACATACGGCAGCACATCGTTCACGCGCTCCTCGCTCTGATCGACCGCCCAGACCTCGTGGCCCAGCTCCTGCAGCTTCATGGCCATGTGGCGTCCGAACCGACCGATGCCGACCAGCAGGATGGATTTCTTTTTTGCCATTCGTTTTACCCTTTCTCAGCCAATGGTGATCTTTTCCTGCGGCATCTGCGAGGGAACCGGCGCATAGCCGCCCGCAACCGCATAGAGCAGCGTCAGACCGCCCACGCGGCCAAAGTACATCAGCAAAATCAACGCAAATTGGGAAACGCGGCTCAGACCCGCCGTAATGCCCATGGAAAGGCCGACCGTACCGACGGCGGACGCCGTTTCAAACAGCGCGTCCCGCACCGCAACGCCGTCTACGCAGCACAGCAGCAGCCCGGCGCCAAAGAACAGCAGCAGATACAGGCTGCCGATCGCGGCGGCATTGCGCAGCGCATCCGATTGCAGCCGCCTGCCAAAGCACTGCACGCTCTCCCTGCGGCGAATCGCCGCCCGCACGGACAGCAGGAACACCGAAAACGTTGTGGTCTTCATGCCGCCGGCCGTCGAGCCGGGCGACCCGCCGATGAGCATGAGCGGAATCATGACCAGCACCGCCGCGCCGGAAAGCTGCGTCAAATCAACCGTATTAAACCCAGCCGTTCGGGTAGTGACCGACTGAAACGCGGCCGAGAGCGCGCGCTCACCGCCCGACAGGCCCGCCCATTCAGGGGTCGAAAACACATGCAGCCCGAAGAACAGCGCCGGCAGCGCAATGAGCAGGGCCGTCGTCACCAGAACGATCTTCGTTTGCAGCCGATACGCACGCAGGTGCAGGCGGTTGGTATACACATCGTGCCAGACAAAAAAGCCGATGCCGCCAATGATGATGAGCAGCATGATCGTGATGTTGACCACCGGATCGCCCACAAATCCCGTTAAGGAAACGAACGGCGCTCCGGCCGAGCCCATCAGATCAAACCCGGCGTTGCAGAACGCGGAAACGGAATGGAACACCGCATACCAGATTCCCTTGAAAAAGCCGAGTTCCGGCATCGCGCAAAACCGGGTGGCCAGCGCCGCGGCGCCCAGCAGTTCGAACAGCAGCGTTGCGCGCAGGATAAAGCCCGTCATGCGCACGATGCCGCCGATCTGCGGCGCCGAAATCGACTCCTGCATCAGATACCGCTGCCCGATGCCGATGCGCTTGCCCGTAAACAGGGAGACGGCGATGGCCATCGTCACCACGCCCATGCCGCCGATCTGGATCAGCACTAGGATCACGGCCTGCCCGAACAGCGACCAATGGGTCGCCGTATCGAACACCACCAGCCCGGTCACACAGGTCGCAGAGGTTGCGGTGAACAGCGCGTCAAAGAACGGCGTCGCCTCCCGTGTGCTGCTGGCGACGGGCAGCATGAGCAGAAGCGCCCCAAACAGGATGAGTGCGAGAAAGCCCAAAATGACGATCTGCGCAGGTGAAAAATGCTTGTGCTGCGCCAAGAACCCGCACCTCCTTTTGTATAGAACGTTTTCCGTAACCCGTTCTGCTTATTATATCGGCCCCCTTCATCCATGTCAAACGGGACGCCATATTTCCATTGTAAGACGGCGCACGGCGTGGTATGCTAAGGGCAGCACACAACCTACGGAGGACGGCATGAAAAAACGCATCTGCATGATCGCGACCGGCGGCACCATCGCCTCGCAGGCAAGCGGCGCAGGGCTCTCCCCCAGCCTTCGCCCCGAGGATATTCTGCGCTTTCTGCCGGCGCTTTCGGACGTATGCGATATTGAAACGCTCGAGGTCTGCCGGATCGACAGCACGAACATGACGCCCGCGCACTGGCTAATGATCGCGCGCGCCCTGCGCAGCCGCTACGCCGATTGCGACGGATTCGTCATACTGCACGGCACGGACACAATGGCCTATACCGCGGCGGCGCTCTCCTATCTGGTACAGCAATCGCCCAAGCCCATCGTGCTCACCGGCGCGCAGAAGCCGATCGACCGCGAAATCACCGACTCTAAGACAAACCTGCTCGGCGCGTTTCTCTACGCCTGCTCGCCGGATGCTACGGGCGTGCAGATCGTGTTTGACGGCAAGGTCATCCTCGGCACGCGCGCCCGCAAGGTGCGCACCAAGAGTTTCCATGCGTTCACGAGCATCAACTATCCGGAGCTTGCCACGCTGTGCGACGGCGAGCTGCTGCAATACATCCGCGAGCCAAAGGCGAACGCGCCCATCTTTTATGATGCGCTTTGCGGCCGCGTATCGCTCATCAAGCTCATCCCCGGCGCGGACGCCGCGCAGCTCGATTTCCTGTTATCCAAAAGCGACGCAGTCATCATAGAGAGCTACGGTGTGGGCGGCGTGCCCACTGCGGGCGGTTTCCTGGAAAGCATCGCCGATGCGGCCGAGCGCGGCAAAACGATCGTCATGACCACGCAGGTGCAGAGCGAGGGCAGCGATCTAGGCGTCTATCAGGTGGGCTATCATCTCAAGGGCGCTGCCGGCGTGCTCGAAGCCTACGACATGACGACCGAGGCGGTCGTCACCAAGCTGATGTGGATCCTCGGCCAGACGCATGTGCGAAGCGAGATCGAGCGGCTGTTCTATACGCCGGTCGCGCATGACATCCTGTATACCGGCAAGCGCACAGCGCCCGTCCCCGGGGTGTAAGCCGGGCGCTTATCCGCAGAGCCGCACGATACCCCATTCCTGCACTTGATCGGGCGGCGTTTTATAACGCCGCACGCTTTCGTTTATGCCCGTAACTTCAAAACTCCCGTTTGAGGCTGCGGGTGGCGAACAGTGCGCCGAGCGCTTCCTGCGGATCGCGGCCGCCATACAGGATATCAAAAACCGTATGGCAGATGGGCAGCTCGGCGCCGGTCTTCTCCTCCAGCAGGCACAGCGCCCGAACGGTATGATATCCCTCCGCCAGCTCGCCGTACGGCTCGCCTTGCACAAAGGCCTCGCCAAAGCGCCGGTTGTGGCTGTAGGGCGAAAACACCGTGGCCTCATAGTCGCCCAAATGGCATAGACCGTAGGCGGACAGTTCGTTGCCGCCCATCGCGCGGATCAGTCTGGCGATCTCCCGCGTGCCGCGCGACATGAGCGCACCCTTGAGCGTGGCCAGATGCATCGCATCGAGCATGCCGGCCGCAATGCCAATCACATTTTTGGCCGCTGCGCCAATCTCGTTTCCGATCAGGTCCGTGCCGTAATAGAAGCGGATCAAATCGCCGGAAAACGCTTCCACCAGACGGTTTTTTGCGTTTTCATCCGCGCTGTCAATGACCATGCAGTTGGGAATGCCGCGATAATACTCCTGCACATGGCCCGGCCCCAGCCACACGGCAACGGCATTGGAAGCATCGAGCGACGACGCAATCTCGGATGGACGCAGGCCTGTCCCGATCTCCAGCCCCTTCATGCACAGCACAATCGTCCGATTGCGCACGCCATAGGGCCGCATTTCCTCTACGAGTCCGCGCAGCGCCTGCACGCCGATGGAGATCACAATGACCTCCGACCGACAGGCCTGTTGGAGCGATGTGGTGAGGCGAACGGATTCCGGCATGGCCAGCAGGTCGTTCGCACGTGTTTCCAAAAACCGCTGCATGCGCGCGGAGGCCGCGCGTCCGTACAGCGTTACGGTATGGCCGAGGCGATCGAGATACCAAGCGATCAGCGATCCCCAGCGGCCGCAGCCGATCACGGTGATTTGCATAGGATTCCCTTCCGATATGGAACGGCCGCGCGAACGCGCGCCCGGTATACGCCGGGTTCCAACGCGCCACGCGGTCCGTTTCGTCCGCCTGCTTCAGCGGATAAAGTTTGTTCTGCTGCTCCGTTCCGCCTCCGGCGCTTCAACGCCCGCCCTGCGGCCGGCCTCGATGCAGCCGAGCAGCCAGGCCATATTCCTGCCGAGATTCCGCATGATTTGCAGTCCCTCCGCATCCTGCATGGCGTCCTCGGCCCTGCTGCCGTGCACCATGTTCCAATAGGTGGAGGAAACGACCGGCATCTGGGAAATCGTGAAATACTTGTTCAGCACGTCGAACGTCGCGGTGGTACCGCCGCGGCGCGCGGAACAAACGGCCGCCGCCGGCTTGTGCTGCGCATAGCAGCCGCCGGCGTAGAACAGGCGGTCAAGCAGGCTCAGCATCGTGCCGTTCGGGGAAGCGTAATACACCGGGGAGCCGACGATCAGCCCGTCGGCCTGTTCCAGCTTGTCGATGCAGGTGTTGACGATATCGTCCTGAAAGACACAGCGATGCGTCTTTGCGCAGCCGCCGCAGCCGATGCAGCCGCGCACCGGCTTGGCCGCGCCGTGGACGATCTCCGTCTCTACGCCCGCCGCTTCCAGCGCGTTTGCAGTCTCCCGCAGTGCCGTATAGGTGCAGCCGCTTGCATGCGGGCTGCCGTTGATCAACAAAACCTTCATTTCTTTTCCCTTCCTTTCATCCGTTTCCGGCCGTCGTTTCCTGCGGCGCTTCCGCCACCGGTGCAAACGGTGTTTCGACTTCAAGAACAAATTCCATGTCCTGTACGTTGATATCGGTCTGGATCTCCGCATAGATGGCGTTGCTGCCGCTCTCGAGCCGCTCTCCGCCATCGGCAGTATGAATCGTGCCGATCCCCGAAACCTTGCCGTCCTCGCTGTAATAGACGATGTTTACCCGTCCCTCAAGCGCCTGCGGATAGGCGTTGACGCAGATGCCGTCCAGAAATGTGCCGGTATCGTATTCATATACGCGCAGATCGCCGAAGGAAAGGTAGTACCGATAATAGTGATCCTCCGTCTCGATGCGCTTTCCGAGCTGATCGAGCGCAGCCGGCTCGGCGGTGATCTCTGGTGCAAACGGCTCCGGCAGCGGCGTCGGGGACGCGGACGGCGTCGGCGTGCCGACGATCTCCGGCTCGACCCGCACACAGGCCGGCAGCAGCCCCGACAGCAGGAATACGGCCGTCAGCAGCAGCGCAATCCCGACCCGCCGCCTCATGCGCGTCCACCCGTGTGTTCCCGGATCAGGCGCTTCTTGAGATCGTACAGCTTGTCGGACAGATCGACCTTGTAGATATGCGGCTGCATCAGGCGGCGGTACTCATCCCACATCGTCGCCATATCGGCCTTGGCGTACGCCTGGATCTCCATCACGGACGGCGACTGATAGACCTGCCTGCCATCGATAAATACGGGCACGAGCAGCTCGCGCGCCTCAAAATTTTCCAGCAGCATGCTCTTGTAGGTGTGCTCCGGGTCAAAGATGCGCAGCGGCTTCGAGGTATCGATCGTCTCCTCATCGAGCGCGATCAGGTCGGCAATGGCCATGCCGTCCTTGCGGTCATAGAGGCGGAACACCTTTTTGTAGCCGGGGTTGGTGACCTTTGCGGGGTTGTCGGACAGCTTGATCTTCGGTACGAGCTGACCCTTGACGACCTCTGCGGACATCTTATATACGCCGCCGAGCGCCGGATTGTCCTCGCTGGTGATCAGACGCGTGCCGACGCCCCAGGTATCGATGCGGCAGCCCTGCGCCTTCAGGTCGCGGATCACGTTCTCATCCAGATCGCTCGATGCGCAAATCTTCGCCTTGGGGAAGCCGGCGTCGTCGAGCATTTTGCGCGCGCACTTGCTCAGGTAGGCGAGGTCGCCGCTATCGAGCCGGATGCCGAGCGGCTCATGCCCCTTTTCCCTCAGCTCGCGGAACACCTGAATTGCATTCGGCACGCCGCTGCGCAGCGTATCGTAGGTATCGACCAGCAGCAGGCAGGCGTGCGGGAACGTGTCGGCATAAGCGCGGAATGCGCTGATTTCATCTGGAAAGCTCATGACCCAGCTATGCGCGTGCGTGCCGCTCACCGCAATGCCGAACATCTCGCCGGTGAGCACATTGCTCGTGGACGCGCAGCCGCCGATGATCGCCGCACGCGCGCCGTAGATGCCGGCGTCCGCGCCCTGCGCCCGGCGCAGGCCGAACTCGAGCACCGCGCCATCCTCCGCAGCATAGCAAACGCGGCTGGCCTTGGTCGCAATCAGCGTCTGGTGGTTGACAAATGTGAGCAGCGCCGTCTCGATGAGCTGCGCCTGCATGATCGGCGCCCTAACGCGCACAAGCGGCTCATACGGGAACACCACCGTGCCCTCCGGCATGGCATAGATCTCGCCGGTAAAGCGCAGCGTTCTGAGATAATTCAGGAAATCCTCATCAAACAGGTTCAATGACCGCAGATAGGCGATATCGTTTTCCGCAAAATGCAGATTGTTGATGTATTCGATCACGCTCTGCAGGCCGGCGGCAATCGCATAGGTGATATTGCTGCGCGGGCGGAAGAACACGTCGAACACGCCCTCGTTATCCGCCATGCCGTGTTTGAAGTAACCATACATCATGGTAAGCTGATACAGATCGGTCAGCATTGTCAGGTTTCGCATAACAGGCCTCCACTATCGTTTGTCCCATTATACTCCAACAAGGCAAAAGAATAAAGCAATCAATTTGGCCGAATCTATGAACACTTTTTGAAATGGCCGCGAAGGACGCGCTCAGTCCCCTGCGGCAGCAGCCTCCGCTGCGTACAGATCGGTTGAAACGTAGACGCGCGCGGAGATCGACCGATAGGTATCCTCATACGCAACCTCCCTGCGCAGCAGTGTTCCGTCCTTGGCGCGATACTCCTTATAGGTGCGCGCGGTACGCCCCTCGCGCCCCTCGCGCTCGACAACGCGCGTACCATACGGCAGGCTCTCGTCGAGCAGCAGCTCTTCGGGCAGCGCCGGCAGCGTTCCTGTCCGCTCCGAAGCGACCGTCACGTATTGCCCGTCCGGCAAAACCGGCGTGCCGTAGATCGAAACGGTCACCGTCTGCTCGTCCTCGTCCACCCAAGCCGAAAGCGTAAGCGGCGCGCCGGTCGAATTCACAAAGCAAAAGTTCTTGCCCCCCGTGCTGATCGTCGCATCGCGGCCGATATCGACATAACTCATCGGCCAGCTATGCGGGTGCCGTTCCGTGATCGACAGATCGGCCATCATGACCGCATTGAACAGTGTGGAGGACACCTGGCACACGCCGCCGCCATACTCCTGCACATACCGCCCGCCACGGATGCCGGCCGCCATTTTCCATCCGTTTTCCTCGTTCCGGTCCCCCAGCACGGCGTTGCAGTCAAATGCGGCGTTCGGCTGAAGGGTCACCCCGTCGATTGCAGCGGCAGCCTTCTTGATGTTGAACACGCGATCGGCCGCATTCTGCGGCGATTTGGCAAAGGAGGTCGTAAACCGGCCCAAGCATTGATTCTGCGCGCGCAGCTCTTCCTCGGTCACGGCCGGCTGCAGCACGCTGTGCGGCACCGCAATATCCGTCTGCCCCGACTGCACGGCACGCAAAACCGTCTGAAACAGCGCGTCCGTGTCGATCTCGACGCCCGTGCGCGCAGCCGTGAACGAAAACGGCTCACTGCTCCCGCCCGTAAACGTTGCCACCGCGTCCGCTGCGTCGGCGGTATGCTGTTCTGCAAACGCTTGAAGAGCCCTCGCAAGCGCATCGGTATCCACCCGCAGCAAAAGTGTCTCCGCCGGCTCGCCGTTGAGGGCCATGAGCAGCGCTGCGTCGAGGTCATACCCGATGCCGAGCGCTCCTGCTTCCACCGAAACGGTCTGGTCGGGCAGGTGAAACCGGTAGGCGGGCGGCGTCTGCGGCAGTTGCGCGCGCGCCTCTGCGATGGTCAGGCGCGACACATCTACTCCGGCAATCGCCGTCTTGTCCGCCAGGCGGGTATCGTCGTCCGGCAGTGCATCGTAATGAAATAGTCCGCAGGCAGCGCTCAAAACCAGCGTCAAGACCCACGGGGCAAGCCGTGCAGCCCGCCAATATCCGTTCAAATCCTTCATGATAGAATTAGTTTCTCAAAAATACCGCAATTCCATCACACCATTTTTTTCCATCACACCATTTTTTTGCAAAATGAATTGACAAGTCGTGTTTTCCCCGCTATACTATTTGAGTGCGCGGCAGTGCTGGAATAGGCAGACAGGCACGTTTGAGGGGCGTGTGCGCGAGCGTATGGGTTCAAGTCCCATCTGCCGCACCAAACTTATAGGCAAAAAACTCCCCAGTTTGGGGAGTTTTTTGGTGTTCCGCTGATTAAATAACCCACTCGTAACCCGTTAATGCTCGACAATGTACTCGAAGTACCGCTTCGCTTTGTCCGGTGCGGCGTCCTCGTCCTCGAGCCACGCCTTGGCCAAATGCGCGTAGACCTCCGTGCGATCAATGCCGAATTTCTTTAGCACCTCCGAGTAGTCGCTGTAGAGTGCGTTCAGCACGGACCAGTACTCCAGCAGGTCGGCGTCCGCGCCCACCTGCGCCATGAGGCTCTTTGCCTGTTCTTTCGTCCAGTGCGCGCCCTTGGTACCGTCGGTGTTGCGCAGATTGCGCATCCATTTTGTCGCCATATCCTCGAACGGCTCACTGTGCCGCGCAAAGCCAATCACCTTGGACGAACCGTCGTGGTTTTTCTCCTGCTGGTCCATGTGCATTTGCTGCCGCTCTTGGCGATACTCGCTTCTCGGCTCGTCGTACTGCGCACGGTACTCCTGTCGGGGCCGGTCGTAGGCAAAGCGCCCATCATCGTACCGCTCCTGACCGTTGCGATCCCGGAATCGATTCTCGATGCGCTCACGATCCTCTCCACGATTCTCCCGCTGCCGGGATACCAGCAGCATCCTCATTCCTGGTCTCATGTGGTTGCACCTCCTCCGTCAGTCGTTGGCGCTGTGCCATCGATCGCCGGTAGCGCGTTATCTGGCGCGCAGCATCCGCGTCCCATCATCTTAAACACACCACCTGATGCGTTCGTGGACACCACCGTTGCATACCGCGTCCGCGTCCGCAGCGCCGCCGCGACCACCTGCGCACACGACCGGTCCGTCAACGGATACTGAGCCGTGCCATCCCCGATGGTGATGACCACTGGGGCGGTGATGGTCGTAGCCGCCGGGATGGCCTGCGCTATGACGATGCAGTACTTCTCACCGTCAGCATAGGACCCCGCGGGGATGTTGATGTTCAGCGTCCCGCCGCTAAAGATCACATCCTGCGAGATCACAAGCCGGTTGCAGAGCTGGCAAGCCATTAGTAGCACCCACCACAGGTCGGCGGGACGATAGGCGTGGGAGGCTGTACCCAGTAAGCCGGGATGGGACAGTCTCTGCCGAGCCTACGGATCAGCTCCGCCGTCTGCGCTTCCTGGTTGGCCGTAATAAAGGCGTTCTGCGCCTGCTGTGATGCGGCGAATTTAAGCGCCTGGTTCTCAGCCTGCAGGGAGCTGATCTTGTCCTGCGTCAGGAAGCCAAGGACCTCCCGCGTGCTGTCCTGGATCGCGCGGCGAGTGTCGCAAGCCTGCGTGGCCATGTCATACCGCACCTGCGCGATAGCTGCACGATTCTCGCAGCAACAGTCGGAGAGCTGATGCGACAGGTCGCACAGACTACGATCCACGCCGTTGAAGCCGCCAACGATGGTGTTGTTCAGCGCGTAGGTGCTGTCGCAGATGCCCTGCTGTACACCGCGCACTGCGCCGTCGAGGTTCTGCGTCGCGAAGCCGTCATACAGCTCTGCACGGGTCAAGGCCTGGCCGCCCGCGCCGCCACCGCCAAAGCCTCCCCAGCCATTACCCCAGCCGCCGCCGAAGATCATGGCGAACAGAATCAAGCCGAGCCAGCCATCACCGCCAAACATGCCGCCGCTGTTGTTGCCGTTCCCGGAATCCGCGCCAAGCGCGTACCCCATTCCAAAGTCCGAATCTGCCATACAAAAACCACCTTTCTTTTGATTTGTCCGTTTTGGTCAAGACCGGACAACTGAAAAATGGTTTTGTGCGCCATCAGCGCATCATACGCTGGGCGTTGGATAGCATTGTTTGCGGGTCGAAGCCCATGCTCCTCGCCGTGTTCTGGGCGGCCATATCAAGTTCCTGCGCGTTTCTCGCACCAGTAAAGGCGGCAAGCCGCTGCGTCTGCGGAAACCGCTGTAGGAGCGTCTGACGCGCCGCCATAGGCGTCATTCCCTGCGCCCTCATGCGCAGCACCTCTACCAGCATATTATTCATGCGCGTCCACCCTCGCTTTCAGCTCGGCGATTGCTTTACTCAGCACATCAAACTGAGCCTGCGTGACAAACTCTGCAGGTGCGGCTTCGCTCTCGCGCTTGTAGACCGCGAGCGGGGCGGTGCCGTCGGCGCGAAACGCCTTTAGATATACCTCACCGTTGGATGTGTTAAAGAAGAAAGCATTGCTCCCGTCGAGCGGGATCTGCGCCACCTCTGCCTCGGCGCGAGATGTGACCACGCGCATGACCGTCTGCTGCGGCTGATAGTACTGCGGGTAGTTATAAAAGTTCATGCCCTCACTCCCTTCAAAGAGAGTGTATAAAAAAAGAGGAGATCATCACACCGATGATCTCCGTAAATACTCCGTATTTAATTCAGCAGTTTTAGTATCCAATCACTACCGCTCCACGCGGCACGCAGCTTGCGTATGCCAGACCTGTACCACTTCTGCACGGCATCGACCGAATAGCCCGCAGTCTCAGCGGCCCTTTCCTGCGTCATGTGTTTGCGCCCGACAAGATTAACCGCAAGCTCCTCTTGCCATGTCAGGTTGGCGATTGACAGCGCATACTCGACCAGCCCCGCGATTGGGTATCGCAGGAACGCCACGACGGCACTCTCGCTCATGCCAGCCACCACAGGACCGCTAACGCGATGCTCACAACGGCGAGCGCACCAAGGATACACCTGAGTACGCAAGCCTCACGCTGCAGTCGCCATATCTCGCGTCGGTTTTCTCGGTTGATGCGCGCCGCTTCCTCCGCCATCCTGTCGATAGCGGTGCAATCAATCACGACGTCCTCCGTCACGCGCCGCTCCTCAAAATTTCTGCTTGTCGGTCGGGTTGTTGACGATGCCGAAGCCGACGAGCACCGGCAATCACGCTTCACTCCTCGAGCTCCGGTAGCCCTGCCACGCTGGTGAGCAGAGACAGGACCGCAGCGAGCGCAGACGCGCTGGCTACCATCACCCAGTTTACCTCGTCCAGCACGGCAGACGTGCCGATCATAGCGATTGCTGCCTGCGCCAGGGTTTTCAGTGCGCGAATGCCGGCCGCGCGGAGCCACACCTTGAATCCGTTCCTCATTTTTTTCTCTCCTTTCATTCTGTGCCGCTTTTTGCGACAAGTTTTCGTTCAAACTTCTTAAAGGCTGTCACCGCCTCTTTGTACTGTTCAATGCCGTCCTCGACCTCGCCGTTCGGCGTGCCGCGTTTCCATGCCATAGCGATCGCATAAGCTCAATCCAATCTTTGCACAGATTGGCATCGCCGGTACTGATTGCTTGGTCCCGATACGCTGCGAAGATACCCATGCCGGTGTCCACGTCCTCGCCGCTCCACACCGGTTTGGCGCGTAGTGCCTCAACCTCACCGTCAATGTCAAGCTCGAGGCGCTGCTGCGCTTGTCGTAGGCTTTCCTTTTCAGTGACAACATCGTAGGTCGCTATACCGCCGAACGCCTGCGCGGCATCGTAGACCTGCCGCATTCCTTCGTCGGTCTCCATCGTCGCGATGGTGTTCGCGAAGAACTGCGACACGGCTTGCTGTGGGACGTAGGACACGGTGTTCGCGCCGAGGTCGGGGTTCCCCCGTCCTGCACCGAAACGCTGTCTGAGGGCGTCTGCTGGGCTATCAGGCTATCCCGGTAAGCCGCAGCCTCGTTGTACTCCATGAGCGGCAGCGCCGTGAGGTCGGGCAGCTCGCGGGTGCCGAGCGTGGCCGCGATCTGGTCAACGCTCTCGCCGTTGTGCATCCAGAAGATGATGTCCGGCCGTCCATCGCGCTCATAGTTCCAATCGTCGGGGGCGTACTCGTCCACGAACGCCGTTCGCGCCACGGGGATAAAGCCGTGGTCGTTATACATATCCGACAGCTTGCCGTCGAAGTTGTCCAACTTTACGCCGCCGTTATTGAGCGCCGTCAGCAGAATAGAGGACACGGAACCGCGCGCATGGCTATTATTCGGGTTCTTGAACACGGAAACGATGTCTCCATCCGCCGTGACGGCCACGCCGACGCCCTTGGTATCGTCAAGGAATAGCTGCATACCGGCGTATTCGTCAACCGTATGCTGCGTGACGAACGCGCCATGATCGTTTCCCTGCTTCGCGTCCCCGATTGCTGCATGAAAAAAGGACGGATTACTCTCCGTCCTCAGGTCAACGGGGTCTTTTCCCCGTTTCTTTAATTCAGTTTTTACCAGCTCTCCAAGGTATTGACGATTTCCTCGTCCGTTATCCCCGGAAACCTCTTGCGCCAGCTCCGAATGTACATCTGAGACGACGGGTCTTGATACCGTTCCATCTCCTCCGGTTTGAGACCCTTCTCGCGCATTTCCTGATACAGTTGTTCCAGATGCTGTTCGAACGTTGTTTCCATTGCTGTCGCCTCCACTTAACTTGTAGTCACCCTGTACCGGGTTGTCAATACCATTTTCGCCCTCAATAACGGGGGGCCACGCCTGCCCGAATAGCCGCCATTTTGTCAGCGATCGCTGCGTCGATATCATCCAGCATTCCCTGTGCCCAGTCGTATTTTACCACATTATGAAAGAAACCAATATATAAATCTGTAGCCGTTTCGCTTTCATCGCCGCAGCAATCCTCTGCGCTGCGAAGGCGGCTTGATGCGGCCATCGTAAGCGATGGACGACAGAGCATATGGCTGACCACGCCGCTTGTTCTTAGCCGTTGCCTATCTGTGCGGGAAGTTTAGTGCTCGATTTTCCGCCCAACGGTGCAAAACAGATAAAATGATACGTTTTTCCGAACTCCCGGAATCTTGCCGGCACGAAAGGGGACGGGGTCTCATCCGGGCTTGATCTTTTCGGCGATGGGTGTTACCATCAGTCGAACGCCGAAAATCGGAAGGAGGAACCCGCCATGCCGGATGTGACCGTATCCCCGTGCGGCAGTTATGACGCAAAAGCCGTGTATGCCGCGCTGGAGCGCGCGCTCGAACCGCTCGGAGGGCTGGACTGGATGCTGCCCGGCATGCGCATCGCGATCAAAACGAATCTTGTCACCGCAGCGCGGCCCGGGGCGGCAGCGACCACGCATCCAGCCCTGTTGACCGCGCTCACAAGGCTGCTCAAGGCGCGCGGCGCGACAGTCGTGATCGGCGACAGCCCGGGCGGCCCCTATACCGCGGCATTTGTGAACCATGTCTATGCGGCGGCGGGCCTTTCGGACTGCGAAGCGGCCGGCGCGCAGCTCAACAGCGACTTTTCCCAATCTGAGGCGCGCTTCGACGCGGCAGTTCGCTTGAAGCGCTTTGTATACACCGCCTATCTGGACCATGCGGACGCAATTATCAACGTGTGCAAACTCAAGTCACACGGTATGATGGGGATGTCGGCGGCGGTCAAAAACCTGTTTGGCACGATCCCCGGAACCGTGAAGCCGGAATACCACTTCCGCTTTCCGGAGCAGCGCGCGTTCGCCAACATGCTCGTGGATCTCAATGAGTATTTTCAGCCTCGCCTGTGTATCGCCGATGCGATCGTGGCCATGGAGGGCAACGGCCCGACGCACGGTACGCCCCGACGCATCGGCTGTCTGCTCGCATCGCGCTCGCCCTATGCGCTCGACCTCTGCTGCGCAAGGCTGATCGGTCTGACGGCGGACGATGTGCCGACGCTGCGCGTAGCGTTTGAGCGCGGCCTTTCGCCGCAGACGGCGGAATCGCTCGAAATCCTATTCGCCGGCTCCGGCGGCATTGCCCCCGGCGGCGCTGCGGATTTTGACGCGCTGTGCGTACCGGATTTTGAACGAAGCAAAAGCAGCTCCGATCTGCAATTTCAAAACCGCCTGCCCGGCGTGTTCGGCGCCTGCTTTGCGGCCGTGGCAAAGTGGGCGCTATCGTCGGTGCCGGCATGCAAGCGGGACGCGTGCACCGGCTGCGGCAAGTGCGCTTCGATCTGCCCCGCCGGTGCGATCACCATGGCGCACGGCCGTCCCGTCATCGGGCGCAAAGACTGCATCCGCTGTTTCTGCTGTCAGGAGTTCTGTCCCGCCGGTGCGATGCGCGTCAAACGGCCGCTGTCTGCGCAGCTTCTTGGCGGTCGGCAGGCCGCTTTGTCGGGTCGCCGGTTGAAAATCCGCGGTTGATGGGGTACAATTCTTCTATGAATATGATTGAAAACACACCGCTGGAAATCCTTGCGCCGGTCGGAGGAGCGGAGCAGCTGCTCGCTGCGGTACGGTGCGGTGCGGACGCCGTCTATCTGGGGCTGTCGGCCTTTAACGCGCGCCGAAATGCGGAAAACTTCGATGCGGATGCGCTCAGGCGCGCCGTGTCTTATTGTCATGCGCGCAACGTGGCCGTGCATGTCACGCTGAACACGCTCGTCATGGACAGCGAAATGGAAGCGCTCGCGGATACCATCCGCGATATTGCCGCTGCGGGCGCCGACGCGGTGATCGTACAGGATCTGGCTGTGGCCGCGCTCGTTCGCCGCATCTGCCCCGCGCTCTCCATGCACGCCTCGACACAGATGGCGGTGCACAATATCGACGGCGTGCGCGCGCTCGAATCGCTCGGTTTTTCGCGCGCCGTGCTCGCAAGGGAGCTTTCGCTCGCGGAGATCGCCGCCATCGCCGCCGATACGCCGCTGGAAATCGAAGTGTTCATCCATGGCGCGCTGTGCATGAGCGTATCCGGCTGCTGCACGCTCTCGTGCATGCTCGGCGGCCGCAGCGGCAACCGCGGGCTGTGCGCGCAGCCCTGCCGGTTGAATTTCAAAAACGGATCGCGGGAATACGCGCTTTCCCTCAAGGATCTGTGCGGTATCCCCCATCTGCAAGCGCTCGCGCAGACGGGCGTCCGTTCCGTCAAGATCGAAGGGCGCATGAAGCGGCCGGAATATGTGGCCGCTGCTGTATCGGCCTGTCTGGCCGCGCGCGAGGGCGAAGCACCCGACCTCGATTCGCTGCGCGCGGTGTTCTCCCGCAGCGGCTTTACCGACGGCTATCTGACCGGCCGGCGCACGCTGGCCATGTTCGGCAGCCGCACGAGGGAGGACGTAACCGCCGCCGCGCCGGTGCTGAAAACGCTTTCCCAGCGATACCGCGCCGAGCGCGCCCGCGTGCCCGTCGATATGACGCTCGATTTTGCGGCGCCCGTTCCGCGCCTTTTGGTGACGGACGGCGCGCACACCGTCCGCATCCCCGCACCGGCGGACATTTTGGCAGAGCCGGTCTCGCCGGAGACGGCCCGGGAGCGGGCCGAGCGCAGCCTCCAAAAGACGGGCGGCACACCGTTTTCACTGCGGCAGCTTCAAGTCGGCGGCCCTCCCGCCTCTCTGCCGGTTTCCGCGCTCAACGCCATGCGCCGCGAGGGGCTCGACGCGCTGCTCGAACAGCGGGAAGCGGTGATGCCGCTGCCGGTGACGCAGGCCGCGCCGGAGCGACCCGCACCGCATATGCCCGCCGCCCCCGCATCGCTTCGCCTGCGCTTTGCACGCGCGGAGCAGATCTGCTGCGAAGCACAGGCCGACCGCATCATCCTGCCCGTGTCCGCGCTCACGCCTGCGCTCGTCCGGCGGCTCGGCGCCAAGCTGATTGCCGAATTGCCGCGCTGCGCCTTCCCCGCGGAGGCCGAGCGGCTTCAGCGCGCGCTCCCGCCGCTTTGCGAAGCGGGTTTGACCGATGTGCTGGCAGAAAACCTGTACGGCTTTTCGATTGCCGAGCGGTTTGCATGCACCGTGCACGGCGGCTTCGGGCTGAATGCGGTGAACAGCGCCGCGCTGTCCGCCTATGCCGGACTCGGCGCGGCCGATATGACGCTGTCGTTTGAACTGCCGCTGCGGGAAATCCGCCGCATGGGCGGCGAGCTGCCGCGCGGCGTCGTTGCCTACGGCTATCTGCCGCTGATGTATTTTCGCGCGTGCCCTATGCAGGGCGCGGGCGGCTGCGGGAACTGCCCCGGCCACGGCGCACTGACCGACCGCAAGGGCGTCGATTTCCCCGTTTTGTGCGAAGGGCGGCGGTTCTCCGTGCTGTACAACAGCGTGCCGCTGTATCTCGGCGGCGAACGGCTCGCCGGCATTGATTTCTCCGTTCTGTATTTTACCAAAGAGACGCAGGAAGAGGCGGAGCGCATTGTAAACGCCTATCTTTCCGGCGAATCGCTCGCCAAAGCGCGAACGCGCGGCCTGTATTTCCGGGAGCTGCTGTGATGCACGCCCGTCATGCGACGGGCTTAGACCGTCAAAAAACTCTGTTTTTTGACGGAATATCTGCTGCGGCAGGGATATAC
>ERZ857882.2706-NODE-2706-length-17888-cov-3.878091_pt1 | contig 17888 bp, 9 predicted proteins | sample MGYA00519697_ERZ857882 | MGnify/ENA primary metagenome ERZ857882 (study PRJEB31778, sample SAMEA3449373) | human gut metagenome | biome: human gut; feature: human-associated habitat; material: faeces | place: United Kingdom | collected 2010/2012 ...
TTGTTAACGGGAAAGCTGATATATGGGATACCGGAAAAATAAACTCCGGAGATATGTTGATCACTTATGCCGGTAAACAACTCGAACCTTTTGCTAAATATTACTGGAAGGTGATAGGCGGCGATCTGGAAAATAAAGAAGTATCTTCGCCGGTCAGTTCTTTTGAAACAGGAATGATGGATATAAAGAATTGGCAAGGAGCCTGGATTGGCGACGGAAAAGATATAAATTATGAGGCAGCCCCTTATTTCCGTAAGAAATTTGCAACCAACAAAACGATTAAATCAGCCCGTGCCTACATTGCTGTTGCCGGTCTGTATGAATTGTATATCAATGGTGAGAAAATAGGCAATCATCGCTTGGATCCGATGTACACCCGTTTTGACAGACGCAACCTGTATGTCACTTATGACGTGACAGAACAGCTTCGGAACGGACAGAATGCGATCGGTGTCCTTTTAGGAAATGGCTGGTATAACCACCAGTCGAAAGCAGTCTGGGATTTCGACCGGGCTCCCTGGCGTAACCGCCCGACTTTCTGTATGGATCTTCGCATCACTTATAGCGACGGAACTGTAGAAACCATCCCGACTGACCTTAGTTGGAAAACATCTTCAGGTGCGTTGATCTTCAATAGTATTTATACCGGAGAACATTATGATGCCCGCCTTGAACAAAAGGGATGGAATACTCCGGACTTCGATGATTCCAAATGGCATGGAGTCGGTTTCAGAGGTGTTCCTTCTCAAAATGTAAAGGCACAACAAATCCGTCCGATCCATAATGTACTGACTCTTCCGGCGAAATCTTTTAATAAGATAGATGATAAAACTTATGTTTTCGATTTCGGTCAGAATATGTCGGGTGTGACCCATATAAAGCTGTCCGGACAGGAAGGTACGGAGGTTCGGATTATGCATGGGGAACGGCTTTTTGATAATGGCCGTATCGATATGTCCAATATCGATGTTTATTACAGGGGAGATAAGGAAAAAGATCCTTTCCAGACGGATATTCTAATCCTGAGCGGTGGCGAAGATGAGTTTATGGCTAAGTTCAATTATAAAGGATTCCGTTATGTGGAAGTAACCAGCGATAAGCCGATAGAATTGGATCAGAATAGTCTGACTGCCTATTTTATGCACAGCGATGTTCCGCCTGTTGGTACAATCAAAACATCGAGCGAACTTGTCAATAAATTATGGTGGGCAACCAATAATGCTTATCTCTCGAATTTGATGGGTTACCCGACCGACTGTCCGCAACGTGAAAAGAATGGTTGGACAGGAGACGGTCACTTTGCTATAGAAACTGCCTTGTATAATTTTGACGGTATTACAGTATATGAGAAATGGTTGGCAGACCATCGGGATGAACAGCAGCCTAACGGTGTACTTCCTGATATTATCCCTACAGGTGGCTGGGGATATGGTACGGACAACGGATTGGACTGGACGAGTACGATAGCTATTATCCCCTGGAACCTGTATATGTTTTATGGTGACAGCAAACCTTTATCCGATTGTTACGAGAATATCAAGCGTTATGTCGATTATGTGGATCGAACAAGTCCTAACCATCTGACAACGTGGGGACGTGGAGACTGGGTCCCGGTTAAATCGCGTTCAAATAAAGAATTTACATCATCTGTCTATTTCTATGTTGATACCAGGATTCTGGCAAATGCAGCCAGGTTGTTTAATAAACAAGCAGATTACGAACATTACACTGCTCTGGCTGAAAAGATTAAAAAGGCAGTAAATGACAAATATCTGAACAAGGAAACTGGAATATATGCAGAGGGTTCTCAGACAGAACTGAGTGTTCCCTTGCAATGGAAGATCGTTCCTGAAGAGATGATTGCCAAGGTGGCACAAAACCTGGCAAAGAAAGTGGAAGAAGCCGGATTCCATCTGGATGTCGGTGTTCTGGGGGCGAAAGCGATCCTGAATGCTCTGAGCGAAAACGGATATCCCGAAGTGGCCTATAAAGTAGCTGCGCAAGATACTTATCCGTCATGGGGTTGGTGGATTGTCAACGGTGCAACGACTTTGCTGGAAAACTGGGATTTGAAGGCTGAGCGCGATATTTCGGATAATCATATGATGTTCGGAGAGATCGGCGGCTGGTTCTATAAAGGGTTGGGAGGTATTTTCCCCGATCCGGAACAACCCGGTTTCAAACATATCTTGTTACGTCCCAACTTTGTAAAAGAACTAAAGCATTTTGAAGCGCAACATAACTCTCCTTACGGGCAGATCATCTCCAAATGGGAGTGGAACAGGAAAAAGATCAAGTATGAAGTGGTTGTTCCGGCAAATAGTACGGCGACCCTTTATTTACCTGATTATGTAAAAGGCGATAAAGTGATCAAGCTGGAAGCTGGTAAGCATAGTCTTGTCTTGAATGTGTCAAAATAGTCAATAATAATACAATTTAAATTGGATGATAATGAGACGTTCTGTTTATATGTCAGTGGTAATAGCCGGGATTGTCAGCCTGAACGCCTGTACATCGACGTTGCAAGAGGAGGCAAATTTACCGGGTGTCCCGTCTTTAAAAGAATTGTACAAACCTTTCGGAGAAAATGATGTGAAGAACTTCCAGTCACCTCCGAAAATTTATCATCCGGAAACTTGGTTCCACCTGATTGGCGGGAATGTTTCCAAACCGGGTATCACGGCCGATTTGGAAGCACTCTCTGCTGCCGGGTTATCCGGTATCCAGTTGTTTCACGGACAGTTTGGCGGTCCCTGGCCGGGAGTAGAACCTCAAATTGCCTGTCTGAGCCCTTCGTGGGAAGAAACGATAAAACATGCTGCAGAAGAATGTCGTCGGTTGGGTTTGCGTTTTACGATGCAGAACTGTCCGGGCTGGTCGATGGCAGGCGGTCCGTGGATCAAACCGGAAAATTCGATGCGTCATCTGGTATGGAGCCGGACGGATATAGATGGAGGTAAACAGGTAGCAATGGATTTGGCGGTTCCTCAACCGAGTAGTGAAGACTGGCGGGATTATAAAGATATTACAGTCCTGGCTTTTCCTACTCCGCTGGATGATACCAACCAGCCGCTTCGACCGCAATCTATCCGAAGTAATATAGATTATCCCTGGAGTGATTTTTTGATTGAAAATAAAGATCAGGGACATTGGATCAACCAGGAGGAAGGGCAACCGCATTGGGTGGAAGTCTCTTTTTCCCAACCGACGCCTCTTCGTACAATCGAATTGTCCGAAGTTCGTAACTATAATTATAACTGGTGCTATGAACCGGGAGTGAATATCAAGGTTCAGGCTATATTTCCGGATGGAACGGAGAAAGATATTCTGCAGACAGATGCCCCGCAAAGCAGCTGGCAGGATAATAAGTATTTTACATTAGCCTTGTCCGAAGTACCTGGTGTAAAGACGTACCGTATCTCTTTTACCCATAAGCGTCCTTTGCTTCTTTCACATATGAGCCTTTATTCTGCCACCCGGAAAAATAACTGGGAAGCTGAGGCGGGATGGACATTGCGTGATTTTGTCCGTGCCGGAGAGGAGCCGCAACAGTCGCCTGAAGCTTTCGTTTCTTTAGATCAGATAAAGGACATCACCTCTTCGATGGATGCGAACGGACATTTGAATTGGGAAGTTCCCGAAGGAAAATGGACGGTCTTGCGGGTCGGCCATGTTTGTACCGGAAAACAGAACGGACCGGCTCCAAAAGAAGGAACCGGATGGGAATGTAATAAATTGTCGGAAACCGGACCTGATATACATTATGCGAGTTATATCGGCCGACTGGCTAACGGACCGTTGGAGGGTGGTTTGTTAAATGGTATGTTGTTGGATAGCTGGGAGTGTGAGACACAAACCTGGACAGAAGAGATGGAGGATGAATTTCGTTTGAAATCGGGTTATCCTCTTCGTCAATGGTTGCCTGCCGTATTCGGTTATGTGGTGAATGACCATGAAACAACAACCCGCTTCTTATTGGATTGGCGTAATACGATCGGTTCTCTTTTTGCAGATAAGTTCTACGGGCGTATGGTCCAGTTGGCACATCAGAATGGTCTGGCGGTTTCGTATGAAACGGCTGCCGGGGATATAGTCCCGGCAGACTTACTGGAATATTTCAAATATGCGGATATACCGATGTGTGAATTCTGGCAACCGCTTTCCGAAAGTTTTGTCGGTTCAAACAACTTCAAACCGATTAAGCCGACGGCTTCTGCTGCCCGGATGTATGGTAAACCCCGTGTGGCTGCCGAAGCATTTACCTCTTTTGAACTGACCTGGGACGAACATCTGTCGATGTTGAAGGAGGTTATGAATGTCAATAGTGTGGAAGGAGTGACTCATCTCGTATTTCATACTTATACACATAATCCGCGTATAGACTTTTTACCGCCGGGTACCTCGTTCGGTTCAGGGATCGGAACACCTTTTCTGCGTCTGCAAACATGGTGGAAATATATGCCGGAGTTTGTTAATTATCTTTCCCGATGTACTTATCTGCTGGAACGTGGGCGTCCTGTTTCCGATGTGTTATGGTATCTGGGGGATGAAATCAGCCATAAGCCGGATCAGAATTATCCTTTCCCGGAAGGTTTTAAATATGATTATTGCAATCCGGATGTTCTGTTGAACCGTTTATCTGTGAAGAATGGTAAGATCGTTACTCCGGAAGGTATCGAATACAGCGTATTATGGTTGAACGATAACAAGCGGATGCTGCCGGAAACCTTGGAGAAACTTCTGGCTTTGGTACGTGAAGGTGCTGTTGTTATCGGAGATGCTCCGGAAGGACTTGCCACATTATCCGGACAGGAGTCGGCTCAAAAGCGTTTCGATGCTGCGGTTCATGCGCTTTGGGGAGAAGCGTCGAAAGGTTGTAACCGGATAGGAAAAGGAATGGTCGTAAGCGGCATGTCTCTCGATGAAGCATTATGTGAACTGAAGATGTCTCCGGATGTAACGGCTACAGGGGATGCGTTATGGTTGCACAGGCAAACAAAGGGAGCTGACTGGTATTTTGTTACTGCACCTAAAGGTCAGGGCTTTAAGGGCGATTTGAGTTTCAGAAATTCAGGTTACGCGGAAATATGGGATCCTGTTACGGGAGAAATGGAACCGGCGGTTAACCGTAAGGATGGAGACCGGACCGTTGTTTCTTTAGATATGCCCCGGGCAGGAAGCTGTTTTGTTGTATTCCGGCATGATCGCAAAGGTGAGTCAAAACCTGTTTTATTGGAAGAAGCCGGAACAATACCGGTAGGGAATGAATGGACATTGGCTTTCCCGGATGGATGGGGTGCTCCTGCTTCATTAAAGGCGGATGAAGTGAAAGCCTGGAAAGACCTGGATATTTCACCGGAAGGGAAAGCTTTTTCCGGTACAGTTACTTATACTACCTCTTTCGATATAGAGAATGCGAAGGAGTATGCCGGTTATTCGCTGGATCTTGGTGCTGTAGAAATGATAGCCAGTGTTTCTCTGAACGGAAAACCGCTGCGTGTATTATGGACTCCTCCTTATCGCCTGGATATTACGGATGCTATTCAGACAGGCGAGAATATATTAACGGTAGAGGTTACGGGTACCTGGTTTAACCGATTGGTGTACGATGCCGGGCAACCGGAAGAAAATCGTAAGACCTGGACGATTTCCGGACCATCAAAAGACGCTCCGTTGAGGGATAGTGGCTTGTTGGGGCCAGTAGTGCTAAAGGTATTTAATGATTGATTTTTATATAGTAGTTTAGGCAGAAAGGGTACTCTGTAAAAAGTACTATTTTTTGTAAAAAGAATAAATGTTGATTAATGATTTTCTTAAAAAGGTGTATTGCTCTGTATTTTTAATACATAAAATGTATAAAGGAGAATATTTTATATATCTTTGTTTCTATTCGTGATATTATTATGGAAAAGAGTAGAGATATACAGACATTTAACTTCCTGTTTACGAATTACAAGAGGCGTTTTACCCATTTTGCCAGAACATATGTAGATGATGAGATGACTGCTGAGGATATAGCTGTCGAGAGTTTGATGTATTACTGGGAAAATCGGGAAAAATTGAAAGAACATACAAATATACCGGCTTATGTATTGACTGTTGTTAAGCATAAATGTTTGGATTATTTACGGCATTTACGTATTCAGGAGGACTTTGCAGATACTCTGCAAAGTAATGAAATTCGTAAACAAAATTTGCGTATAGCAACTTTGGAAGCTTGTAATCCGGAGAAGATATTTTCTGAAGAGCTCCAATATCTGGTCAATAAGGCTTTAGTTTCTCTTCCAGAGCAGACACGTGATATTTTTATCAGGAGCCGCTATAACAATCAAAGTCATAAAGAAATTGCTGAAACCTTGGGGATTTCAACTAAGACAGTTGAATTTCATATAAATAAAGCCTTAAAAATTCTTCGTGTTGCCTTAAAAGATTACTTACCTGTATTGATGTATTTGCTGATGAAATAGCAGATATTGCATTTTTTTTGAGATATCATAAAAAAAGTTCACTTTTCTGTTAGGGATGTCTTTTACTTATACGCTTAATAAATAGAATCGTAAATAATGAAGAAAGAAACATTATATAGATATTTCGAGGGCATAGCTTCTCGTGAGGAAGAAGAAGCCGTTTATCGTTGGTTAGATGTCTCTCCTGCCAATGAGGAAGAGCTGCTTAGGGAACGTGAGTTCTTTGATGCGATGATTCTTGTAGGAAATGAGGAAGGACATAAGCTAAAACGGGTACATTTTTTCGTGCGGGAGATGTTAAAGGTGGTAGCAATAGTTGCTATAACACTTGCTTGTGGGGGGTATTACCATTTGGCTGACAAAAAAGAATTGTTATCGGCGATGAATACGATTACCGTTCCTATGGGACAGCGAATGAATCTAAAGTTGCCGGACGGTACTTCAGTCTGGTTGAATGCTTGTTCTGAAATAGTCTATCCGGCCATTTTTTCGGGTGGAAAACGTGAGATACGGTTGACTGGGGAGGCTTATTTCGAGGTGACGCGTCAGGAGAAAAATCCATTTGTTGTCCGGACGGAGAGATGTGAAATAGAAGTGTTGGGGACGAAGTTTAATGTGGAAGCTTATTCCGGTTCAGATGATTTTTCAGTAGCATTGATGGAGGGGGCGGTGAAGGTGTCGGATAGTGATCATTTATCTTCTCCGGTATTATTGAAGCCGGATCAGGAAATACGTTTAAAAGATGGACAGTGGAAAGTTTCAGCTGTCAGTGATTATGATCATTTCCGTTGGCGCGAAGGACTGGTTTGTTTTAAGGATGTTGCTTTCTATGAGCTGATGGCACGGTTTGAAAAATGTTATGGGATACAGATTATTGTGGAAAACAAACATCTGAAAGATTATGCATGTAGTGGTAAATTCCGTATTTCTGACGGGGTGGATAATGCTTTGCGTATTTTACAGCGAAATGCTAAATATACCATTGAAAGGAATGAAGATAATTCGATTATATATATAAAATAAGTCTAATCTAAAAATAAATTGCCTATGAAGCATAAACCATGAAGTTAATCTTAAAATGAAATGCCGACAAGTGTCCCCACACCTATCGGCATCCAATTAACACAATTAAAAAATAACTGTATTAATCAATTAGCAATTACAAAGATATGAATAGAGAAATTCTATCGTTGGATTTATGCAACAAAATTCAGCGGTATAAACATTTTTTTAGAATTATGAAAATAACTTTTCTATTTCTGTTTGTGTTGATCTTCTGTTTGCATGCAGAAACCACCAATTCTCAGAATATTCGTGTAACAATAAAACGAAGTAATGTTGAGTTACGAGATGTATTGAATAACATAGAAGAGCAGACCGATTATTTATTTGTGTACGATAAATATGTTGATGTAAATCATAAAGTATCGGTAAATTCAGACAAACGTCCACTAGAGGAAGTACTAGGAGAGCTGTTTGCAAAAACAGATATCAAATATGCCGTTGATGGCACTTATATCGTTTTGTCGTCAAAAGACAAAATAGTGGAGAAAACGCAGATTCAGAAAGTCACTCAGCAGAAAAGAACGATCACTGGAGTGGTGAAAGATATTCATGAAGAACCTGTTATTGGTGCAAATGTGGTGGAAAAAGGAACTACAAATGGAACTATTACTGACATTGATGGTAAATTCTCGTTATCGGTTTCTGAAAACAGTACTTTGCTTGTTTCTTATATCGGCTATGCCAACCAAGAAGTAAAAGTTGGCAATCAAACTTCCTATACTATCGTACTAAAAGAAGACCAACAGGTGTTAGATGAAGTTGTAGTTGTAGGTTATGGTTCCGTTAAAAAAGCCAATCTGACCGGAGCTGTAGGCTATATTGATAATAAGGAATTGGAGAATCGTACAGTCTCTACTTTAACACAAGCAATACAAGGAAAGGTGGCCGGTGTGAATATTGCTTCATCTAGTGGTGGCCCAGGTGCGCTCCAGTCTATAAATCTACGTGGATATACTGGTATAAATATTGATGCGGCAGGAAATAGATCTAATAGAGCAGACGGCCCATTGGTTGTTATTGACGGAGTACAAGGCGGCGAATTAAGTACTTTAGAAATGAATGATGTAGAAAACATTTCGTTTTTAAAAGATGCTGCTTCTGCAGCCATTTATGGATCAAGTGCCCCTTATGGTGTGATAATTGTAACAACCAAAAAGGGACGTGCCGGAAAACCTGTTATTAATTATAGTAACAATTTCGGTTTTTCACAACCTACCAATTTGCCGGAACCGGTAAATTCATTAGATTTTGCTAATGCTTTTAATGAAGTTGCCGCCAATTCATTTATGAGTCCGGTTTATAGTCCGGATGTGATTCAGCGTATTAAAGATTATCAGGCAGGGAAAATCAAAGATGAAACGATTAAAAATCCCAATGCTGATGAATGGTATGCGCAAAACAATGCCCATGCCAATAATAATTGGTTTGATATTCTTATAAAAGATGTATCATTCAGCCAACAGCATAATATAAACGTTTCCGGTGCAACCGAATCGTCTTCTTATTATGCTAGTTTAGGATATAATCAGAATGATGGTCTGTTGAATTTTGCAAACGAAAAGAATCAACGTTTTAATGTACGTACGAATCTATCTACCAATCTGACAAAATGGCTTACATTTGCCATACGAGGGGCTTTTACACGAACTCATATTAATGTGCCTATTTATTCGGCAGATGAATGGCTTTTCTTTGATCTTTCTTCACGTATTTATCCTACGAATCCATTAAAGAATCCTGATGGTTATTATTCTCAGCCTTCTTATATTGTGAATTTGGCGGAAGGTGGTCGTCAGAATTCGAATAATGACAATGCTATTTTGACGGGAGAGTTTGTTATTCGTCCTTTACCTGGTTGGGATATTACTGCTAATTATACATATAATGGTACGTATTATAACCAAACTTATCATGGAAAAAATACCTATTTGGGATTACCTAGTGGTACGTTAAAACCATCTGCTCCTTATTCAACTTTTAGTAGAAGAATGAATAAAAACCAATTGTATACAATCAATGCATTCACTTCGTATGAAAAAGCATTCAACAGTGGACATTATTTTAAAGGTATGATTGGTTTTACACAGGAATTAACCGATTTGTTGGAATTTACCGGATCTGCTGAGAAATTGTATACAGATGAAGTCCCTATGTTGGGGATGAGTTACGGTATTCGTGATGTTGGTGACAATGCGATGCAGCTAGCTATTCGTGGTGCATTTGGACGTCTCAATTATAATTATAAGGAAAAGTATCTTTTGGAATTGAATGGAAGATACGACGGAACATCGCGTTTCATGAAAGATGTACGCTTCAAATTCTATCCGGGGGTATCTGCTGCATGGGTGGCTTCTAAAGAAACATTTTGGAAACCGCTTCAGGATTATGTGAATCAGTTCAAACTGCGAATGTCATATGCTAGTTTAGGAGACCAAGGATTTACAAATAGCTATTATCCGTTCTTCCCTAGTTTAGGAGTTTTCAGTCCGCAACAAGGTAACTATTATTTCAAAGATGGACTAGAATCGTTAATTGTTGCTCCTACTGATTTAGTAAATTATGATTTGACATGGATCACAGTTAATACGTTGAGTTTAGGTGTTGATATGGCAATGTTTAATAATCGATTGGATCTCAGTTTTGACTGGTATAATCGTAGAGCGAAAGATTTTGCCGATTTTGGTGCATCCGTTCCTGCTTTGTTGGGAGCAAATCCTCCTCGTCGAAATACAGCAGAAACAGAGACTAAGGGTTTTGAACTTACTGTGGGATGGAAAGATCGTATCAATGATTTCTCTTATGGAGCGACTTTTGTTTTGAGTGATTATATTGGAAAGGTCGTAAAATATGATAACCCAACTAAATTACTCAATAATGTGTGGTATGATGGTATGACTATGGGGGAAATCTGGGGATATGAAACGGAAGGTTTGTTTAAAGATGAAGCGGAAGTAGCAGCTACAGATCAGTCATATTTATATGCTAATTGGTATCCTGGAGATGTTCATTACAAAGATCTTAATGGAGATGGTAAGATTAATGTTGGTAATAATACTGTTGATGATCCGGGAGACCGTAAGGTAATAGGTAACAATACCCCGCGTTTCTCTTTCGGTTTAACATTGAATGCAGAGTGGAGAGGTTTTGATGCTTCTGTATTCTTGCAAGGTGTAGGTAAACGTGATTATATGTTTAGTAGTGCCTCAAATTATTTTTGGGGATTTGCCGGAAATCAGGAACATTCTACCTATTATACAATTCATACCGATCGTTGGTCTGAGGATAATCCCGATGGCTATTACCCACGAGCTTATTTCAATACGACTAAAAACCAATTGCCTCAAACACGGTATCTGCAGAATGCCAGCTATATGCGTATAAAAAATCTTCAGCTTGGATATACACTGCCAAAAACAATTACGGATAAGATTAAGTTTCAGCGGGCAAGATTGTTTATTAATGTAGAAAATCTGGCGACATTTACTAGCCTGCCTGATATTATTGATCCTGAAATTATATCTCCTGATGCAAAGATATATCCGTTGCGAAGAACATGGGGAGTTGGTGCGAACATTACGTTTTAATAATTAATCGATTATAAAGATGAAAAATATAAATAAAATAGTGATGCTGATAGTACTGGCTGTATGTGCTATGGCATGCAATGATGATTTTTTGGAACGACGTCCGTTAAATTCTATTAGTGATGCAAGCTTCTGGAAAACAACGAATGACTTGAGATTGTATACGAATATTTTTTATGCACGTGATGAACTTGTTCCATGGAAAATTACTTGGGGAACTTTAGGGATTTATTCAGAAGATGCCGAAAAAGGTTCAGATACCCAAATAAAAACTACATATGACAGACGATTTAATGGAGAATTAACAATTCAACCGGATGGTGATGGGTGGACATGGAACGTATTACGCGAAATCAATTATTTCATGGATAATTACAATCGTGTTGAGGCTCCATTTGAAGAAATAAAACCATATGTAGGTGAAACTCTTTTCTTCCGTTCTATTTTTTATTTTGCTAGGTTGAGGCGTTATGGTGATGTACCATGGGTGTCAACAACAGTGCAATTAGATTCTGATATCCTTTACGGGGAGCGTTTGCCACGTAATCAAGTTGTAGATTCTATTATGGCTGACTTGGATACAGCGATTGAATATTTACCGGCACGTGCTGGTGGTGTTTGGACTGGACGTGTCACTAAAGAATTAGCAATGGCTTTGCAAGCACGTATTGCACTTTACGAGGGAACGTGGGAGAAATATCATGCGAATGATGATTTTAAACCGGCCGTTAATCAGAGTGATAAATTTCTTGAAAAGGCAGCTCAAGTAGCTGGTGATTTGATAACAATGTCGGAAAAAAGCGGTTATCCGGCTTTGGATAATGTAGGAGTGGAAAATGGTTATCGTGATTTGTTTAATCTTGAAGATTATTCAGCCAGTAAGGAGGTCTTATTTTGGAGAAAGTTCGAAGTAAGGGATGATTTTTATAATGTAATAGACCGCTATACCGGAACAGGGGCAGATGTCGGTGTAACAAAAAGTATGATTGATTCCTATTTGATGGAAGATGGAACTCCTGTTAAACCCGGTTATGATGATGCTACTTTGGTAAAAGTGGCTGAAAAAAGAGATCCGAGATTGGCGCAAACAGTATGTATCAACGATGGTTCACAGCCTGTTTGGGAATTAGCATCTCCTGCCATTTATTTTCTTGCTCCTTGTTTAGAAAGTCCAGCTTTGGAAAACTGTCCGACAGGTTACCAAACATATAAAGGCCATAATTATCGATATGCAGGTATGCGTTGGCCGGGTGAGGGCTTACAAGCTATTATGTATTTCCGTTATGGGGAAACTTTATTGATTTATGCAGAAGCTAAAGCAGAACTGGGGACGTTGACACAAAATGATTTGGATAGAAGTATCAACAAATTGCGTGAACGTGTGAATATGCCGCCTATGAGTATGAGTGTGGCTGTAGATCCTAATTTTGAGTTTGCTGAGTTAGGAGCACTTATTCAGGCTGTACGTCGTGAACGAAAAGTTGAATTAGCTCTTGAAGGTCATCGTCATGATGATATTATGCGTTGGGCTGCAGCAGATGAACTTATTCTAGGTAAAACACCGCAAGGAAGTAAACTGGCACAATGGGTTGGTTTCAAATTTTCTGATTATGTATCAGAAGGTCATCCTCAACTGGAACGTCAAAAGGCTTGGGATTCTGCAATAGAATCTTTAGTAGTTGATGAAGAGGGTTACATCAAACCGTTCAGAAATACATTGAATGGAGGAAATGAGGGGTATAAGTTCAATTTGGGTAGAGATTACCTGTTCCCAATTCCTCTTAATCAGTTGACTTTAAATCCGAATTTGGGACAGAATCCAGGTTGGTAAATACTTAAAAACAAGTGTGTCAAAATATAAACCGATTATTTACATTTTGGCACACTTATTTGTAAAATATTTAATCTTTAAGTGTTTTGATGAAAACCAATGTAACAAAAATATTCACAACATTATTTATCTCTGCCTTTGTCGGCTGCCTATTGCAATCGTGTAGTCCCTCTGTTGATAATCTGGAGCAAGGATTTCTAACCCCTCCAGATTCAGTTCGTCCCGGAGTCTATTGGTACTTTATGGATGGAAACCTATCGAAGGAGGGTATGACGAAAGACTTGGAAGCGATGAAAAGGGTTGGAATAGGCCATGTGGTGTATCTGGAGGTTAATGTTGGTGTTCCTCGCGGGGGCGTCGATTTCTTAAGTGAAGAATGGCAGGATATGTTTGGACATGCCGTAGCTGAATGCGAACGACTTGGTATCGACATTACTTTAGGAGTAGGCCCTGGATGGACCGGTAGCGGTGGTCCTTGGGTGGAAGGCGCGCAATCAATGCGCCACCTAGTGAGCTCTTCGACGGAAGTTTCCGGAAAAGGGCAACAGACAATTACATTGCCCAAGCCGAATCCTAAGCCACATTTTTTCACGGCGGATAATTTCACTCCGGAGTCAAAGAAGCGTTGGGAAGAGTATTATGAAGATGTTGCCGTGTTGGCATTCCCTGCCGGTGCTTCTACATTTAATACCACTTTTGAACCGGGGAATGCTTATATGCGTTTAACAGGAATAGATGAAAAAGCGCTTTATTATCGTAAACCGTATAGTTCTGTAGCTCAGGTGAAGAATTATCTAACTTTCGGTAAGGATTCTTCAAACGTACAGGTCGTAGACAAAGGGCATATTATAGACTTGACAGATCGGTTGAATGCTGATGGAACATTAACTTGGAACGTACCGGATGGGAAATGGACAGTTATGCGTTTCGGCACCCGTAATAACGGAGCTGTGACTCGCCCTGCTCCCCTGCCTGGAGTTGGATTGGAGGCTGATAAGTTTGATACTACTGCGCTAAATGCTCATCTGGATAAATTTGTAACGAAACTGTTTAATCGTGTCGGCTTCAAGAAAGCCCAACCTCAAGGAGGTTTGCAGATGTTACATATGGACAGTTGGGAGATGGGTGCACAGAATTGGACTACTCACTTCCGGGAAGAATTCACAAAACGTCGGGGATACGACCCGCAACCGTTTTATCCTGTTTATGCTGGATTCATTGTACAGAGCCGTGAAGAGAGCGAACGTTTCTTATGGGATTTGCGGGTAACTTCTCAGGAATTAATAAAAGAATATCATGCTGGACATATTAAATCGTATGGTAAACGTTATGGTCTGGGATTGTCTATTGAACCATATGATATGAACCCTACCGCGGATTTGGAACTGGCCTCTGTTGCTGATATGCCGATGTGTGAATTTTGGAGTGTAGGTTATGGGTATAATACCTCCTTTAGTGCCATGGAAGGAACATCCGTCGCACACCTGCTGGGCCAACCGATCGTACCGGCAGAATCGTTTACCGCCTATCTGGACGGTTGGCGTCAGCATCCCGGTTCGATGAAGAACCAAACGGATTGGGCGTTGGCTTCAGGGATCAATCGTTTGATGTTTCATACTTTCCAACATCAACCACTTAATGACCGTCTTCGTCCCGGTATGACCATGGGACCATATGGGGTACATTGGGATAGAAACCAGACTTGGTGGCCGATGGCTGATGCTTATCACCGTTATATTTCTCGCTGTCAATTGCTGTTGCAACAGGGGCGTACTGTAGCCGATATTCTATATCTGACACCAGAGGGTGCACCACATGTATTTCGCGCACCCATTTCTGCCCTTGAAGGTGATTTGTTGGATACAGATAATCTATTCAATTTCAGAAATGAAACACCGCTTCCCGACCGTAAGGGATATAATTTTGACGCATGTCCCCCCAGTCTCTTCTACGATGCCCAAGTGAAAGATGGAAAGGTAGTATTCCCTTCAGGGGTATCGTATCGTTTATTGGTACTGCCTTGCTTCGAAACTATGACTCCGGAGTTGTTGGAGAAGATTCGGGATTTGGTAAATGGTGGTGCCACAGTAGTCGGCCTTCCTCCACAAAAATCACCTAGTTTGGTCAACTATCCAGTATGTGATGAAAAGGTTAGAGTACTGGTACAGGAACTTTGGGGAGGATATGAGATACCTGAAACAGTCGAAATACGTAGCATTGGAAAAGGAAAAGTCATCTGGAGCAAAGAATTGCTGGAGCAACAGGACAATCTGTATCCTACGTATGAATATACAGCCGATATATTAGCAAAGATGGATGTGCATGAGGATTTCGAATCGACAGGAGAAATCCGTTATACGCATCGTACCATGAAAGGATATGAGATTTATTTTGTATCCAATCGTAAGGATAGTCCTGTAACAGTCAATTGTAAGTTTCGTATGACAGGTCATCCTGAGTTATGGAATCCGATGACAGGTGAAATCCGTCCTTTGGCAGAATATACGGTCACAGGAGTGCATACCACCATCCCTCTGCTATTTGATGCTAATGAAGGCTATTTTATTGTTTTCCGCGATAATACCTTTCAACGAGAAATTCAAACGAAAAAGAACTTTCCCGATAGTAGGCGAGTTGCATCGTTGACTGCTCCGTGGAGTGTATCTTTCGACCCGGCATGGGGCGGTCCTGAACAGGTGACTTTTGAAAAACTGACCGATTGGACGCAGCATCCCGATAGCGGTATCAGGTATTATTCGGGTACGGCTATTTATCGACAGACATTTGATAGGCCTGCTGATAACAGTAAACAGCTGTTTTTGGATCTGGGGAAGGTAAAAAATTTGGCGCGTGTCCGTTTGAATGGTCAAGATCTCGGCGTAGTATGGACGGCTCCTTGGCGAGTGGAGATAACGAAAGCTCTGAAACTCAAAGATAATCAATTAGAAATAGAAGTAGTAAATTTATGGCCTAATCGTTTGATTGGTGATGAGCAACTGCCTGATGACGGAATTTGTAACGGTGAATGGCCGGAATGGTTGAAGGATGGGGGACCACGCACAAGCGGACGGTATACTTTTACTACTTACAAACATTTTACCAAAGAATCTCCCTTGTTAGAATCTGGTTTGTTAGGACCAGTCACTATATGGGGAATTGATAATTGAAGATAAAACAATCATGAACTATCATTTGAAAACGTATATAAAAAAAGCATCTCTTTTGGGTATGCTTACAGTGATAACAGCATGTCAACAGCCTAAAGAAGAGGCTATTGAGCCATTTGACATGAATTCTTTTTTCCCACTGATGGCGTGGGATGACGTCCGTGACGAGTCAACGATCCAAAAAATGTCAGAGTGTGGAATCAATTCCATTGCGTTTGTTCCACCGACACTGTTGGATGCCTGTCAGAAATACGGCATGAAAGCCATTGTGTTCGATCAGGGAGTGACTCCTGAATGGGATAAACCGTTCAAAGCAGATGTTGCCAATAAAAGGCTGGGAGAACTTATCGAGAAATACAACGACCACCCGGCTGTTTATGGATATCATCTGAAAGATGAACCGTATATAGCTGAATATGGCGAGTTGGGCAAGTCGGTAGAATTTGTAAAGCAGCATGCCCCGGGTAAATGGCCATATATCAATCTATTCCCCAATTACGGTTTCCCTGACACAGGCGAGTGGTATGCTGAATCCGGTGCGGGAGATTGGTACAAAAACGAATACTTGCAACGTTTCGTTGACGAGTGTAAAGGATTGGTTCTTTCTTACGACAACTATTCGCTGGTAGGCGAAGATGGTTTTTCTGATAATTATTGGACAAACTTGTGGGATGCTCGTTCAGTTTCTTTGCAGAACAATCTTCCGCTTCACACAATCGTATTGTCGGTCGGTTTTCATGGCTGTCGTATTCCTACTATAGCTGACCTATCTATTCAAGTTTTTGGTGCATTGGCTTATGGAGCAAGAGGAATTGCCTATTGGAAATTTGTCAGTGAGGTGTTATCCATATGTGATGCGCCTGAATTGGGTGACCTTCGTGGTTCTCCTTTAGATGAATTTGGTGAACCAACAGCTATGTATCCTCTTCTGAAAAATCTGAATCATCGTATTTCCAATATGATTCCTGTTTTGCTGAAACTTCGCAGTGATAACGTATATCATATTGGCGAAATACCGGAAAAGCATCATGGAGCGACTGAGAAGAGTATGATCCAGAGGATAGAAGGTGGCGGCAATTTTATAGTTGGCGAATTTACTCATACTGAAGACGGTTCACACTGGGTAATGGTGGTTAATAAAAACCTGAAGTCCTCAGCCCTGTTCCGACCCGTATATAATAAAAAATATGAGTCGATTCAATATCTTTGTATGAAAACAGGGGAGTTAAAAGTTTTAGATCCTTGGTATTCAATTGCTCCCGGACAGGCTGTGTTGCTTCGATTGAATTAGGTCTAAATGGTGTTTAATCAATAAAAAATGTAGAAAGGAATATGTTGTTTGCTATGGGGAATTTGATTTCTTTATTGAAAAAAATATGATATCAGTAATGTCCTCATTGGACAAAATAGCATATTCCTTATTTTATGAAGTTATGAAAATATTACAGAATTTATTTTTTATACTGTTGTCTTGTATTTTTCCTAGGGTGGCTTTAGCACAAAGTCTTTCTTCAGGGCTGTATCCTGAGCCACAACATATTGTTATTTCTAATGAACAAAAAATATATAAAGAATTAAGTAAAAAATTAGATAAGTTTACAAAAATTATTGTTGCTAATAATAACGAATTGAATATTAAAAATGTTATTTATTTTGATATGGGAAAAGAAAAAGACAATAATAACGAAGAACAATAAAGAAAAGGGTATGCTTCATGTTAAGCATACCCTTTTCTATGTAAAAATAAATTACAAAATATAGACAAAAAGAAATA
>ERZ857882.2717-NODE-2717-length-17831-cov-3.984755_pt1 | contig 17831 bp, 13 predicted proteins | sample MGYA00519697_ERZ857882 | MGnify/ENA primary metagenome ERZ857882 (study PRJEB31778, sample SAMEA3449373) | human gut metagenome | biome: human gut; feature: human-associated habitat; material: faeces | place: United Kingdom | collected 2010/2012 ...
GTTGGGCGTGTATGGGTCGCCGTTTATGCTCAGATGCCTAAGCGCGTCGCGGCACCTTAGGCGCACGTTCTCCGGTGCGGACGATATCGCGGCAAGCGGACGATGCAGCACCACGCGCGCATCGGGGGCATATATCGCGCCCAATCCCCGCCGCGCAAGCCTTAGGCACAGCTCCGCGTCCGCACCAACGGGCAGCAGCGGCTCGTATTGCGGCGCGTCAAAGCTTTCGTCAAAGCCTCCGCTTGAAAAATACATGTCCGCGCGCATGTACATGCATGCCCCGCTCAGCACGCTCACCGTGCGCACCGTATGCGTAAGGCGTTCGTTATCCGCGGGGTAGATTATTTTCCCGTCCTTGCTTATTGCCCCGCCTGCGGCTATCAGCGCCCCCTGCGGGCTTATCAGCATGCAGCCCGCCGCGGCAGCGCCCTCGCGTTCCCCTTGGGAGGATAGGGCATAAAGCGTGTTCGGCTCAATAAGCTCCGCGTCGCGGCTTATGAAAAGCAGCGCATCGCCCATTGCCATGTCCGCACCGGCACGGCAAAGCGCGCTGAAGCCCGCCGTGCCGCTTTTTGCTATGCGCGCGGCCTTGTTCTTTTCAAGCAGGTCATAATAATTCAGCAGCCGCCCGTCCCCGCTGCCGCCGTCCGCAATTATTATTTCGTGGCGGTATGCCATGCAGCAGCGGTCTATGCTTTCAAGCAGCCTCCTGAGCGGCTCAAGCTCGTTAAGGCTGGGTATTATAATGGAAGTAAGCCGCGGTTCCCTGCGTGCGCGCACTATAAAGCTGCCCTGCCACAGCCCCGTGGATACGCTTTCCTCCCGCCGTTCGGCCTCAATGTAGCCGCGTATGGCGGAAATGCCCGCAGCTGCGGGCGTTGCGGCGGGGGAGTGGTTTATTATCAGCGGCAGCGGAATATGCACTATTCGGCGGGCCTTTGCCATGCATCTCAGGCGGAATGCGTACTCCGCGCCCGCATCGTATTCGCCTTGCGGCGGGCAGCAGGCGGCGTATATTTCCCGCCGTATGGCAAGCAGCGCGCCGAACATATCATAGGACAGCGCGGTAACGCGGCTAAATTCGCATTTTTTGTGTTCTTCATAGGGCTTTTTGCCTTCCTGAATCAGTTCGTCAGCGTATATCATGTCCGGCTCGTACTCCGCGCGTTCCACTGCGTGCGCCATGCGGAAAAGCGCATCGGGATGCAGCGTATCGCCCGCGTGTATGCGCAGCACATAGTCGTGCGGGAAGCTTTGCTCCGCCGCATCTTCCGTCCATTCGCCGTATGTTTGGGCGCGGAGCGAATCAAGCGTGGCGTTCATGGCCCGCCGCTTGCCGCCAAGTATGCTCACTATAAAGCGGGGCTTTTTGGTAAATGCTGTTGTTGCTGTTTGTTCATTCATGCGCTTATTGTGCGCCGATAAAGTATATATTATCCGTTTGGGTGTGGAGTATATCAAACGCATGTGGTAAAATTGAATAAACCTAAATCAGGAGGAAAGAACGTATGGAACGCATACTGGTAATAAACCCCGGATCAACGTCAACAAAAATTGCCGTGTTTGATGGGGAAAAGGAGCTTTTCCGCACGAGCATAGAGCACGACCAGAAGGACACCGCGAAATTCCTTCGCGCAATAGATCAGCTTGATTTCCGCAAGGAATGCGTGCTGAATACGCTTAAAGAAAGGAATATACCGGTTGAATCGCTCAACTGCATAGTTTCCCGCGGAGGAATGTTCCCGCCGTGCAAGGTTGGGGCATATGAAGTGAATGCGGATATGCTCTCCTATGTAAACAGCGACCATATAGTTGGCGAGCATATTTCAAACGTTGGCTGCGCCGTGGCGGAGGCTATTGCAAGGCCGCTTAATATACCCGCAATGGTATACGACTGCGTGAGCGTGGACGAAATGACGGATATTGCGCACATAAGCGGCATACCCGAACTCCCGCGCGAAAGCCGCGGCCATGCATTGAACACCCGCGCCATGGCAAGAAAATGCGCCGAGGAGATACTGCATAAGCCGTTTGAAGAATGCACGTTCATCGTGCAGCACCTTGGCGGCGGGGTAAGCGTTTGGCTGTTTGACAAGGGCCGCAGCATAGATATGTACAGCGACGACGATGCCGGCTTCGGCCCGGAGCGCTGCGGCGCGATACAGGTGGCGCCGCTGGTGGCGCTGTGCTGCAGCGGCAAATATACCGAAGCGCAGCTTGCAAAGATGGTTCGCGGCAACGCGGGGCTTAAGGCACACCTTGGCACAAGCGATGTGCGTGCGGTTGAAAAAATGATAGAGAGCGGCGATAAGCACGCGGAGCTTGTGTTCAACGCCATGGCGTATTCGCTTTCAAAGGGCATTGCTGCGCTTGCGGCGGCGGCTTGCGGCAAGGTGGACAGGATTATACTTACCGGCGGCGCGGCCCATTCAAAGCGGCTCAGCGGAGAAATAACGAAGCATGCAAGCTGGATTGCCCCCGTTGAGGTAATGGCGGGCGAATTTGAATTGGAAGCCCTTTGCGCGGGCGCGCTGAGGGTGCTGCGCGGGCAGGAAAAGCCCAACACATTCGTATGGAAACCGCAGGCGTAAGCACGGCTAAGCAGCGGCGCGGAGCAATGGCGGCAATGCTTTTGTTCATGCTGCTTTGCTATGTTTTGATACATGATCTGCTTGGCGGCACGCTGCTTGCACATTGCCCGTGGGACAGCTATACCCTTCAGGCGCAGGCGTGGCTTGACGGGCGCACGGATTTGGGGAAGGACATAAGCTATCTTGAGCTTGCCATATACAACGGCAAATACTATGTTTCCTTTCCGCCGTTTCCAAGCGCTGTAATGCTGCCGTTCGTGCTTATATTCGGCACGGATACGCCAAATAATCTGATAATAATGATAATAACGCTGCTTATAGCCGCGGCGGCGTTTAAGCTTTGCGGCTATGCGGGGTACAGCGCTAATGACAGCGCCATACTGGGGCTTTTCATAACGTTCGGCAGCAACCTTATGTGGATGAGCACTATGGGCGGCGTGTGGTTTTTAGCGCAGAGCATTATGATGCTGCTGCTCCTTTTAGCGGCAATAGCTGCATATAAGGACAGGCAGGCGCTTGCGTATGCGCTGGTTGCGCTTTCGGTGGGCTGCCGCCCGTTCGCGGCGGTGGCGTTCGCGCCGCTTATGGTGTGGTTCTATGCTAAAAACAGGCAGCGCGGTATGGGTAAGCTTGCAGCGTTGTTCTGCCAATGGAAGGCATGGATACCGGTTGCGCTGATTGCGGCGGCAATGATGTGGTATAACTATATCCGCTTTGACAATCCGCTTGAGTTCGGGCATAATTATCTGCCGGAATTTGTGGGCAGCGAGCATGGGCAGTTCGATATATATTATCTTAAGGATAATCTTCTGAAGCTGCTGTTTTACCCCGTGCGGATAAAGGAAGGGCTTACGCTTGACTATCCGTTCTTTGACGGGTTCATGTTCTATGTTGCAAATCCGCTGTTCATATTGTTCTTTGCCGCGGCGGCAAGGAACGTGCTGCGGCGCAGCGTAAATATGGTGCGCATTGCGCTCTCCGCGGCTATGGCGGTTATGCTCGTCTGCCTTTGCTTGCACAAAACGCTTGGCGGGTGGCAGTTCGGTGCGCGCTACACATGCGATATGCTGCCTATGGCGCTTATGTATATGTGCCTGAGCGGCGGTGTAAAGCGGCTCAAGACATGGGAAAAGGGCGCGGCGGTGTTCGGCATTGCGTTCAATATATACGGCGCGCTTGCAATGACGTTTCTGTTCAACTAAAAATATAACTTAAAGGAGAAAGACAAAAATGGTAATCATCGAGATGGAAAACGGAGCAAAAATTAAAATAGAGCTTGACCGCACGGCCGCCCCGAACACCGTGAACAACTTCCTGAGCCTTGCGGACAAGGGCTTCTATAACGGCCTTATATTCCACCGCGTTATACCCGGCTTCATGATCCAGGGCGGCTGTCCGGACGGCACCGGCATGGGCGGCCCGGGATACAGCATAAAGGGCGAATTTGCCGCAAACGGCGTGAAAAATCCCATAAAGCATAAGCGCGGCGTAATATCCATGGCCCGCGCCATGAATCCGAACAGCGCAGGCAGCCAGTTCTTCATTATGCATCAGGATGCGCCGCACTTGGACGGGCAGTATGCCGCATTCGGCCACGTTGTGGAAGGGATGGAGACTGTTGACGCAATAGCCGCCACGCCCACCAATTTCAGCGACAGGCCGCTTGACCCGCAGCGTATAAAGAGCATTACGATAGTTGACGAGGGCGAGATTGCAGAACCCGAAAAAATGTAAGCCGAGCTTTGTGCCAAACAAAGTTTACACAAAATTATTATTAAGGCAACACAGTTATCTATAAAAGCGTGTTAAACTGATATTGAAGGCAGGACAGGGTTGTTGTATAATATATTTTGTGTGAGGAATTGGCATTATGGAAGCTAAAGCGCAAAAATCCGGCACCAAAAAGGCGAGAAACAGGCGAAAGAACAGCTTTTCCCGCCCCAAAGCCATATCTAAAATAATATTGATAGCATTGGCCGCGCTGAGCATTGTTGCGGCCGTGCTGTATATTTTCCTGGGCAAGCCCGGCAAAGACGAAATTGAACAGGTTATTGACGACGGCACTATATTGCAGGGCATAACCGTGAACGGCGTGGACGTGGCGGGCATGAACTATAAGCAGGCTCGCGATGCGGTGCTGCCAAGCGTTGAAGAGGATCTTCGCAGCATACACATTACGGTTTTGCATTCAACGAACATGTGGCTGCTGACTGCGGCGGACATTAAGCCGTCCAGCACGCTTGACGCGGCCATTACAGAGGCGCTGACATTGGGACGTGGCGGCACGGTGATAGAAAACGCCAAAGAGAAGGATGAGATAGCCCAAAGCGGGCGGGATATACCCGTTGCGTTCGTGCCGAATGAAGCCGCGCTTAAGGTTCGCCTTGCGGAAATCGGCGGCGTGCTCGATTCCGAACCCGCTGAGCCGTATGCGGTTGCCGTATCATCCTCAGCGGAGCCGGAGTTCACATTCAACGAAGGCGTGGACGGCTATATGCTCGATGAGGATGCGCTGTATCAAAACATAGCCTCGCTGCTGAGCGCGGGCCAGCTGAAGGCCACGCTTGAGCCGGAGCTTGAATACACAAAGCCGCAAATGACAATAGACGACGTGAAGGCGCATACAAAGCCGGTGTCCTCGTTCCAAACCTCGTTCGGCGGCAGCCGCGCCGCGCGGGACGAAAAGCGCGTTGGCAACATACAGAAGGCGTGCACGCTGCTCAACGGCATGAAGGTTGAAAACGGGACGGAGTTCAATTTCAACGCATACATAGGCCCCCGTACAGAGGCGGGAGGCTGGCCGCTTGCGCCGGGCATAGTAAACGGCAACCAATATGAGGATCAGCCCGGCGGCGGCATATGCCAGGTGTCCACAACCATGTATAATGCGCTCCTTTGCGCAGGGGCCAGCATGCAGCGCGGCTCCACGCTTGAGGATATACTTTCGCAAAATATAAAGGGCATATCCATAACCGAGCGCAAGCACCATTCCTGGCCGTCAAGCTATGTTGACACCGGCCTTGACTCAACCGTTACAGGCACTGTTGAATCCGGCAAAAGCCTTAATTTTGTCAATAATACGGGCTATCCAGTATATGTATTCGCCTATTGCGATCAGGTGAATTACACCGTTACCGTGTATGTTTACGGCGATCCGCTTGAGGAGGGCGTAACGTATAAGACCCGCGGCGTTATAGACGAAGTGATAGAGCCGGGCGAAACCATAATAAATTACGATACAACAAAGCCCGCAACATACAGCGAAGTGACCATAAAGGCCCGCAAAGGCTATAAGGCCACGGCGTACCGCGACAAATATGTGAACGGCGAACTTGTGCCGGACGCGACCGAAAAGCTTTACAGCGAAACATACAACGCCGTGACCGGACAAAAAACAGTGGGCACAGGCGGGGCGCAGCCGCCGACCACCTAAGCGCGAATAATATTTTTCAAAGGGAACACCTTTGGGATAATATAAGCAGTACAAGCACAATAATTCAGGAGGAACACATCAAATGAAGTTTTCGAGCAAAATCGAAAAATGCAACCTTTCCCCTATCCGCAAGTTCTATCCTTATCAGGTAGAATGCGCCAAGAGGGGTGTAAAGATTTATCATCTCAATATCGGCCAGCCCGATATAGCCACGCCCCCGGCGTATTTTGACGCCGTGCGTGATTTCAAGCTTCCGGTGCTCGAATACGCTCCCTCCCCCGGAATACCCGACATGATAAAGGCCGTTCAGGGTTATTACGATAATCTGGGCATACATTATGCCACCAACGATATTTTCGTGACCACCGGCGGCAGCGAAGCGCTGACCATCGCGCTCAACTGCATACTGGATGACGGCGACGAAATAATAATCCCCGAACCGTTCTATCCCAATTACAACACCTTCGTCCGCGCCACCGGCGCCACCATCCGTCCGCTGACCACCCATGCGGAGGAAGGCTATAAGTTCGCTATTCGCGAGCGCATAGAGCCGCTTATAAACGAACACACCCGCGCCATACTGTTCACCAACCCCGGCAACCCCACCGGCACCGTGCTCACTCCCGAGGAGCTCAGGCTCATGGCGGACATTGCCAAGGAGCATAACCTGTTCCTCATCGGCGACGAGGTGTACCGCGAGTTTGTCTATGGCGGCGAGCCGCTGGAGACCATCGGCCAGTTCGAGGATATCAACGACAACGCCATAATAATCGACTCCGTATCCAAGCGCTTCAGCGCCTGCGGCGCCCGTATAGGCTGCATGATAACCCGCAATAAGGAGCTGCAGCAGAATGCCATGAAGTTTTGCCAGGCCCGCCTGAGCGTTGCCACGCTTGACCAGGTTGCTTCCGCCGCGCTGTACACCGTTGGCAGCGAATACTTCAACGACGTGCGCGATGAATACCGCCGCCGCCGCGATACCATCTATCGCAAGCTGCTGGAGATACCCGGCGTGGTCTGCAAGGAGCCCAAGGGCGCGTTCTACGTAATGGCCAAGCTGCCCGTTGACGATACCGATAAGTTCCAGACCTGGCTGCTTACCGAGTTCAGCGACAATAACGAAACCGTTATGTATGCCCCCGGCAACGGCTTCTATGCCACCCCCGGCCACGGCGTGAACGAGGTGCGCCTTGCATACGTATTAAAGTGCGAGGATATAGAGCGTGCAATGGATTTGCTGGCAAAGGCCATCAAGCAGTACAATGAGCTGAACAAATAAACAAAGGCTTATATGCAAAAGGGACGGGTTTGCCGCCCCTTTTTGCGTTATGCGGCAACCTTTATGCGGCATGAAACGTTTATATAACAGAAGGAAAAAGGAGGAAGCATCATGAAAAGATTTGCAGCGTTTATACTTGCAGCGGGTATGCTGCTGTGCTTAGGCTGCGCGGACGGTGACGGGCCCGCAAAAAGCAGCGCCGTGCCGAGCAAGCTGAATAAGGTTGAAAACGTGAAGGTGTTGAGCTTTGAAAAATGGAGTGAGCAGCGCGAAGCGATGGGCGTTGACGAAAGCACATACGGCGCCATGGCCGCGTTTGCCGCAAAAAGCGCGGGCAAGGTGCTGAGCGGCACGGAGCGCAACGCGAACTATTCGCCGTTCAGCCTATACTATGCGCTTGCAATGGCGGCGCAGGGCGCAAACGGCAAAACCGCCGAAGAAATGCTGAATTTGCTTGGCATGAACGATGCAAATACGCTTGCAGAGCAGTGCGGCAATTTGTACCGCATGATAGCATCGCGCGAACGCGACGGCAAGGCGGAGCTTATGCTGGCGGATTCGCTTTGGCTGAGCGATAATTACGACGGCGCAAAGGTGAATTACAATCAGGATTTTCTTGATGTTTGCGCAAAGCAATTCTATGCGGAGGTATTCGGTGCGGACTTTACAAGCCAAAAAACCGCCGACGCCATGACCAAATGGATAAAGGAAAAGACCAACGGCACGCTTGCGCCCGAAATGGAGCTTGACCCGGAAACGATGCTTAGCATTATAAATACGCTGTACCTGAAGGACGAATGGACGGACAGGTTTGATAAGAACAGCACCGCGGACGGCACATTCACCAAGGCAAATGGCGATAAGGTGACGTGCAGCTTTATGAACGCCATAAAGAATCAGGGCTTTATGCGCGGGGAAAACTACACCGCATCCATGGTAAGCATGAAGAACTTCGGCTCAATGTGGTTCATATTGCCGGATGAGGGCGTAAGCACGGACGATATACTCTCCTCCCCCGAAACGCTTGAGGAAATACTCACCGGCGAAACCAACGGATACGGCATGGTAACGTTCAGCATACCCAAGTTTGAATTTACGTCCAAGTTCAATCTTGCGGAGGCGCTCAAGTCGCTGGGCATGGAGAAGGCGTTTGATTCGGATGCCGATTTTTCTGGCATAAGCGACCGCGCGGCGTTCATATCCGCCGTTAAGCAGGAAACCTACATTGCCATAGACGAGGTGGGCGTGGAGGCGAGCGCGTTTACGCAGATAGATTATTGCGGCGCGGGTATGCCGCAGGACAATGCGGAGCTGATACTCGACCGCCCATTCATATATATCATCAAAGGCAGCGCGCCGCTGTTTATGGGCGTTATAAACGACCCGAGCGCGAACTGAGCCAAAACCGAATATCAAAGCGAATGCCGCTTGCCCCATATCCGGGCGGGCGGCTTTTTTGCGCCGTTTTGCATATATGCACCGGAATGTATAAAAATTCATACTATACAGCGAATATGCACAAAAAATAATAAAAAAGTGCAAAAATATGCAAAAAGATGGTTGACAAAAGTATTTTTATGCAGTATATTATCGCCATAACAAACGACTTCAAATTTTTAGGAGGATATATATTATGAAAAAGATTATGGTTATCGCGCTCGCGCTGATAATAATGCTCAGCTGCATTGCCTGCGCCAACAACGCCGCCGGCAACAACGCCAACGCCAGCGACGAAACGCCCGTGCTGAAGGTTGCCCTTTCCCCGGACTATGCGCCGATGGAATTTGTGGACACCGCCAAGGAAGGCCAGGAGCAGTTCGTCGGTTTCGACGTAACGCTTGCAAAGCACATTGCCGAGCAGCTTGGCATGAAGCTTGAAATAGAGCCGATGAGCTTTGATGCGTGCCAGGTTGCCGTGCAGATGGGCAACGTTGACCTTGGCATTTCCGGTTTCAGCTGGACCGCGGAGCGCGCGGAAAACTACCTGATCTCTGATTACTATATTGCCGGCGATAACGAAACCAAGCAGACCATAATAGTTGCCGCGGACAAGGCCGGACAGTACACCAAGGCCGAGGATTTCGCCGGAATGAAGATAGGCGCGCAGGCTGCAAGCCTTCAGGAACTGCTCTGCAACGAGGCCCTGCCCGAGGACACCACCGTTGAGCTTTTCAAGGATATAAACGTTGCGGTAGTTGCCCTGCAGACCGGCAAGGTGGACGGCGTGGCCGTTGCGGACGGCAATGCGGAAGCCATAATGGCCAACAATCAGGACATAGGCAAATCCGGCTTCTTCTTTGATGTTGACCCCAAGTATGAGAACAACGTTATACTGCTCAACAAGAAGGATGAGGAACTGCTCAAGAAGGTAAACGACATACTGGCGGACTGCATGGCGAACGATATGTACTCCGGCTGGTACGAGGATGCCAAGAAGCTTGCCGGTATAGATACCGCGCAGGAAATTTCCTACACCGACGACGGCAAGGCTCAGTAAGCCAAAGTAAAACGAATACACAGCACGGCGGGGAACGCCCCCGCCGCGCTTTTACGCCCGAATGGGGCCAATAAACAAAAGGAGATACGGCATTGGATCTGGTCGATTTTTTTGAGAAATTTATTAAGATAGTAACGCGCTATTGGGACGTGTTCCTCATTAAGGGGCTCAGCACCACGCTTGCGCTTTCGGCAATCGCCGTATTCTTCGGCGCGATAATAGGCACGCTGCTCGCCTTCGGCAAAATGGGCAAGAGCCGCATACTGCGCGGCATAATAACGGCGTATGTGGAAATAATCCGCAGCACGCCAAGCCTTTTGCAGGTATATGTCGGTTACTTCGTTGTGCCGCTGCTGCTGCCCTCGCTGAACGTAAGCACATATGCAAGCGTTGCAATAGCGCTCACCATAAACAGCTCCGCCTATGTGTCGGAAGTTATCCGCAGCGGCATACAGGCCGTTGATAAGGGGCAGACGGAGGCCGCAAGGAGCCTTGGCCTCACCCAGTCGCAGGCAATGATAAAGGTGGTTCTGCCGCAGGCGGTGAAAAACATTCTGCCCGCGCTCGGCAACGAATTTATAACCATAATCAAGGAAACCTCGCTTGCATCCACGTTCTTCGTGGGCGATTTGATGACAAGCTACTTAACCGTCAACGGCAAGGAATTTCTGCCGCTGCAATGCCTGCTGATAGTCGGCATAATCTATTTCATTTTAACTTTTATACTCGGTCGCGGCGTAAGCGCGCTTGAAAGGAGACTGAGCCATGATTAAGGTAACGGATCTGCATAAAAGCTTCGGCAAGCTGCTGGTGCTCAACGGAGTTACGGAGCATATAAAAAAGGGCGAAGCCGTGTCCATAATAGGCCCCAGCGGCAGCGGCAAAAGCACGTTCCTGCGCTGCCTTAATCTGCTGGAGATGCCGGACAGCGGCACGGTGGAGTTTGAAGGGCATGTGCTCAACCAAAAGGGCGTGGACATAAACCAATACCGCCGCAGGATGGGTATGGTGTTCCAAAGCTTCAACGTTTTCCCGCACATGAGCTGCATAGATAATATCACCATGGCGCCCCTGCTGCAAAAGCTGAAAACCAAGGAGGAAGCCACCGCGCAGGCGGAGGAGCTGCTGCACAAGGTTGGCCTTTACGAAAAGCGCAACGAGCATCCGAATAAGCTTTCCGGCGGGCAGAAGCAGCGCCTTGCAATAGTGCGCTCGCTCGCCATGGAGCCGGACGTGATGCTGTTCGATGAACCTACAAGCGCCCTTGACCCGGAAATGGTGGGCGAGGTGCTCAGCGTTATACGCGATCTTGTAAAGGGCGGCATGACCACCGTTATAGTATCGCACGAAATGGGCTTTGCGCGCGAAATATCCGACCGTGTGCTGTTCATGGACGGCGGCAACATAATGGAGCGCGGCACGCCGGAAGAGATATTCCAGCATCCTCAGAACCCCAGAACAAAGGATTTCCTTGCAAAGGTGCTGTAACCCTCCCATATTACGGCACAGCCTCCGTATTTATATCATGCGGAGGCTTTTGATTTAGCGCGAAATGTGTTCAAACGCCGTGTCTAACGCGGCATCATGCGGCCCGTATGGCGCGGATACGGCAACATGCGGCGCTATGCCGCGGCCTATGAACTCCGTCCCGTCAAGCAGCGCATAGCGCACGGAGCATATCCTTGCCATGCCGCCCATGCTAAGCCTAAGCAGCAGCGGCGTGCCGGTAGTGCCGCAGGTGGGCTCGCCTATAAGTACGGCGCGGTCGTTGCTTTTGAACATGGCGACTATGTCCTCCGCGGCGGATATTGTGCGGCGGGAGGTCAATACGGCCAAAGGCCCGTGATACAGTGCCTTATGATTCGGCGCGCCGTATGTGTCAACATAATGCTCGCATTTCTGCTTTTGCCATATCGTGCGGCTTTGTTCCGCCTCCTCGCGGTCGCAAAGCCCCTGCTCGATATATTTTTCTATCGTTTGGGGTGAACATATGCCAACAAGCTGACTTGCGGAGGCAAGTTCTATGCCTTTAGTCAGGCGCGTGCGCTTTTGACTTCCGTGAAATTCGCCGTCTATGAACAGCTCCGCCACTTTTCCGCCGTACATGGTCATGCCGCCTATGTTCGCGCGCATGTCCAGCACCACGCCCGCGGGGGAATGCTTGGCTATCGCAGCGCGTATTTCGTCCGAAGCCTTATCGTAAAGGCAGTTGTCCCATTTGACGTATAGTATATTGCCGCTGTACAGCCGCATTTCAAGCTTGCCTTCGCCCGCCGGGGCAAATGCGCGGCTTGCCGCGGGAGCGGGAGCGGGCTGCATTGCGCTTTGCGCTTCAGCCAAGTTGAACTCCGCTTCGCCGTTTGCGGTTTTCAGCACGTTGCCCGTTTTGCTAAGGAACATGGGCAGCAGCGTGCTCATACGCGAAGGATAGATAAAGTTACCGACATGGTATGCATATGGGTACAGCGATGCCGCAATATCGTCCATGCTTTTGCCGTTTATGCTTATTATCTCCGCGCCAATATGCGCGCTCAGCGCTTCGTTCGCGCCGCCGATGTGCCATTTTCCGCCCGCATAATCCGGCTCGAACGGCAAATAGCCTATTCCGTCGCGGAAGGCTCTCGGCGGGGTATAGTCCGTATGCCCATCCTCAAGCAGGTTCAAAAATTCGCACAGCAGCAGCTGCGCCTCCTTTTCATCCTTAGCTGCCAGCGCACGCGGCAAAAACGCGCCGAACGCCCCGTCCCAGTCAATAGAAATGCTGCCGAACGCGGGGAACATTTCGTCCGCGTATTTCCATACCGATGCAATGTCGTTTACCAATGCGTAGTTATCCATGCATATCACCTCTATTTTTCATTATGATGATATGCGCTTTTCAGTTTGCGTTCAAGTCTGGTAATTATGTTTTAGATGTGCTATAATAATACCAGCAAAAAGGAAGCTGAATTTGAACATAAAAAAACTCCGGATGACCGGAGCTTTTGTTTTTATTGCTTACACATTGAAGCGGAATACCACCACGTCGCCGTCCTGCATAACGTAATCCTTACCTTCGCTGCGGATAAGGCCCTTTTCCTTGCAGACGGTCATGCTGCCAAGCTCTTTCAGCGTTTCAAACGGAACAACCTCCGCCCGTATAAAGCCGCGCTCAAAGTCCGTATGAATCTTGCCTGCGGCCTGCGGCGCCTTTGTGCCGCGCTCTATCGTCCATGCGCGCACTTCCTTAGGCCCCGCTGTCAGGTAGCTTATAAGCCCAAGCAGCTTGTAGCACGCCTTTACCAGCTTATCAAGGCCGCTTTCGCCAATGCCCAGTTCTTCAATAAACGCCTGCTTTTCTTCGGGGGAAAGCTCGGCAATTTCCTCCTCCACCTGCGCGCATATGGTTATGACCTCCGCGTTTTCGTGGGCCACGGCCTTCTTCAGCGCATCCACGAGCGCGTTGTCCGCCTTGCCGATGTCGTTTTCTGAAATGTTGGCGGCGTAAATAACTGGCTTCGTGGTCAAAAGGAACATACCCCTGAGCATCTCCTTCTCCTTTTCGTCCGCCTGCATGGTGCGTATGGGCTTGCCCGCTTCAAGGTGCGCCTTCGCCCGCTCCAGCAGTTCAACCTCGCCCATAAGCTGCTTATCCCCCTTGGCGGCCTTGCGGGTGCGGTCTATGCGCTTTTCAACCGTTTCAAGGTCGGCAAATATAAGCTCTATGCCTATTGTTTCAACATCTCGCGCCGGATCGACGGAACCATCCACATGCACTATGTTTTCATCCTCAAAGCAGCGCACAACGTGAACTATTGCGTCAACCTCGCGTATATGCGAAAGGAACTTGTTGCCAAGGCCCTCGCCCTTATATGCGCCGCGCACAAGGCCGGCTATATCCACAAATTCTATGGTTGTGGGCGTATATTTTTCGGGATTGTACATTTCTGCCAGCACGTCCAGCCGCTCGTCCGGCACGGCGACGGAGCCTACGTTTGGCTCTATCGTGCAGAAAGGATAGTTGGCCGCCTGCGCACCGGCCTTGGTTATTGCATTGAACAGCGTGCTTTTGCCAACGTTTGGCAGACCCACCACACCAAGCTTCATATATGTGTCTCTCCTAAAAATCTATTTTATATCATTATAGATTCCGCGGCGTCCCTTGTCAAATGCCGCTGTAAAAGGTATACTTATAGTAGTATAATTTGTCGTTAAGGAGGCAGCAGCTATGCGTGAACGGGTAGAACAATATATCTTGCAGCATGAACTCATCTCTCCGGGCGACAAGGTGCTTATCGGTTTAAGCGGCGGTGGGGACAGCGTTGCATTGCTGCACATATTAAAATCGCTCTGCACGCGGCTTGATTTTACAATATGCGTGGCGCATCTTAACCACGGCATCCGCGGGGAAGCGGCGCATGAGGACGCCGAATTTGTGCATGACCTTTGCGATTTTTACGGCATACGGGCATACGGCGGCTATGCGGATATTCCGCGCCTTGCGCGGCAGCGGGGCGAAACGCTGGAGCAGGCGGGGCGAATGCTGCGCTATGACTTTCTGGAGGAAGCAAAGGCATTCTTCGGCGCGGATAAGATCGCCGTGGCGCACCATATGGACGATCAGGCGGAAAGCATACTGCTGCACCTTGTGCGCGGCAGCGGGCTGAGGGGGCTTTGCGGCATGGCGCCCAGGCGTGGGGACATAATAAGGCCGCTGCTGTGCCTTAGCAAGGCGGAGATAGAAAGCTACCTTACTAATGAAAACCTTCCCTATTGCACGGATGCGACCAACTTTATTGCCGAAGGTACGCGCAACAAGCTGCGCCTTGAAACAATACCTTATCTTAAGCGGGAATTCAACCCGCGCCTTGTGGAAAGCCTTTGCGCCATGGGCGAAATGCTGAGCGAAGATGAAGGCTACCTTTGCCAAATAGCCGAAAGGGAACTGAACGCGGCAAGGCGGGAAGGTGGATTCGACAGGGCGGCGCTGAGTAAACTTCCGCGGCCGATTTTAAGCCGCTGCATACGCGCGGCGCTGAACGAAATAGGCGCGCTTACGGACGCGGAGCGCGGGCATATAGATTCAATAATAAGGCTCCTTTCAGCCCGCACAGGCGCAAGGATAGAAATACCGGGCGCGGACGTATGGACAAGTTATGAACTGATATGCTTCGGGCATTACATAAAGCAGACGGGCGAATGGGAGCAGCCGCTCTGCCTGAACGGCGAAACGGATACCGAGGCGGGAACATACCGCGTTGCAAAATGCGCCGTGACGGACAGGCCGCGCGACAGATACTCCGCCTGCATAGATGCGGACAAGCTGCCAGCGGATACGCTCATCCGGCAAAGGAGAGCGGGGGACAGGTTCCATAGAATAAACGCCCCCGGCAGCAAAAAGCTGAAGGATGCGTATATAGACGCAAAGCTGCCGCGGGAAAAGCGGGACCTTGCGCTGATAGCTTCCGGCAGGGATGTGCTGTTCGCGCCGGGGCTTGGCGCGGCGGAGAGCATAAAGCTGAACGTTAACAGCAAAAACGCTGTTAAAATAGAATTCATACAAAAATAAAACTGACCCGAACCGGGCCAAAGAAGGGGTAATGCAGCAATGATAAACGAAATGGAAAAAGACGTAGCACGCGTATTGATAAGCGAAGAACAGATCCGCCAGCGCGTTAAGGAGATGGGCGCGCAGATATCCGAAGACTACGCGGGCAAGGACGTTGTGCTCCTTTGCATACTTAAGGGCGCAGTGCAGTTCTTTTCCGATCTTTCCCGCCAGATGACCTGCAATCTTGAAATGGACTTCATGTCCATATCCAGCTACGGCAACGGCACGCGCACTTCCGGCATAGTTCGCATTTCAAAGGACATGGATCTTTCTATAACCGGCCGCCATGTGCTTATAGTTGAGGATATTATGGACAGCGGCCTTACCCTTAACCACCTGACAAACATATTGAAAACCCGCCAGCCCGCAAGCCTTAGGATAGCCTGCCTGCTCGATAAGCCCGAAAGGCGCGAATGTGCCATTTCGCCGGACTATGTGGGCTTTGTTATACCAAACGAGTTCGTAATAGGCTACGGCCTTGATTACATGGGCCATTTCCGCAATCTGCCATACGTCGGCGTGAAAAAAACCGACAATATGTAATTGAATTTGGCTTTTTGCCCCGCGCAGGGCATAGAGGGGGCGCGGCGGCAAATATAAATACAAATATTTATTCTTACGCGGAGGTACGCTATGACGGAGCGAGAACTGAAACTACTTCAGCAGATGGCGCGCGAATACCCAACGGTGCAGGCGGCAAGCGCCGAAATAATCAATCTTACAGCAATACTCAATCTGCCCAAGGGCACGGAGCATTTCATGAGCGATATACACGGCGAGCATGAAGCGTTTCTGCATATATTGAACAACGGCTCCGGCGCCGTGGCGGAAAAGATACAAAGCGCGCTGGGGGACAGCCTTACCCTTAGCGAAAGGCGCAGCCTGGCGGCGCTGATATATTACCCCAAGGAAAAGCTGAGGGAGGTTAAACGTGCCGAAACAGACATGGAGGATTGGTACAGGGTAACGCTCAAGCGGCTCATTTCCGTATGCCGTCAGTGTACAACCAAGTATTCCCGCTCAAAGGTGAGGAAGGCGCTGCCAAGGGAGTATGCCTACATAATGGAGGAAATGCTCAATACCGGCGGCACGCCCAACAAGGAGCGCTATTATGACCATATAATCCGCGCAATAGTCGATACAGGCAGCGCGGATACCATGATAGAAGAAATGGCCACGCTTATAAAGCGCATGACCGTTGACGAGCTGCATATCGTTGGCGATATATTCGACCGCGGACCCCATGCGGACGTTATACTCGACCATCTTATGACGCACCACCATGTGGACGTGCAGTGGGGCAATCACGATGTGCTTTGGATGGGCGCGGCGGCGGGCAGCCCCGCGTGCGTTGCAACGGCGGTAAAAAACTGCGTGCAGTATGATAATCTTGACATGCTGGAAAATTCATACGGCATAAATCTTTTGCCGCTTGCCGTGTTCTCTACCGAGCGCTATGGCGACGCGCATGTTTTCGCCCCGAGGAAGTTGCCGGAGGAGCCTTTTAAGCCGCGCGATACGGAACTTTATTCCCGCATGCATAAGGCCATAAGCGTAATTATGTATAAGCTTGAGGGCCAGCTTGTGCACCGCCGCAAGGAATACGGCATGGAGGATAGGGACATGATGAGCCGCGTCAACTGGGGCGCGGGCACAATAAATATAGACGGCACGGATTATCCCCTGCGCGATACGGACTTCCCCACCGTTTACCCCAACGATCCCACCAAACTGAGCGAGGAGGAGGCCGCGCTGATGGAGCAGCTTTGCGCCGCATTCATGCACAGCGAAAAGCTTCAGGCGCACGCGCGTTTCCTCTGCTCCGCGGGTTCATTGTACTTAAAGCGCAACGGCAATCTGCTTTTCCATGGGTGCGTGCCCTGCAACAGGGACGGCAGCTTCATGGAATTTGAAGTCGGCAAGGCCGTAACGCTTTCAGGCAAGGCGTATTTTGATTATGCCGACCGCCTTGCGCGGCAGGGCTTGCTTGCGCCGGAGGGCAGCGAGGAACGCGAGGAAGGGCGCGACTATCTTTGGTACCTTTGGTGCGGAAGAAATTCGCCCGTGTTCGGCCGCGACCATATTGCCACGTTTGAGCGCGCGCTTATTGAGGACAAGGCAACATGGAAGGAACCCAAAAACCATTATTACAGCTATACGGACGAAGAGGAGTTCTGCCGAAAGATACTGCACTCCTTCGGCTGCGATAAGCCGTGGAGCCGCATAGTAAACGGCCACGTCCCCGTTAAGGCAAAGGAGGGCGAAAGCCCGCTGAAGGGCCACGGCAGGCTGGTTGTTATAGACGGCGGCTTCTGCCGCGCGTACCAAAGCCAAACCGGCATAGCGGGATACACAATGTTTTTCAATTCGCTGGGCATGCGGCTTGCCGCGCACGAACCGTTCACAAGCATTGAGGACGCCGTGAAAAACGGGCGCGACAT
>ERZ857882.2728-NODE-2728-length-17771-cov-2.735437_pt1 | contig 17771 bp, 16 predicted proteins | sample MGYA00519697_ERZ857882 | MGnify/ENA primary metagenome ERZ857882 (study PRJEB31778, sample SAMEA3449373) | human gut metagenome | biome: human gut; feature: human-associated habitat; material: faeces | place: United Kingdom | collected 2010/2012 ...
CTGTATAAGCTGTCTTGCAATGACCAAACAGCGAACGGCACACTAATCGTCGATAACTGGACACCAGCCGACGCACCGTCGATTTGGACCGCTATTGACATTGAACACGAAGGCACACTGGAAGACCCGATTCCAGCCGCAGCAGGCATGGAGTACATCAAAGGTAAGTACTACATTGAGGGCGAGACAATCTACCTGATGAACCGTCAAGGCATGGCAGACGGTGAATCCGTTGTACTGCATTACCTGCCAAGCGAATTAGTCGGGCAGTATTTTATGGAGGTGTAATATGGTAAGAATATCCAACTGGGGGGGGTACTCCCTAAGTAACCATCCGAAAGGGGTGGATAGATGTTAGGAAGAACAAACATTATGAGCCCAAAGACCGAGTTAGAAGAAATCACGATAAATCCCGGAATGACAGACATCATAAGAACGGCAGAAGCCGGAAAAGGATTCAGCAAAGTTACTGTCCCGGGTGACGCAGACCTAATCCCGGGCAATATTCGGGAAGGCGTTGAGCTATTCGGCGTGACGGGAACAATGAAGGAAAAAGAGGTAATAGCCAAAAGCGGAACATACACGCTCGCCGGCACTACCAAAAAAGCCAAAATCCCGCACGGGCTAGGAAAAGTGCCTAATTACTTTGGAATAACAAACGCATCTCTGTACACGAACTACAACTCAGCAAGTGTTTATGTGAACGCTGATGCCACAAACTTAGAGGTTGAAGGCTATACCTACCTCGGAAGCTACGACTACAGCACCACAATCAATTGGAATGCTGTATACATAGGAGGATAAAATGAAATACTGCAAAGGAATTGAAGGAAACTACATCACCTACATCGGAACAGGTGATACCGTGGGAATCAACATCACGGAAAGCGAATATAACGAGATTCTCGCAAAAATCGAAAATAAACCCAAAGACACATCCACACACTACTACGCACTAAGAGCAGATACGCTAGAGTACGAAGCAGTCGAAAGACCGGAGCCGATACCGGTTCCGGAAAAGAAGTACACAATTGACGAAGCAGCAGAGCTGATTGCACAGGAGGTCGTAAATGAAGAGTAAGAAAATCCGTCGGGGGGGGGTACAGCCTAGAAGCTAACTACCCCGAAAGCGGGGTGATTCCATGCTAGGAAAGACCAATGCGATGAATAAGAAGATAGCACTGGAAGAACTCTCGGTGACCCCAACCGCAAGCGGCGTTACAAAGACAGCAGAAGAGGGCAAAGGCTACAGCAAAGTGTCCGTTGCAGGCGACGCAAAACTTATCCCGGCTAACATCAAGAAAGGTGTAAACATCTTCGGGGTGACAGGAAATGCAAAAGTCGCAACCGTAAAGACCGGGACGTATACAACCACGACTTCCGATGGTTTGAGTCAACAAATCAAAATCCCGCACGGACTGGGAAAAGTACCGAGCTACTGCGGAATAACAAACGACATTATAGTCACGCAAAATTACGCCTCTTTTATCAAAACGAATATATCCGCAGACAAAACAAACATCATCATTACAACTGACGGAAAATTCGAAACGGGTGCCTATACAGGAATGCAGACCATCAAATGGTTCGCAATAGGCATGTAAAAACCGCATCAAGCACATACTAGCGTGACTGCTCGGCAGGGCTGCCCAAAACAGCCGCAAGCCTTGTGCAGGGTAACGACTAAAAACAACAATGACAAAGAAAGGAGAAAAACATGGGGAAAAAAGCAGGGAAAAAAACTGGGAGCACATCGAATGCAATAAAGACGCCATCGTCTACGCCCACAAGTACTCCCGCTGCGAGCACAACGAAAACATACCTCGTAAAAGCCGGAGATACAGGCAGTTATGCTGACATAGCGAACAAAGCGCAAGCCTATCTAACCGGCGGGACATATACCCCAGGGCAAACGATAGATACAAACTGGTGGGGTGCGGGTGGCGGCAAGGCTCAGATGTACGGCAATAGCAAGACTTACAAAGGCCAAGCAATGACGTCGACGGACCTTGCAAAGGCGTATGAATACGCAAACCTTTATGATCAAAAGCAAGAAGAACAAAAACTTGCGCCATACCTTGAAATGCAAAACTACTATCAGCAAATCTTAGACACTCAGGATGCGCAATATGCAGCTAACCAAGAAGCGGCAATGCAAAGAACAGCGCAAACAATAGCAAGCATTAGGGCAAACGAAGACAACATCAACAACGACTTTGAAAAAGCACAAAAAGAGAATTATATCAATCAAATAATACAAAAAAATCAAATGAACGATTACATGTCGGCCATGGGTTATACAGGTGGCATGGCAGAATCAACATTGCAAGGAATTAACAACAACTATGCCACAAATCGGCAAGGCGCAATATCTGAAAGGGACAATGCGCTGAGACAAATCGAGCAACTTGTAGCCGAAGCGCAGGCAAGCGGAAATTCCGACCTTGCGGACATTGCAAACAACTACTACAACAGTTACGTCAAAGCGCTTCAAAATCAAGCACAGATGAAATATCAAATCTCTGAGAACCAAAGAGACCAAGCAAACCTTGACCGAAACTACCTCCTTCAGCTTCGCCAGCAAGAGATGAACGAAAGAGCATACGAAGATGAAAGAAAAAGCGAAGCAGCAGAGAAGCTTGCATCAAATGACTTTGACGCGTTTCTCAACACCTACAAGGGCAAATACACAAAAGAGGCTACCTACAAGAAATGGATTGAGAACCTCAAAAAGATGTCAGACCCTTACGGCTACAACAAACAGAAGATTGCGTACCTTACACAGTACATCAATTCCGGAATGGGGAAAAAGAAAAAAGCGGGAAAGAGCACGAAGTCAACGAATTCTGACGGACTGGAAAATGGCGGATCTGAAAACAATTCAGGTAATTATGAGTATGTGAGACAAAACGCATACACAAATATGTACGGAAACTCCACATATGGCCAAAGAGTAGGCGGCCAAACAAGCGCAGTAAACTATGTGAAGTCACAGCTCCAAAAAGGATTGATAAGCGAAAATGAAGCATTAGCAATCTTAAGCGAGCTAGGAATAAAGTAGGAGAGAAAACATGGCTATAAATTGGGAAGAACTCGAAAAAAGGGCAAAACAGCAAGCGCAAAGAGACCTATCGCGTAACGGCGGAAAAAACTACAAAGGCTCGGCAAGTGCCGGTCTAGCCGTGAACACCGCAGCTCCGAAAAAGAAAGAAATTCCGGTTAATACTGCCAAGCGAACCAAGCCAAAAAACAAGCGCAAGCTTGACGCAGGTGCGAAGGCAATTCAAACAGAAGCGATCAAGACGAATGCTTTCCCTCAGGCAGCCGTGCGATTCAACGAAAGAATTCTTAATGACGGAATACTTGCACCAGTGAGTATTCCGTATCAAATTGCAACAGGAAAAAAGCTTCTTGATTTTGGCTTCGAGCCGGCAAATGAGTCTGCTCAAAAAGGTGCAGCTGTCGGAAACTTCGTTGGAACAGCCGCCGCATACGGAACCGGTTACGGCGCAGCAAACAAAGCAATCACAAAAGGCGCGGGAAAACTGCTTGCTACCGATGCAGGCAAAAAAGCAACCGCAAAGATTATAGGAAGTAAGCTCGGCCAAAGAGCAGGGGAGGAAACAGCGGGAAAAGTTGCAGAAGGTCTGGCAAGGAACCTTGTGGGCGACGCTACCGTCGGCACATTGATGAATCTTTCTGCCGCACGCGGCGAAGGCTTGCAGGGAAAAGAACTCGCAAAGGACATGGCCGTAAACGCTGCCTTTGATGCGGTGCTCGGCACAGGGTTTGAATTCGCACCTATGGCACTGAAAGCCGGAAAGAACGCACTGAAAAATACGAAGCTCGAACCGCGGCTCGTTGATGGAAAAGTAAAGAATGTACGAGTAAGGCAGCAGATCCCGCAGAATACCACCTATAAAATAAGCCGTTCAGGAAACGTAAACGAAAGGCTTGGCGCAAAGCTGATAAATGAAGAGCTCGGAGAGATTCCAAGAAATGTGCAGAATACACCGCAGGAGATTCCGTATGCTAAAAGAGCTCTCGCACCGGAAGCCCAAAAGAAAGTTTTTGATGCGGTTGAAAATCGAAGCGGCGCAAAAATTGCCTTTGCGGATCTTCCGAAAGGAGTAGACGGCACTTATCAAAATGGCGTTATTACCATTTCAAACAGCGCAGCGAACCCGGCATATACGGTCCTCAAACATGAGCTCACGCACCACATTGAAACCTCCGGACATTACGCAGAACTTTCGGATTTTATCCAAAATTCCATGCGTGATGCAGGTTACAATGTTGACCAAAGCATAAACGATATCATAAGTGACTATGCCAAGATGGGAAAGAATCTCACGGCTGAAGAGGCACAGAAGGAATTTACAGCAAAATTCGCAGAAGAATACCTTTTCAATTCCGAAAAGTCCATTGAGAGACTGGCAAGAGAAAATCCGAACATCTTCAGACAAATTTATGACTGGATTGTAGACACCGTTCGCAAAATCGGAGCGTCGGAAGAAACAAAGTTCCTGATTGACGCTCAAAGAAAATACGAAAAGGCACTAAGAACAGTCGGGAAAACAGAAGATGCCGGCACCAAGTATATGTTCTACAAAGCTTCTTCCGAAGATGTACTTAAAGCAGAAAAGATGAAAGCGGCCGGAGCAAGCGAAGCGGAGATAAAGGCAAAACTCAATCTTCATCAGGACGCCCGCGGCGAATGGGTAAACGAATTAAGCGACAAAGGTGCAAAAATATATAGCGACTTCGACGCACATCTATACACTTCTAACAAGAACTACAGACGTTATGTCGATATGTGGAAGACGGGCGATATTTTCAACCCGGAATTTGCGAAGCTGGATGAGGTATACGGAAATGTTGCGAAGAGCGAAGGAAACCTCGACCAGATCCTTGAACACGACGAGATTTTTGCAAAGTATCCGCAGGTGAGAACCACGAGAGTTTCGTTTCAAGACTTACCGGAGGGGACGAGAGGAGGGTTTAACCCAAGCAGGAAAGAAATCTATCTCTCGAACAGTTTGCACGGTGACGATGAGATTGCGGAGGCTCTGCTGCATGAAACACAGCACAATATACAGCGCATAGACGGCAGAAATTCCGGAGCAAATGCAGACTATATTGACCGTGAATATGCGATGCGTAAATTCGGAATAACACCGGAGGAGCTTTATTTAAGAAATGCCGGAGAAGCTGAGGCAAGGCAAACTGCACACAGCAGGCGCATGACGGATGACGAACGAAGAAGCAGAGTGCCGGAAAAAGGAATTGATTTTGTTGACAGTTCAAGCTATTTCCAAGATTATGTTGGAACGCGTTCTGATGGCATCGAAGTATACGAAACCAGCCCGGAGGTTAAAAACCTTCCTACGAAGGAAAAAATAAAACGCTACAAGCAGTACATGGAGGAAGAATACCGAGGGAGAACCGCTAAGTTCACAAAGAATGGGGAAACTTATTATGCAAGATTTGATGATGCAGATATACGAAAGAACATTTATGGCGACAAAAAATCCGACGCAAAAGGAAAAACAGCAAAAGTAAATGCTGGAGCTGAGGGTGACATATTTGACTTGATAGAGGGTGCACACTATCAAAGTAGTTCAGCAGAAAGAGGGAAGAATGGTGTCGCGCACAAAGGCGTAGGAAACTGGGATTACTATGTTAAAACCGTTCAAATCGACGGACAGGTATTTGACGAAGTTGTAAATGTAAGACTAAACAACAAGGGCGAGTATGTTTACAGCATTCAGCTTAACCAAAATAAAAAAACACCGGCTCTTCCCCCTGCGCCTGCCTACAATGACAAGAGTCAAATGGCTACGCTTAAAATCGGGGAGACCACCGATGCTACTAACAGTATATCCGCAAACGGCAAAAATGTCAACAGGAACACGTCACTTTCTACACCGCTGGAAGCTAGAGTATCAGGCGACGCGCTTCTTGATGCACAGGACACGATAGATTTGGTTAAAGATATTGGTGGGAAGGTAGACGAAAACGGATATGTGACGCTCTATCATCGGACAAGCAAAGAGAATGCAGAAAAAATAAGAAGCACAGGAAAGATGTCAGCAAAAGAAGATGGCGTATTTTTTTCTACATCAAAAACGGGATACAATGATGGGTATGGAGATACGATCGTCGAGTTCAAGGTCCCGGCAGAGAAGCTGGTTCTTGATGATATTTTTGAAAACGAAGCGCACTTTAAAATTCCTCTAAAAAATCGAAAAGAAGTGCTAGATGTGGCTGAATATCTAAAAAATGCTTCAATGTCTATCGGTGACGGCATCCGAAAAGATGAGTTTCTAAACAGACTAAAAACAGCCTCCGAATCCCTTTACGGCGAGAAAGGAAATAAATATCTGCAGATACCTTACGCATCGGAAATTCCGGTAAAGAAAACGGAGCCGCAGCCTATTCCATATGCACAGAAAGAAACGCCGCAGCCAATCCCTCATGCGGATACCATCCCGAAAGAAAGAAAAGTTGCTTCGGAATCTCCGAACGTCACGACAGAGGAACGCTGGGACTATATGCTTGAAACCGCACCAGGTGAGCGACACGCAAGGAAGCTCACGGAGGAAGAATGGACCGGTCCGAAGAAACATGCTGACGATAAGTTCAAAGCCGAGCACGGCATAACCGACAGGCAGGCCGAAGTCTTTTATAACGAGCCGAGAACGGAAATCAAAGAATCCAAGAAGGCGCAGCGGTATGAGTGCCGCCAAGTTCGGGAAGCGGATAAAGCGATAAGAGAAGCGCTTGACATCAACAAGTATTCTGACGGTCCATATATTAAGAAGCGCATGGACGAAGCAGTAGAGAAGATGAAAAATGGATCGCTTAGCAAAGCGGAAAAGGAACAACTTTTTGACGATATGTTCGCAAACGGCATCAAGATTGATGGTGAATTTGCAACGCAATACCAAGACCTCAAAAAGGTTCTCAGAGAGACGCCGATAAAGGTAAGCGAAAACATCAAGAAGAACATAGCGGACTTTGGAGACTTCCGCAGAAGAAATGTAAACAAAATCAGGCTGAATGACCAGGAAGGTGTGCAGGCTGATATTTTTTATGATGAGCTTCGAAATACTTACCCGGAACTCTTCCCGGAAGTCAATACCCCGGAGGAAATGGTGGAAAAGATTGCGGAGGTTGCAGACAGTATCAAGATAGCCGAAAAGAGAGTATCTGAAGATATCTACGCCGATGAAATTTATACCGAAGCAAAGAAACGCTTTGAGGAAGTTATGGATAACCTCGAAAACGAAGTGAACATCGTCAAGAAAAACTCTGAAAAGCACAGAAGCGACATCACCATCGACCAGATGCATGAGTTCATAACCGACCTTGGAAAATTTAAACGCGAAGCTGAGCGGGTTAAAGGTAAGGTCGTCCTTAACGACGAAGACAGAATACTCGTGGACCAGCTTCTGAGAAACAAAATAACACCGGAAACGCTTAGGAAGACCAACATCAACGCAAACAACATCCTTAAAGTATACGAAGCAGAAAAACCTGTATTCGAAATGAAGAACGCTCTCAAAAAGCTCGGCGACAAGACAAAAGAAAGTTATAGAGAAGCCGCAAGGAACGTTCTGGAAGGAAGCGAAAAGTGGAAGGATAAGATTGGCTTCAACTTTGCGAGAGAAACTCCGGAAAGAAACTTCGTCGACATTGCAGGAAAAAAGGAAGGAGAATTCGTAAACAGAGAGTTCATCACCCCAATCCATGAACACGAAGCAGCAGCAACGCGCATGAAGAACGAACTTCGCGGCGAAGTGAAGAAACTAAAAATATCGAACCAAAAGGCATATGACTTATCCGGCATTGAAATTGAAGCACCGGGGCTTGACAAAAAACAGAAGGCTACAGAAGCGACACTCGTGCAGCTCTACGGAGAAAAGCTGATTCGAAAAGAAGATCTCGAATTCATCGGAGCAGATGCGGCGAAAATTGAGAATGCGGTTCAAACGCTGCGCGGCATCTACAATCAGCTCATCGAAAAAGCGAATAATGAGTTAATCAGACACGGCTATGAACCGATAGAGTTCAGAAAAGACTACTTCCCGCACTTCTCGGAAGAAAAGCCCGACGGCATGATTGCAAAGATCGGAAGTTTCTTGGGAATTGATGTGAAGAAAGATGAGCTGCCGACGGATATTGCAGGACTGACCCATACTTTCAAACCGGGAAAAAAATGGTTCGGAAACGCTCTGCAAAGAATCGGAAAGACGACGGAATACAATGCGGTAAAAGGATTCGACATCTACATCGAAGGTGTTGCAGATATCATCCACCACACGGAAGACATTCAAAAGCTTCGGGCATTCGAAAGCGAACTTCGCTTCAAATATTCGGATAACGGAATCAAAGAGCGGGTTAAAGCAGTTAGAGAATCCGATATACCGGACACAATCAAAGATGAACTGATTGATAAGATATATAAGGAGGGAAATATAAGACTCGGGGGGCTTGCCACATGGCTGAGAAACTACACAGACCAGCTCGCTGGAAAGAAATCACAGTTTGATAGGGTCTTCGAGCAGGGACTAGGGAGAGGAATTTACAATACCACAAAAGCAATCGAAAACCGCATCGCGGCAAACATGGTTGCTCTTAACCCGGGATCATGGCTGACAAACTTCATACCGCTTGTACAGGCGGGTGAGCTTTCGCCGAAGTACGTCATAGAAGGGATGGCGCAAACAATGGGGAATCGCTTCAGAAAAGTAGATGATATTACAGACATCTCGTCATTCCTCACAAACCGAAAAGGAAGCAATGTGCTATGGAAGTCAAGTCTCGAAAAAGCGCAGGACTTCTTAACCTCTCCGATGCAGATGATTGACGACTTCACATCGGAAGTATTGGTGAGAGCAAAATACGCAGAGCAGTTGAAAAAAGGAGTGCATCCTGAAGAGGCAATAAAGACCGCGGATCGATTTGCTGCAGACATCATCGCGGACAGGTCTAAAGGTGCTTTACCAACCGTATTCAACTCGAAGAATCCGATATCGAAGATTTTGACCATGTATCAAGTCGAAGTAAATAACCAGTGGTCACATCTTTTGAAGGACATTCCACGAAGCAAGGAAAATGTGGCGCAGGTCGCGCTTGCCTTCACAAACTTCGCGGTCGGAGCGTATATCTTTAACGATGTATACGAAAGGCTTGTCGGACGAAGGCCCGCACTCGACCCGATTAGCTGGGCTAATGATTTTGCCGGAGACGCCACAGGAAAGAAGCTGCCGAACTTTACGGAGGCACTGGAAAATGCGATGAAAGGGCAGGGAATATCATTTGAAGAGGTAGACACCAAAAGCGGCGGTGGAACAATAGCAAGCTTTGGCGAGAATGTCGCACAGGACATTCCGTTTGTGGGTGGACTGCTTGGCGGTGGGCGTGTTCCGATCTCATCGGCTCTTCCGAATGTAGCCACCATAGCCACAAATACCGGAAACTTGATCACAGGAGATGTAGATTCGAAAAAAGGCTTGTCGGCAATCGGAAAGGAACTTGCAAAGCCCGCTACATACATCATCCCTCCGGTTGGCGGCGGCCAAATTAAGAAAGCTGTAGAATCCACTCGAGCACTCGCAAAGGGCGGCGTATACGGTCTCGACAAAGAAGGAAAAGAACAACTGAAGTTTGCTGTTGATGCAGATGCAGCGAGCATTCCTAAAGGCCTTGCTTTCGGCCAGTACGCAATCGGAAACTCCGGGGACTATGTTGACAGCGGCTTCAAGATGCTTTCAGCGAAAAAGACCCGCGCGTACAAAGCACTTACAGAAACAGGCATGAAAAATACCGAGGCCGAAGACTTCATCCGCTCACTCCCAAGCAAGACAAAAGATATGCGAAAAGCTATCCTAAACTCAAATTTGACAGCAAAACAAAAGAACGCTATCGGAAAGGTCCTCGACAAGAACTCTCCGGACTATACGAGTAAAGACAGCTTCGTGTACTCGCAAATGTCAGACGGAGAAAAGGAAACGATAGATAAACTTACTCGCTCTGGAATGACACAGAAAAAGGCAGCAAGAATCTACGAAGTGCAAAACCAATACAGCAGCCAAGCCGAGAAGGTGAATGCACTGCTTGAGGAAGGGTATCGCGATGCGGTGTTCAAGGCTCTCGGCATGGGCGAAAAGGGAATTGCCGGTGGCAAGGCACTTCATGCAGCGGGGCTGGATAGCAGTGCTTACCGATACACAAAAGAAAAAGCAGACACGAATGACAGCGGAAACGTGAGCATTAAGGAGATAAAGAAGTATCTTGACACTACTTCCTACTCAAGACAGCAAAAGTTTGCACTGGCAAAAGCACTCACAGGCTGCTCAGACAAAAATAACCCGTACAGATAGGAGTCGCTCCTATCTGTGTTTTTTTGAAAGGACAAGAGATGGACTATTCAACAATCATCGTAGCTTTAATCGCGTTTGCAGGAACCGTTTACGGTAGCTACAAAGGAAACAGCAAAACGCAGGCGGTTGTGACTTACCGCTTGGAAGAACTCGAAAAAAAGGTCAATAAGCATAACAATCTGGTCGAGCGCATGTTCAAAGTCGAAGAAGACATTGAAGTACATGCAGAAAAAATAAAAGTGGCAAACCACAGAATTGAAGACTTAGAAAAAGGGAGGTGAAGAAGTGAAAACGGCAAAAGACATTATTCTAAGAGCTTTGTCCTATGATGGACTCGGTGAAAGCACAAAAGGAAACATTATATTCAACACGGATTATTACGGAGGAAAAGTCAATCGGCATATTCCGTGGTGCTGCACGTTCATCTGGGATATCTTCAGGATGGAAGGTGCAAGCAAGCTGTTTTTTAACGGCAAAAAGACGGCATATGTTCCGGCAGTAGAAACGTATGCAAAGAGAATGAAAAAAACCGTCAAAAAAGACGAAGGAGAGCTTGGGGACATTGCACTCTTTGATTTTTCCGGAAGCGGTGCATCACAGCATATCGGATTCATTGTTAGCCGAAAGGCGGACGGTAGCTATGTTACGATCGAAGGAAACACATCTCCGGGAATGGGCGGCAGCCAGTCAGACGGAATGTGCGTGGCAGTGAAGGTACGCACGCAGAATCAAATCCGCTGCATCTATCGTCCAAATTATTCAAAGAAGCCGGACGCCGAAGTGGAGTATAAGAAAAAAAGAACTTATCACTTACTGAGCGCTCGGAGCCTAAGAACAAAACCATCGCTCGAAGCGGTTAAACTCGGTACGCTCGGCGCCGGCAGAAAGGTTACCTGCATGCAGGTAAAGAAAATCGGCAAGAACACATGGATTCGCACAGAGAAAGGCTGGATTGCAGCCTACTATAACGGTCATACATATGTGGGGTGAGAAAATGTTTGGAAAAAGATTAAAAGGTGTCAAGCTCAATACATTCTCAAAAGTGTGGGTAGACCGCTTTGCCTGGATATCCTGCGTCTGGATAACGATACTTATTATTGCGCCACTCTTCGGTGCTCCCGCACAGGAAAACTTAGGCGTGGCAATCATAACCGGGGTGGTCGGAGTACTGCTCCTGTATTTTGTAAAGTCCTATTTCGGTAAGCGAAACGAGGAAGAAATCAAATTTCAAAAAGAACTGAGAAATATCAGCATCGAAGCTGATGAAGAGGAAGGAGAATAAATATGGAAAACTTATTACTTATTATCACAATTACATTACTTATCGTAGTCGCAGCAGCGGCGATTCTATTCGCAACGCCGATTAGAAATCTCATCAAAAAGAAAACAACCAAAGAAGAGTACGACACACTTCTTGCGCTCGCCGAAATTTCCGTCCGCTGGGCAAAGCAATGGATGGATACCGCAACCGGGCAAGAGAAGAAGAGAGAAGTCTACGGGTATCTGATTGAACGCTGCAAGGCACTCGGCTTAGAATTCACTGCGGAGGACATAGACAAAGCAATTGAGGCTTCGTATGAAGCAATCAAAAAAGAACAGTAAACAATAATAGAAAGTACTGCGCCGGGCAGAAATGCCCGGCTTTGTATTGACATGAGACATGAAAAGTGATAATCTCAAATAAGATGTGTTGCTTTCCTCCCCACATCTGCCAGCAACACAGGAGAAAACGAGCGAAACAAAAAGTATGAAGGGAGGCATGCGTATGAAAATTAAAAAGTTTTTCACGAAAATCAGCCAACAGGTAAAGCGGTTCAAAGTAACTAAGATCGTAATAAAAACGCGTTTCATTGATGTGCAGCTCGTTCCTGTGCGAATTACATAATTATGTTTATATAAGAAGAAAAATCAAGCGGAATGCTTGATTTTTGTATAGATAAATCGCGTAGCATCCCCCAGAATTACCGGGGATATTTTATTATATGCGTTTGGAGTATGCACCACCATACTGGCTTATGATGAACTTCGCCAGTGCCGGGTTCGGATTTTTGATGTTTACAGGATACTGAAGTCTTTTTTCGTAATTCCACATGCTATGCCTCCACTTCCCAAGGCCACGGGCCCTGTGTCCAAGTCCAGCCCTTTGAGGTGTCGACACCGTAGAAGGTCAAAGGACCGTAGTTTTTTTCGTACTCGTCGCGATATTGCATATACATTGCCTGATTGTCGCGGAAAAAGTCAAGCGCCATCCGGTTTGTCGGGTGGGAGTCAAGGAAGAGCGCGGTGTCGTAAAGCGCGAAGGCAACAGCCTCAACCTTATTGAATAATTCCTGTCTATCCATTACATTCTTCCTCCTTTGCTGCGCTCACTCAAAATGGTTCTGCCCTCAAACGGGAGGTCAAGCTCAGGGAAAATCGTTCCGCGCGAAAGACCTTTTTCTGCGGAATAAGTGGTTTTCCACTGCTGCATCGGTGTATATGACATGGCAATCGGAAGACTGCCCAAATACATCGCATCGAAGCCGGAGGCGTTTGTTCCCGGCCGATTATTACCACCGGAGCCGCTTGTGCCGCCCTGATTGCCCGCGCCGCCGCCGCCGGGCATCTCCGGATTCGGACTCGGATTCGGATTCTGAGGCGGTTTTACAGGATTTGACGGTACGGTATCGCACCTTCCTCCCATCGTTATGGGCATGCCTATATAAGGATCTTTAATCAAAATAAATACCCCTTTCCTATTGATCTATGCTTTATTTTATGCATGACACACAGGAAGTGTGAAAAAATGATGAAGACAGGCATATATCGGCATAAAAGACTGGAAATCGGCATTTGTATGCGGTAGAATAGGGATATAAGAGATAAATTAGCGGCATTTTAACGTATAATTGATATATTATGTATTGGGGGAGTTGTGTAATGGGAAGTGATATGAAAAAAAAACGGAAGCAGACAGAGGAACAAATCAATACACAGCGGCTTTTGTCGGAGCGGAAACAGCTGGTCGCTTCACACAAGAGGGACATGCTTCTTTGCGTGGGTGTTTTTGCGATAGCGACATTGGCATCATTCTTTTTCAAGAACATGGCATCAGACCCGTCGCTTAACATCGCAATGCTCTATACGCTTGGTGTTTTTGTAATTACACGATACACAAACGGCTATGTGTACGGCATGCTCTTTGCGATAATGAGCGTTCTGTCCGTAAACTTTTTTTTCACCTACCCGTATCAGGACTTCAACTTCTCGATTGAAGGATATCAGGTAACATTCCTGGGCATGTTCGCCATTGCGATTATCACATCCGCAATGAGCAGCAACATGAAAGAGCAGGCAGAGCAGCTTGCGGAACAAGAAAAGGAGCTCATGGAAGCGCAGAAGGAAAAAATGCGCGCAAACCTTTTGAGGGCCGTTTCGCACGATTTGCGAACGCCGCTTACGGGAATTATCGGAAACAGCTCGTCCTATTTGGAAATGGGTGACAGACTCACGGACGAGGAAAAAAGAGCTCTTGTAACTTACATAAACAACGACGCAAACTGGCTTTTGAACATGGTTGAAAATCTGCTGTCGGTAACCCGTATCAACAATGAAACTGCCTCCGTTGCAAAGTCGCTTGAACCCGTTGACGAGGTGGCATCTGCGGCGGTAATACACTTTAGGAAGCGTTTTCCGGATGCAGAAGTGCATGTAACGGTACCGGATAATGTAGTCATGGTAATGATGGATGCAATGCTGATTCAGCAGGTAATTATTAATATCCTACAGAATGCACAGATGCACGCAAAGAGCACAAAACCGCTGGAGCTTACCATCGACGAAGATGAGGAAAAAGTTTTTTTCCATATCAGAGATTACGGAGTCGGCATAGACGAACACAGGCTTGAGACGATTTTCGACGGTGAGGGATATCGTTCGGAAAAGGCCAAGACGGACGGCTACAAGGGCATGGGAATCGGGCTTTCGATATGCAAGACAATTGTTACGGCTCACGGCGGCAGGATTATCGCCGTAAACCATAGGGACGGAGCGGAATTTTGCTTTTCATTGCCAAAAGAGAAGGAGGACTAGACAATGTATCAGAAAATCTCAATTTTAATGATAGAGGACGAAAAAAGCATTTGCGATTTTATCAGCAAAACGCTGAATTCACATCAATATAAGGTCAACGCGGCACACAACGGAAAAGATGGACTCACGATGATTACATCCTCGCTTCCTGATTTGGTTTTGCTGGATTTGGGGCTTCCGGACATGGACGGCCTCGAAGTCATAAAGAAAACAAGAGAGTGGTCCAGTCTTCCGATTATCGTTATTTCGGCAAGAACACAGGAAAAAGAAAAAGTCGCCGCGCTTGATGCCGGTGCCGATGACTATATTACCAAGCCTTTTGGAACTTTCGAACTCCTTGCGCGGATCCGCACAGCAATCCGGCACAACAACAGGCTCACAGACGACACAATGAACAACAACCGGCCGTATTCGGCGGGTGGGCTTGTCATCGACTTTGAAAAGCGGATTGTAAGCCTCGAGGGAGAAGAGATTCATTTCACGAGAGTGGAATATAAAATCGTATCGCTGCTTGCCAAAAATTCAGGTAAGGTTATGACCTACGACACGCTGATTAACGAAGTCTGGGGGCCGTATGCGGACGACAACAACAGAATCCTTCGGGTAAATATGGCAAATATACGCCGTAAGATCGAAAAAAACCCGGGGGAACCGAAATATATCTTTACGGAGCTGGGCGTAGGCTACCGTATGCTTGAAGATGAAACCTTATCCATTTAACGAAAGAACGACAGGACGAAATGCAGAAAAACAGAAATACAGAAAAAAACCAGGAATGCTGCGGTCTTTTGGGTCGCAGCTTAAAACATAGCTTCAGCCCTGAAATTCACCGTAGAATCGGAGAACTTACAGGCAGGACCTATGAATATAAATTATACGAAAAAGAACCGGAAGAAGTCGAAAACTTCCTCCGAAACGGCGAATGGGACGGACTGAATGTCACAATACCATATAAGGAAACGGTCATGTCTTACTGCGATGAGCTTTCGGAAGAGGCACGCGCAATCGGAGCGGTGAATACGCTTGTTCGCCGAGACGGCAAAATCGTCGGTTACAATACAGATTATACAGGCTTCCGAAAGAGCCTGGAACAGAACGGCGTGGCGGTGCGCGGCGCACGAACCATGGTGCTCGGGAGCGGCGGAGCCTCCAAGGCTGTCTGCCGCGTTCTTGAGGATATGGGGGCTGCAAGTGTTAAACTTGTGAGCCGGAGCGGAAAAATCAATTATGAAAATCTGAACCGGCATAAGGATGCCGAGATTTTGGTTAATACAACGCCGGTCGGTATGTACCCTAATACAGGGCAGGCCGCTGTGTTTCCGGGAACTTTCCCGAACTTGAAGTGGGCGGTGGATGTTATCTATAATCCATTGCGGACAAATTTTTTATGTCAGGCTAAGAAAGCCGGGATAAATTATATGTCAGGGCTTGCGATGCTGGTTCTTCAGGCAGTGGCTGCTGCAGAAATCTTTTGGGATGAAACAATCAGCGCTTCGGTTGGCAGACAGATTGAACGCGAGCTTAGTGTAGAAAAAGAGAACATTGTGCTGATTGGCATGCCCGGAGTCGGCAAAACGACGACCGGAACGGCTCTGGCGGCAGAAATGGGACGCCCGTTCTATGACATCGATGAAATGATTGTGTCGATGGCAGGAAAGAGCATTCCCGAAATCTTTGCAGAAGATGGAGAAGACGCTTTCCGCCAGGCGGAATCAGAAGCTGCAAGGGAACTCTCCAAGGTTACAGGTGCGGTAATCGCCTGTGGTGGTGGAGTAGTCAATCGCGAAGAAAATTATTATACTCTGGCGGAAAACGGACATATTGTTTTTTTGAACAGAGACATCAGCCTTCTTCCCACGGACGGCAGGCCTGTCAGTCAGGCAGTGCCGCCGGAAAGACTGTACCGCATCAGGCTTCCTTTATACAGAAGCTGGTGTGATGACGAAATTGAAATCACAGGGAACTCCCCTGAGGAAACTGCTGCACATATCATGGATATGCTGCAAGGGGTTTAATGGTTACAAATATAAACGTAAATCCCGTCTCGTTTTGAGATGGGATTTTTCTAAGCGGGATGTTCGAAATTTACTGTATTTACTGCATACTTATCTGTCGGAGACTCCAGGCGGAATGTTTGGGAATATCGGTTCACCGCAATACATATACACGTATTTGATGCTATAAAGATCGACGATTGCAACATTGCCGTTGGAAATATCCTGAAGCAGCACATAGTTGTTGCCGACGCCGACGAGGAAACCGTAGCGGTCTTCCGTCGAGTCGGAGCCAATCATCTGCTCTACACGCATATAGCGGCCAATCTGCGTATGCAGGAATCCGTTCATATACTGAATGGATTCATAGTCAATCGTCTGTTCGTACTCCGGCGGCATCAACGGACTGCTTGGCACGGCGAAGATCGGGGTCTGCTGACCGCTGTTTTCCAAAGAATTGACATAATCGGTCATGTTCTGGTAAATCAACGGAACGGAAGTAGTGTTCGACTGAAAGGCAGCATTTGGATTTATGTACGAAGGCGATGTACTGCCTGCCTGCGGGCGAAACCATACGCCGCTGTCGTTTGCCATGTTGTTTGTTGTGGTGCTTTGCATATCCGCTGAAGGAATCGTCTCCTGCGGGTCTGTGACAGCTTCGGAAACTGCCGGGGAAACCGCCATGTCTTCAAACTCGATTTTATCTCCGATCTGTACCTGACCTTTGCGAATCATCGTTGGTGTAATCACGTTATTGCATGGTGTCATAGAAATCCTCCTGAAAATTTAAGTTTCTGCGTACCGTTCTGTCGGTATGTAAAAACAGTGATTGCCGACGCGGTTGTGGATGACGCCGACCCTTGTAGGAAAGTAGTTCGGACAGGAATCACTGTAAGGATTGAAGAAAAACAGCGATTCGTCGACGCCCGCCAGCCTGCCGCCGGCCAGTGCCCAGTCTACGATGTCATAGTGCTCCTGCGAGGGCGTCATGTTGTAGACGTTCTGCGCGTTATATCTGCCGCCGACGGTCTCCTGCATGCATACAAATTGACCCGGCTGTGTGATAATCGCACGCACATCGCCGCCTTTATTGACACGCGAAAATTCGCCCACGTTGATGGTCGCGCGATTCATGATGACCGTGGCGACCGCCTGCATTCCCGCGGTTCCTTCTCCGCCCGCCTCACACTGTATCAATCTCGCGAATAATTCCCTGGTATCCAGTCCCATATCTATCTCCCATCTGCCTATAGACTCAACTTATTTTATGCGGAACAGTTTGCGGATGTGCATGGAAAATCTATGAATCAAAAATTTT
>ERZ857882.2733-NODE-2733-length-17751-cov-2.812557_pt1 | contig 17751 bp, 10 predicted proteins | sample MGYA00519697_ERZ857882 | MGnify/ENA primary metagenome ERZ857882 (study PRJEB31778, sample SAMEA3449373) | human gut metagenome | biome: human gut; feature: human-associated habitat; material: faeces | place: United Kingdom | collected 2010/2012 ...
CAATTAATCTAATTAATTATGAAAAAGATATTTTTACTTTTTTTTCTGTTCTATTGCTCGTATGCATCTTCTCAGCAAAGTAGGGTTGGTTCCGGATTTAAAACCTGCCCGACAGATGCTTCGACGCTCGAGAATCTGGAGGTATTGTGTCGGGTCTGGGGATTTGTAAATTATTATCATCCATGCATGGCTGATTCGACAATCGATATGGATGAGGAGCTGTTCGCTTTGTTACCTCAGGTGACCAATGCTAATGCGAAAGAACGCAATAAGATTCTTGTAAAATGGATTGATGAACTGGGGCATTTCAGCAAAAACGAACCATACTATCGTCGTATGTTCGATACTCTCGAGTATGAAAAGGGAGCCGATTTAAATTGGCTTGGTGATCAACAAATGCTTGGCAAAAAATTAAGCGGTAAATTAAATGATTTATGTTACGCAGAACGTGACAGCAATCACTATATATCCTATGTTTTCCCAACAGGAAATCTTAAATTCAACCATAAAAAAAGCTATCCGGATGTTACGGATTGCGGTATCCGGTTACTGGCCTTATTTCGTTATTGGAATATCATAGAATATTTTTTCCCATATAAACTTTTGATGGATAAATCATGGAACAGAGTTCTTAAAGAATATTTGCCGGCTTTTATTCTGTCGGATAAAAATGATTACCATGCTACAGTTGCCCGGCTGTCTACGGAATTAAATGATACACATGCGATAACGAATGCCGGACGAATGTTCGATTGGCGGAGTGCCCGGATCGATTTTGGAGTGATTGAAAATAAACTCATCGTTCAATCTTCCGATCTATTTACTGAGAATGGGGAAAAACGTTTGCTTCCGGGAGATGAAATTGAACAGATCAACAGAATGCCCATCGATAGCACAAAAGCCAGAATTGCCCGGTATCTTGCCCATTCTAATCAATCCAGTTTCAATTCTCTCATCGGTTATTTTGGAGCCAGACCTTTACCGGGAACAAATACTGTTCAGATTGGATATCTTCGGAATCTCGAAACGAAAGACACAACGATTGTCGTGGATAACCATATGCTTGTTCCCAACATTAAAAAGCAACCGTATAAATTGCTGAATGACTCTATCGGGTATATCTATGCCGGAAAATTCGATTATAAAATTAAAGACGATCTGATTGAAACGTTGAAAAACACCAAAGGAATTATTGTTGATCTCAGATGTTATCCTTCAGCATTTATGGTATATCCGTTTATTCACGAATGGTTATTAAACGACAGTCTGCCCGTTGCTTTATTTTCATATCCATTAATCAAAATGCCCGGTTATTATGGGAAAAGAAACATTTGGTTTGGTATTCATAATTCGAATTGTTATCAAGGAAATATCATTGTTCTGGTAAACGATCAGACCATGAGTCAGGCAGAATATACGACGATGGTTCTTCAGGCAAATCCCCGAACAATAGTTATTGGGTCTCAAACGAATGGAGCAGATGGCAATGTGTCTTTTTTTCAATTGCCGGGAGAGGTCAATACCTCATTTAGTGGTATGGCTGTATATTATCCCGATGGTGGGCAAACCCAACGGATCGGAGTGCGTATCGATGAAATTGTAGAGCCGACAGTCGAAGGGATCAAAGCCGGTCGGGACGAGTTACTGGAACGTGCGATCGAAATACTAAATGAAAAATAAGATATACTCGAGCGGAGGGATCCGAAAATCCGTAGAAAAGAGTAGGAAAAACTATTAATTCAAATTTTTATGAAAAAGCTTATTTTAAAGAAAGACATTGTTGCAAGGATCGACAATGCGGACATGATTCAATTAAGAGGAGGACAAGCTAAAGGAAAATATACAGATTTAGCTACGTGTATCAATGCCGGATGTCCAGGTAGAGCAATAGTTAGATTACAGCCTCCTACAATGGACTGTGGTAAGTATTAAATCTATGTCTGAGATAATTTAGTTATAACGAGTTAGACTCTTTTACAACTATTAATCACATTTTGACAGCCTGACTGTCCATGTTAAATAAATTAGGTAACATTTATTGGTCAGGCTGTCTTTTTATAAATCCCTGCACGGAACTAAAACGTTGAATTAGAATATAAAAATTGAGCTGTCTATGAAAAGGATGTACTCGTTGTCAGCGATTTTTGTGACGATGGCCATTGCTTTCGTTTCTTCGGTTTCCGGGAGGATCGTTTCCCCGATCCCGGAACCGGATGCGTCCGTCGTTTCGGCCCGAGACAGTTTGTTGTTCGATTTTTTCGTTACGATGCAGTCCCGTCGTCCGGAGAAGCTTTTCCTTCACCTGAGCCAGCCCTACTACGGGGCGGGCGACACCATTCGGTTCAAGGCCTATCTGACGGACGCGGTGTTCCACAGACCCGATACTCTCTCGAACTTCCTCTACGTCGATCTGTCCGACAGGCTCGGGAAGGTCGTCGCGTTCCGGAAGATCAAGCGCGATTCGCTTGGGTTCGCAAACGGGCTTCCGCTGCCCGATACGCTCCCCGCCGGCGAGTATACCCTTCGGGCGTATACGGGCTGGATGCTCAACTTCGATCCGGCGTTCTTCTTCCGGCGCAACCTGTCGGTAGGCAGCATGCGCTCGGAACGCGCGCGCTTGTCGGTCGTCTATTCCGGAGAACAGGTCATCGTGCGTTTCTCGGATGCGGAGGGCAAGCCGGTACGGGACGCGTCCGCGTCCTACGAACTGTTCGACCGCGCCGGCAGACGCGTCGGCGGCTTCCGGCAGCGAACCACGTCGACGGGCGCCCTGTTCGTCGACCTGCCCCACGACTCGATCCGAAACGGGGGATCTATCCGCATGATGCTCGACGAAGGGGGAACCGTCTTCAGAAGAACCGTCTTCCTCGAACCCGAAACGCATGATTTCGCCGTAGGGTTCTTTCCCGAGGGCGGGGATCTGGTGGACGGAGTTCCTCGAAAGGTCGCCTTCAAAGCGGAACGTTCCGACGGTTATCCGGAGGACGTCCGCGGGAGCGTGCTCGACAGCCGGGGCGATACGGTCGTTTCGTTCGCGTCGGAGCACGACGGGATGGGCGCCTTCCTGCTCTGTGCTCGGCAGGGAGAGACGTACCGCGCCGTGTGCAGGGCGGGGCGTCGGGAAATCACGGTCGCCTTGCCGGAGATCCGTCCCGGGGCCTGCGCCCTGACGGCGGCGCAGTCTTCCGGGCGCATTCTGTACAAGGCCGACGGAACGGTTCCCCGGGGGAGCCGTCTGGTCGGGCATATCCGGGGGGACTGCTGCTGCGTCGTACCGATAGATCCGCAACGGCCTTCGGGCGCCATCCTCGCCGACTCCCTGCCCGAAGGGATACTGCACCTGCTGCTGGTGGACAGTACGGGACGTCCGCGCAGCGAAAGGCTCGTTTTCCTGAAAAGAACCGGAAAACGGGAGCGATGGACGGTAACGCCCGACAAGCCGCGGTACGGAAAGCGAGAAAAGGTAAGAGTCGGGATCAGCCTGGAAGACAGCGACGGGAAACCGGTCTCCGCCGACTTGTCGGTCAGCGTAACCGACCGCAGGGCCGTAAGGTACGATTCCCTGGGGGACGATATCCGAACGAACCTGCTGCTGTGTTCCGACGTCAAGGGGTACGTGCATAATCCGGGGTACTACTTTCTGGGCGACGATCCCGCCGCCGACCACCGTCTCGACCTGGTGATGCTGACGCACGGATGGAGAAGGTTCCGCGCCGGGAACCTGTACGATCCGGAGCCCTTCTCTCCGAAGCACTTTGTCGAGCGCGGGCAGTACCTATCGGGAAAGGTGATCGGGATCGCGGGACGGGCTGCTCCCGGGGCTTTGGTGTCCGCCGTGGCGCTGAACAGGGATAACGTCGCGGACGCGGCGCAGGCGGACGACTCCGGAAGGTTCGTGCTCTCCGGGCTGGACTTCGCCGATACCGTGCTGTTCATGGTGTCTGCCAAAACCCGCAGGGGAAAGCCCACGCAACGGATTGACCTGGACGGGCTGTACCCGAGGCCGCCGTTGACCGACAGGCCGCCCTTTCCGGACTCCGCGGAATCGGTGCGAAAAGCCGTCAGGGATTACCTGAAGCAACAAAAACTGCAACACACGACGATCGACGGAATGAAAATATTTGAGTTGGAAGGGGTCGAGGTTGCTGCCGAAAATCCGAGGAGACCAAGAAGTACCGCATTTGGGGCTGTGTTTGATACGACGATTTTATCTAAATTTAACCCTATTTCATTATATAATTATATTTCTTTCTTACCGACAGCGCTATATTTCGAAAAAAAGTTATGGCTGTCAAGTAGGGATGGTCCCGGATATGTTCAAGCACAATTAAATATTAATGGACGTATCATTAAAGAGGAATTTTTGTCCTATTATCTGCAAAAGTATATTGTTAATGATGTCGAATATATTCATTTAGTTAGAGATTCCGATTGGCGAACAAAATCCGCAAGAAAGGATGATGAGGGCATAAATTTACCCAACTATCCTTATCGTATAGATATTTATCTAAAACCGGGTAGAGAATTCGGTGCTCCAGATGTTCAAACTTGTCAGGTAGTCGGTTACTCGGAAAATATAGAATTCTACCATCCGGTTTACGATACCCCGGAAAAGATTGACAATGGGAGCCCCGACAACCGTACCACGGTTTACTGGAATCCGTATGTGGAAACGGCTCCGGACGGAACCGCCGCAATCGAATTCTACACGAACGATACAGAACAAGCCGATTACGATATTACTATCGAAGGCATTGCGCCGGATGGGACGATATATAAAAGCAGACAAAAATTATAGATACTCGAGCGGAGGAACCCGAAAATCCGTAAAAAAGAGTAGGGCCAACTAATAATCCAATATACTATGAAAAAGTTAGTATTGAAGAAAGACATCGTTGCAAGAATTAACGGTGGAGACATGAGGCGATTAAGAGGTGGATGCGGGCCCGATGGTGTTTGTGAACAGTACACCATTGCCCATCCCGACGCCACCTGTAACCACACCTGTAACGGGGATCCGTCTTGTCCGGGCGAAGAAACTTGTTACGAAAGTTGTTTGGGAACATGCGCTTGGCCGTGTACTGCATTAGAAACAGTCGGAGGATGTTTTTTGAGCGAAATGGCTTGTAATACCAATGGCAACACAGGATGTTGTGGTGGAATCTACTAACCAATCGTATTACCGCAAAAAGTTATTCTAATTGTAGTACTGTTGCATCTAATTAAATCCTATCTATTAATTGGTTATAGTAGAAATTCTACTATAACCAATTAATAAAGATTATCCATATTGAAAATATTATACCCTAACCTAATATGAAGAAACCCACCGTCCCTTACCAACCCTTCGACACCTTTATTTTCCGCACCCCGTTGTTCCCGTACGACGATAAGCGCAAACTGCCGGAAATGGTCGACAATCCGGTTTTCAGGGAAGCCGTATTGCTGGGCTCTCCGGAACTATACAAAGAAGCGACGGAACATTCGCCGGCCGCAGATCGGAAACTGGCGGAATCGTTATGCAAATATTTTAACCGGAGCCATACGCGTTGTACCCCTTTCGGACTGTTCGCGGGCTGTTCGGTCGGGCGACTCTCGGACCGTACGGAGATCGAACTGGTCGACGAGCCGTCATACCGGCGCTGCACCCGGTTGGATATGAACTACCTGTGCGCCCTGATTCAATTTCTAGAGAAGCAGGATTCCGTTCGGCGACAGTTGAATTATTATCCGAACGACAGCATCTACGAACTGGCGGGAAAGCTCCGGTACATCGAATATTTCTACCGCGGCACCAAGCGGGTTCACCAGATCAACAGCGTCGAACCGTCCGAGTACCTCGACCGGATCTTTGCAACGGCCCGCACCGGGGCCACGATCCGCCGGTTGGCCGAATCGGTGGTTGAAGAGGATATTTCCTACGAGGAAGCGGAAGCGTTTATCATGGAGCTGATCGACTCGCAGTTGCTCAAAAGCGAGCTGGAAGCCGGCGTGACCGGTGAAGACCTGATGGAGGCGCTGATCCGGAAGCTGGAACGGTTGGCCGGCGTAGAGCAACTTCCGCAACTGATCCGGATCAGGGAGTACCTGCAGGCGATCGATGCGTCGGCACCCGGGGATTCGATCGGTTATTACGACCGGATCATCGACATTATCAAACAGATTGGCGTCCCGTTCGAACCCAAGTTTTTATTCCAGACGGATCTGATCAAACCGGTTCGACAGGCCGAGGTATCACAGGAGGTCATATCGAAAATCGGAGAAGTGCTCACCTTCCTGAACCGAATCACTCCGCCCCGCGGCGAAACCGGACTTACCCAATTCGCATCGGCATTTTACGAACGGTTCGAGGAACAGGAAATCCCGCTGGTGCATGCGCTGGATCTGGAAGCCGGCATCGGCTATCCCGTTACGGCCCAAAACACCGGCGATGTGAACGAACTGATCGACAACCTGCAGTTCCCCTACCGCCAGTCTCCTGCAAATCAGATTTACTTCTCTTGGCTCGACGGTATCCTGTTGGATAAATACATGGAATCGCTCAAAAACGACCGAACCTGCATCACGCTGACCGACGACGACATTCCGGTTAAAACGGAAAAATGGGACGATTTGCCCGATACGCTCCCGGTCATGTGCAACCTGCTCCGGGATGCGGAAGGCGACGGGTGCAAACTCCATATAAAATCTGTGGGAGGCTCCTGTGCCGGTAACTTGCTGGGACGCTTCTGTCACCTCGATCCGCAAATACTCGATCTCGTAAAAGACATCGCAGACGCCGAGCAGCAACTGCACCGCGATGTTATCTATGCAGAGATCGCCCATTTGCCCGAATCCCGTATCGGCAACATTGCCTCCCGACCGCTGCTCCGCGATTATGAAATCCATTACCTGGCGCAATCCGGAGTTGAGATCGAGAAACGAATCCCCGTATCCGACCTGATGCTTTCGGTCAAAAACGGGAAAGTGATCCTAAAATCCCGGAAATTCGGGAAAGAGGTCGTACCCCGGCTGACCAACGCCCACAATTACAGTTTCAATTCGATGCCAATCTACCATTTTCTGTGCGATATGCAGACCCAGGGATTGCGGGGCGGACTCTATTTTGGCTGGGGCGAACTGTTCAACCGCTTTCCGTACCTGCCGCGCGTGGAGTACAAAGGTCACATCCTCTCGCTGCAAAGCTGGAACTTGTCTACGGACGAAATTAAAGATTTCGATAAACTCGACGATCAGGCGCTGCTGGCCCGAACGGAGGAACTGAGGGCAAAACGGAATCTACCGGCCGAAGTGATCGTTCCGGACGGGGATAACGAGCTTTACATCGACCTGAGGGATGCGCTGAATATCCGGACGATGCTGTCGCTGGTCAAAAGGCGGGGCCAAGCTGACCGAGTTCATGTTCGGGAACGGTTCGGCCCTCGTCAGAAATCCGCAAGGCGAATCCTTTACCGACGAATTTATTTTCACGTTCCGAAAACCCGAACCGTAGAACCTTTTCAACATACTATCGACCTAAATTTAAGAACCTATGCAGAGAACATTCATACCGGGCAGCCGGTGGCTTTACTTCAAAATATACACCGGACACAAGAGCGCCGACGAGATTCTGTCTTCCTACTTGTATCCGGCGGCCGAGCGGCTGAAAGCCGAAAAAGCGATATCCGATTATTTTTTTATCCGGTACACCGATCCGAAGTTCCATATCCGGTTCCGGTTTCATGTGCCCGACGTACAGAATTACGGCAACGTATTCCGGGCAATGAATGACTGTTTGTCTCCCTGTATGGAGCGCGCCGTGATCTGGAACGTGCTGTGCGACACCTATCAGCGGGAAATCGAGCGTTACGGAGCCTCGTCGATGGAACTCTCCGAGCGATTGTTCGGCGTGGACAGCCGGTATACGCTGGCCCTGCTCGGCCTGCTGGCCGGTTCGCCGACCGCCGAGCAGGATCGGTGGCAGTTGTCGCTGCGTCTGATCGACGACACGTTGTCCGTATTCGGGTACGCGGCGGAAGATAAAAAAGAACTGCTTGAAAAAATGAGCGTTGGATTCAAAACGGAATTCGGGTTTACTGGCAGTACGTTCAACAAGCAACTGAACGACAAGTTTCGGATGCAGCGGAAAAGTGTGGAAGGCGTGTTCGACCCGCAGGCCGATCCGCTCGGGGCGTATGCGGATCCGCTCGAAATGCGTCTCCGGGAGATGGAATCGCTGGTTGTACAGGTAAGTCCGCTCATCGAACAGGAATCGATCGAGAAAGACGATTATGTGCGAAGCATCATTCACATGACGATGAACCGGCTGTTCCGGTCGAAAAACCGGTTGTACGAGATGGTGATTTACGATTTTCTGTTCCGGTATTACCAGTCGGCCCTTGCCAGAATCAAATATGCCAAGAAATAAAATCTTCCGTTCATGAGATTTCCGATATATCGACAATTAGACGCGATGGACTGCGGCCCGACCTGTCTGCGCATGATCGCCAAATTCTACGGTAAAAACTACTCGCTCCAAACGCTGCGTACCAAATGCCATATTACCCGCGAGGGCGTTTCGATGCTGGGCATCAGCGATGCGGCCGAACTGATCGGTTTCCGTACCGAAGGAGTCAAGCTGACGTGGGAACAGTTGCGCGACAACATTCCGTTCCCGCTGATCGTTCACTGGAAACAGCGGCACTTCGTCGTGGTCTACAACATCAAAAAGAACCGGCAGTCGAGCCAGAAAGACGACTACTGGGTCTATGTAGCCGACCCGGCGGGCGGGTTGCTGAAATACAATAAAGAGGATTTCCTGAAGTGTTGGTATTCGACCCGGGAAGATAACCTCACGGTCGGCACCGCGCTGATCATCGAACCTTCTCCCCGCTTTTACGAAGAGAAAGACGATTCCACCAAAAAGTCGATCCTTCGCATCGGGTATATGATGAATTATCTGCGGCCATACACTAAATTCATCGTCCAGTTTTTCCTCGCCATGCTGACCGGCAGCATGATCAGCCTGATCTTCCCGTTTCTGACACAAGGGGTCGTCGATTACGGAATCAACAACAGCGATCTGGGATTTATCGTTACCATCCTGATCGCACAGGTGGCCCTGACGCTCGGGCAAACGGCGAACGGGCTGATTCAGAGCTGGCTGTCGCTGCACGTGACTACCCGGATCAGCATTGCGTTCATCTCCGATTTTCTGGCGAAACTGATGCGGCTTCCGATCTCTTTCTTCGACGTGAAGATGGTGGGCGACATCATGCAGCGGATCGGGGACAACAGCCGCATCCAGAGTTTTCTGATGGGAACGCTTTTGAATATCATATTTTCGTGCTTTACGTTCGTCGTTTACGGGGCGATCATGACTACCTACAACCTGACGATCCTCGGGATTTTCCTGCTGGGCAGCGCCCTGTACGCCGGATGGGTCGTCGTATTTCTGAAAAAACGAAAGGAACTGGACTATAAACGGTTTCAGCAGGGAGCCGACAACCAGAGCAGCTTGGTGCAACTGATCAACGGCATGCAGGAGATCAAACTGAACAGTTGCGAGAAACAGAAACGCTGGGAATGGGAGCGGATTCAGGCCAAAATGTTTCGTATCAGTATCAAATCGATGGCCCTCGGGCAGACGCAGCAGGTGGGCGGCCTGTTCATCGACCAGACCAAAAACGTACTGGTTTCGTTTATCGCGGCCAAAGCGGTCGTCGAAGGGGATATGACCCTCGGGATGATGATGGCCATGCAGTATATTCTGGGACAGTTGAACGGTCCTATTTCGCAGTTCATAGGATTCATTCAGGCCGCGCAGGACGCCAAGATCAGCGCGGAACGTCTGAACGAAATCCATGATATGGAAGACGAAGAACCCGAAGATAAAGAGAAGATCCGGGAGATTCCCGCGGATGCCGATCTCGAGTTGAAAAACGTGACCTTCCAATACGAGGGCCCTCACTCCGCCAAAGTGCTGGACGACGTTAGTTTGAAGATTCCGGCGGGCAAAGTGACGGCGATCGTCGGAGTCAGCGGCAGCGGCAAAACGACCCTGCTGAAACTGCTGCTGGGCTTTTACAAGCCCGTCTCCGGCAGCATCTCCCTGAACAATATCGCACTGGACCGTTACAGCGATTCCTGTTGGCGGCGGAACTGCGGCGTAGTGATGCAGGAAGGGTACATTTTTTCCGATACGCTGGAAAACAACATCGGGGTCATCGACGAAACGCCCGACTACGACCGGGTCGAACATGCGGTTAAAGTGGCCAATGTCGAAGATTTCGTGGAGGGGCTGCCGCTGCGTTACAATACCAAGATCGGTGTAGACGGGCACGGACTCAGCACCGGGCAAAAGCAGCGGTTGTTCATCGCCCGCGCCGTTTACAAAAATCCCAAATGCATATTTTTCGACGAAGCCACGAACTCTCTGGATGCCAACAACGAAAAAGCGATTATGGATAACATGAAAACTTTCTTCGAAGGTCGGACAGTCGTGGTCGTAGCCCACCGGCTGAGTACTGTGAAGAATGCCGACACCATCGTCGTGCTGCACAAAGGACAAATTGTCGAGCAGGGAACCCACAGCGAACTGATCGCCGCCAAGGGCGCTTATTACGATCTGGTCAAGGATCAGTTGGAATTAGGAAATTAAAAAGATACGAATATGCCAAGACATACCATATACAGTGAAGAGGTACAGGAGATATTGGGACGCATTCCCGGTTGGGTGATCCGCTGGGGAATCGTCGTCCTTTTCTGTCTGTTTCTGCTTATCATGGGAATTACCTACCTGGTCAGATACCCCGAGACCATATCGGCCCCGATCGTACTGACGACACTAAACCCTCCGGCGGATCTGATCGCCCGTTCGTCCAACAAGATCGAACATATTCTGGTAAAGGATGGGGATTCCGTTGCAAAGGACGAGGTGATCGCCGTATTGTATAACACAGGTGATTACCGTTCGGTATTGAAACTGGAAAATACGCTGCTGCGGAACGGAGACCGGTGGGAACTTTACTTTTCCGGAGATTTTTTGAACGAAGACTGCTCCCTCGGGGAATTGCAGTCCTATTATATTCAGTTCGTAAAGCAGTGTCTTTTGTTCGATCATTACCTGCAGACCGATTTTACGGTTCAGAAACAGAAACTGATCGAAGACAATATCGCAAAAACGCAGCAGACCATCCGGAGCCAGGCCCAGCAAATGTCGCTGCTGAAGGAAGACATGGCCTTCGAGAATAAAAACCTCGCCCGGGATTCCCTGCTGCTGCACTCCAATGCCCTGACTCCTGCCGAATACGAACGATCCCAGCAAAGCGTGTTGCAAAAACGGATTTCCATGATCACTCAGAACACGGCCCTGACTTCGACCGAATCCAGCCTGATCAATATGAAACAACAGTTGCTCGAACTAAAAATACAACGGGACAACGAAATTCTCAACTATCGGGTTCAGCTTTCCGAAGCGAGGGAACAGTTGCTGACCCAGATCGGACTATGGAAAGAAAAATACATGCTCCAATCGCCGATCGACGGACGGGTGACGTTCACCAAATACTGGAGCAACAATCAGAACGTCGTTTCGGGGGAGCGGCTGGCTTCGGTCGTACCGAACGATTCGCTGCAGGTAATCGGAAAGATGTACATTCCGTCCCAAGGGTTCGCCAAAGTGAAAACCGGACAGACCGTCAACGTCAAGTTGAACGGATTCCCCTATATGGAATACGGGATACTGAAAGGAAAGATCAGCTCGCTGTCTTCCATTCCCGAAACCGAAGGGTACGCCGCCGAAGTCGTGTTCAGCAACGGACTGGTTTCGAGCTACAACACCCGGATCAAATTCATTCAGCAAATGGACGGAACGGGAGACATCATCACCAAAGATCAGCGTCTTCTGGAACGCTTTCTCAATCCGCTCAAATCCGCTATTAAGAACGATTTATAAACTATCATAACATCATTGAATATGACAACATCGGTAGCTTTATGCACATACAACGGCGCCCAGTACCTGGAGGAACAGTTGGATTCCATCCTTGGTCAGACCCGTCCGGTCGACGAGATCGTAATTTGCGACGACCGGTCGACGGACGCAACGGTCGCCCTGATTAACCGGTATATCGAAAAACATCCGGGGAAAATAAGACTGATCGAGAATCCGGAAAACCTCGGATATACCCGCAATTTTGAAAAAGCGATCTGCGCCTGCTCGGGAGATATCCTGTTCCTGTCCGATCAGGACGACATTTGGATGCCTGAAAAAACGGAAGTAATCTGCGATTATTTCGAAAAACATCCCGACAAAAGTTTCGTCTTTACGAACGCCTTTCTGGTCAACCGTTTCGGCGCAATGAGTTATCATCAGACCCTGTTCGATGTGGTGGGAATGGACGACCGGAACAAAAAGTTATTCCGTGCCGGACACCCGTACCAGGTGCTGAGTACTTCGGGCCGGGTAACGGGAGCTACGACGGCTATGCGGGCATCGTTCGTTCCGTATTGCATCCCGTTTACGGTTTGGGGGCAGGTACACGACGAGATAATCGCAATCTCCGCTCTTTTATGGAATAAACTGGATTTTATCGACCGGTGTCTGATCAAATACCGTTTGCACGACAACCAGTCGGTCGGTCTGGGAGCTTTGTTCATCTATCCGGCCAAACGCTGGGAAACGGCCAAAGACGTTTTGATGTGGCATAGGGAAGTTCCGGATCCGTTTGCCGTCGCTCCCGTAAAAAGAGTCGATTTCGTCTACAAACGATTCTGGACCCTGCGGTCGCGGTTCAACCTGTTTCGGATCATCGGTATGTATTGTAAAGGGGAGTACCGTTCCCATTACCCCGATGCCGGATCCATGTTCCTGCAGGACGTCAAAGGAGTCGCCGTCCGTTTTTTGTCATCGTTTAAACGCGCAGAATACTAAACTATAAAATACCCAGAATATGCTACGATCCATGCTTTCATGCCTTAAACCCGGCCGGTTCCGCGAACGTCGGTTGGTCGTGATGAAAAAATATGCCCGTACCAATGTGAAAACGACACGGTGCGGTTTCCGGGCCTTTCGGTTCGACGTTTGCCAGACCGCCGGGCTGTATCTGGAACTCGGACGCCGTCGACCGCTCTCGGAAGACACCTGCGTACTCAGTTTCGATTACATATGCCCCGATTATATCGTTTTCTTTAGAGTCGTCGCCGGAAACGACTCCATTTATGTCCGCAATGTCGATCCGGTAACCCGCTGGACGCCGTTCAGCATCGACCTGTCCGGGAGCAAAACATTTCTGCGGGATAACATGACCCGCCTGTACAACAATACGATCCAACTTCAGGTCGTTCCCTTTCCTACCGCGCCGGGAACCGTTTTCAAAATACGGAACCTGCGCCTGCGACCGCAAACACCCGAAGAATTGGCAAAAAAAGCGTATAAGGAAACGTGTTTGAAAAGCGAAGCACCGTCTGTCGATCGGTACGATTACTATTTCAACCAAACGTTCCCGTGCTCGGTCGATTCCGTAGAGGTTTCTCAGATGAGCGTGACCGTAAAAGGGGCTGTCGGACGAACGGATATGGAGATCTGCCTGTGCGAGATTCCCATGTTCAGCACCATCGCTTGCGACAACCTGCGGATCGTCCGGAAGATAGAACCGCAAAACGGGAAATTTTCCGTCGTTGCCGACCGGCTGACGGATGCGTACGGCAAAACATACGACCGGATTTATTCGCGGTGGATACTGGCCTGCAAATATCCGTCCGGGTATAAGATCTGTTCTTACGGAAGATACGCGGAAGAAGTCGTATCGAAATATAGCTTTCCGGAAATCCGGGCCCGAACGAAAAAGGGTATCGGCTCGTTCCACGAAACGCCGTTCGAATCGGATCTCGACGAACTGGACATATCCTACATTACCATCAACGTATATATCAACGATTATATCCGGCTAAAACTGAGTGCCGATTCGATTCCGTTCGATTACAACGGTACGACTTATTATGCCGAACGAAAAGAGGTTGAAACCTACGACCGGCTGATGCTCTCCGCCGCGAAGCGAAACATCAAAGTGGCCGTGATCCTGCTCATCCGTACAGAGCAGCAGAGTCCGGACAAAGCGGTCGGGCTGATGCTGGAATATCCCGAGATGAATCCGGCCGGAGCCTACTCGATGCCGAACATGACGACCAATGACTCGCTGCACCTCTACGGCGCAGCCGTCGATTTTCTGGCATCCCGTTACAACCGGCCGGACGGCAGATACGGACGTATCCATTACTGGATCGCACATAACGAGGCCGATTCGGGACAGGCATGGACGAATGCCGGGGATAAGACGCTGCCGGAATTCGTGGATATTTATATGAAGTCCATGCGGTTGATCTATTACACGGCCCGTAAGTACGACAAAGACGCGGAGGTGCTGATCTCGCTGACCCATTACTGGAACAGCCGGCACGGGGAACCGAACTGTTTTGCCCCCGCGAGGCTGATGGAACTGTTGCTGGAATACTGCCGGAAAGAGGGCGATTTTCGTTGGGGCGTAGCCCATCATCCCTATGCGGAAGATTTGCTGGAACCCAAATCGTGGCTGGATCCGAATGCCGATTTCCACCCGGACACAAAATTCATCACGTTTAAAAATCTGGAAGTGCTGGACGCATGGATCAAACGCCCGGAAATGCTTTACAAGGGAAAGAAACGAACCCTGCTGCTGTCGGAGCAAAATCCAAATTCGGTCGATTACACCGAGCGGGGACAGGACGAACAGGCCGCATGCCTCGCGTATGCCATGAAGAAAGTAGCCGCCTGTCCGGGAATCGACGCCTACGTTGCCCATAGTTGGCACGACGAGTATTTCGAGGGCGGATTGAAAACGGGGCTGCGTAAATATCCCGAAGACCCGGACGATCCTTACGGTAAAAAACGCTCCTGGTTCGTATACCGCGACGCCGGAACGGATCGGGAGAACGAAACCTTCGCATTTGCAAAATCGATCATAGAAATCGACGATTGGAACGAAATTTTTCATTCGATTACTCCCCGGAAATACATCTCCGATAAACATGATACGAAATAGCGGATGAAAGCATTGACAAAACGAGAAAACGACATCATGGAAATATTCTGGCGGGAAGGCGCTTCTCTGTTTATGTCTGAGGTCGTTGAAGAGTTCGCCCACCAGAATCTGCATTTCAATACGGTTGCGACTATCGTAAGGGGATTGGAGCGGAAAGGGTTTGTCGGACACGAAACATTCGGACACTCTTTCCGGTATTTCCCGATCATCACGAAACAGGAATACGGCCGCAGCTTGTTAGAAAATATAATTTCCAGATATTACGATCGTTCCTATTTCCGCGTCGTACGGGAGTTCGTTGAAAACGGGAAAATTTCCGCAGAGCGGTTACATGATTTAATCTCGAATAAAGCACACTATTAAACATCTTTCGAATATGATACAGTGGACACCTATATTGACGGATGCGGTCAGGGATAATGCCTGTCGTAAGATAGATGAGATCGCAGAAGTCATCGCAGCGCGAAATCTGCAGCACAATACTTACGGACTGATGGCCGGGAATACCGGGATAGCCTTGTTTCTCTACCATTATTGGCAATGGTCGGGCAGAGAGGAATATTACGACAAGGCGTCGGAACTTATACTGGACAGTATAGACAGGATGACGATTCCGTTATCGTCCTACACGACCCCGCTTTCGATCGCATCTTCTTTTTACGCCGGTATCGGCGGCGTAGGCTGGGGAATCAACCATTTGTTCACCCACGAATTTATCGAAGGCGAAATCGGGGACTCGATGGGAACCGTCGACCCTTGGCTGTACCGCCGGATGATTTACGACCTTGAGCAATCCGAACCGGGATTCCTGCAGGGGGCATCCGGTATCGGTTTGTATGCAGTCGGGCGGGACGACCGGCTGTCGAAAGAGTATTTACGCCGGTTCGTTGCGGAATTGTACGGGAAAATGAGGTCGGAACCGCAACCGACGGACTATTCCGTCGGCTGCGGGATCGGAGGATTGATTCTGCTGCTCGTAAAGATCGGGGCTAAACATGCCGATATACAAGAGGTTCCCGTGTTGCTAAATTATTTCGGGGAGCAGCTTGTCTCGTATATTCAGAATGTTCTTCTTCAAAAGATAGTCCCGGAACAAATAGAACCGGGTTGGAAGGACGAGGTGTTGAGCGTTTTATGGGTTTCTCTGTACAGCCGGCTCATCGACAGGAAACTTTGCGATATTTTAATGGCCAGAACGATCGATATCTACCGGGAACGAATATCCGCTTCCGGGTCATTCGATGCGGGACTTTCGGGGGGCTTGATCAGTACAGCCCATTGCATGAACCGTATATACCGTTTCACGGGGAATGTGGAATACTGTGAGTTCGCCCGGATGCTTTATGAAAAGGAGCTGGACTCGGCGGCATTCGACGACTCTTCCTCCGGGTACAGGATGTGGCTGACGGATGCCGATGGATTGTACGGCTTACATATGGGACTGCTTGAAGGACTATCCGGGATCGGTCTCGCGTTGATAGCCGCCGTATCGGAACGGGAGCCTTATTGGGACGAATGCTTAATGATGAGTTGATATGTCGAAACTGCCCATACGATCGGTTTATCTAAGCCTTTGCTTGTTATTTCTGTCATCAGGAAGTTCGGCGCAGGAAAAATGGACGCTCGGTAAATGCATCGGGTACGCACTGGAAAATAATGTCGAGATCAAGCAGGCTTCCCTGTCGAGCAAGATTAGGGATATCAGTGTGAGTACGGCGAAAAACAGCCGGCTGCCGAGCTTGAATTCGAGTTTGGGACACACGAATTATTTCGGACGGGGGCCGTCCCGGGACGGGACTTATACGGATAACAACCAGATGTCGTCGTCGCTGAGTCTGACGGCCGGATTAACCGTATTTTCCGGCTTTCGTACCAAACACGATATTAAAAGTAAAGTTTTCGACTTGCAGGCTTCGTTGCAGGATCTGGAATATGCCAAGGACAATGTTTCGCTCAACATCACTTCGCTTTACCTACAGACCTTGCTAAGTAAAGAGTTGGTCAAGATGGCGGAGGGTCAGGTCGAACTGAGCGAGGGATTGGTACGGCGCAGTGAGTTGTTGATACAAACGGGCAAAGGACTGAAATCGGAACTGTACGAAAGCAAAGCGCTGCTGGCAAACGATAAGCTGACGTTGGTGCAGCGGAATAACGACCGGAATACGGCCCTGCTGAATCTGAGTCAGGCGCTGAATCTGAAATCGGATCAGAATTTCGACATCGCCGATCTCGAAGACGATCTATTGCAGGGAATACCGGTCGATCCGAACCGGGATGTCGAACAGGTGCTCGCCCATGCGCTCGAAAGCCGACCGAATATACAGGCGGAAAAATTGCGGTTAATTAGCAGTCGGTACAACCTATCGGTAGCCAAGGCGGCCCGCTATCCCCAGATTTCACTCAATGGAGGTTACAGCAACAGTTACTACTATTCGTTCGTATCGGGTTACAACAATGTAGCCTTCGCCACACAGCTAAAGAACAATGGCAATGAATATATCGGACTGAGTGTCAGTATTCCCATTTTCAATCGGCTTGCCACGCGCAACCAGATACGGACGGCGCAGATCAGCGTCCGGATACAGGAACTGGCTCTGTTCAACGTGCAGAATTCGTTGCGCAAGGAAATCGAGCAATCCCACCAAAACGTGGCCGCGTCGTATCAGAAATACCTGACCTCCATAGAATCTCT
>ERZ857882.2752-NODE-2752-length-17666-cov-2.723923_pt1 | contig 17666 bp, 9 predicted proteins | sample MGYA00519697_ERZ857882 | MGnify/ENA primary metagenome ERZ857882 (study PRJEB31778, sample SAMEA3449373) | human gut metagenome | biome: human gut; feature: human-associated habitat; material: faeces | place: United Kingdom | collected 2010/2012 ...
CACCGTTCGTGACAAGCGGTGTCAGACTTGGAACACCGGCGGTTACAACAAGAGGATTAAAAGAAGACGACATGGATATGATCGCAGAGTGTATCGCACTCGTACTTCAGAGTGAAGATAACATTGAAAAAGTCAAAGGAATGGTTGCAGAGCTGACTGCAAAATATCCTCTGGATATGTAAGGAACGACGAAAGAAAATAAGACAAAACAGGAAATCCGTCTGGGAAAAGGATTTAAGCTTACCCAGGCGGATTTTATTGTTGCTTGAACAAAATGTCCAACAGTGAAAAGATTGAGCAAAATATTTGAGTAGTTGATAGAAATAGGATAATAACAAGGGTGGAATTTTTAAAATGAAGGGCGTATAATAAAAATCAGTGTATACGAATCTATACCAGAATAAAAAAGGAAGAATCTTGTTTATACCATACAGATGTATGAATGCAAATATATATGGAAGGAGCCAGATTTTTGAAACTGAGAAACGTAAAAGTCGCAAAAAGATTAGGAACAAAAACGCTTGCAGGGTTGCTTGCATTTGGACTTGTCGTAGGTACGCCGTCGGTTGTTCTGGCAGATGTACAGAGCACGATGTCACAGTCAGATGCTGTACAGACAGAAAAGTTACAGGCCGAATCCGTAGATGGGAGAGATACACTTACAGATGTATCCGATAAAGTCATGGATATGATTCAAAAAGGTGAAGTGAAGCTGGATGAAGAATCAAAATATCTGATTGATACCGTGACAGGAAAGAAAGTAGATCCGGTGACAGGAGAACGAGTAGAGCAGATACCGGCTAATCCGGATATACCGGGTACACCGGACACTCCGAGCACACCGGATACACCGGACACTCCGAGCACACCGGATACGCCGGACACTCCAGATACGCCGGATACACCGAATACGCCGAATACACCGAGTAAGTCAGAGGCGTCAGGTACTTCGAATGTTTCCGGTACATCGAATGCTGCAGGAAAACACACGACAGCAAATAATAAACAGGCGACAGATACAACTAAGAAAAAAGATGAGACAAAGAGTGCAAAAAGCAATAAAGAACTTATTGCAAAGCAGAAGATTGTAAAACTGCCACAGATCAAGGAAGATTTCCGCTTTTTTACAGTTGCAAGAAATTATGCATTTGCAAAGACAAAAATCAATATCCGTGAAGCGGTGCCGGAAAATATTGACGGAAGTAATACACAGACAGCAAGGACAGATGTTGCGAATGCAAAGAAAGATGCTGAGAAATTGCAGAAAAAAATAAAGACAGTGAAGAAAGATAAGAAGATTAAGAACAAAACCGTCAGAAAAGCAAAGAGTAAAGCTGTCAGGGATCTGCAAAAAGCAGTGGAAAAGCAAAAAAAACAGAAGCAGGAAGGCATGGATGCGGCTCTTGTAAGCCAGCAGTTGGAAGAAAAGGTCCGTACTGTGGGAACGCTGCCACAGGATGGTTTGCTTTATATTTTGAAAGAAGAAGAAAACGGATGGCTTTATGTAGAATCCGGAGATGTCAGGGGATTTGTAAAGGCCTCAGAAGTATATACAGATGATGCGGCACAAGAACTTTTAACTGTTTACCAGAAAAAGGCTCAGAAAAAAGCCAAAAAGGATGAAACAGAATATAATGGAATTGAAGGAATTGCAAAAACGGCAAAAGCTTCAGTTGATGCAAAGGACAATCAGGCATATACGTATCTGCGCGTGACAGCCGGCCAGACAGTGGCAGCTAAAGATACAGCACTTATAAATGATCAGATTGGTTCTGCTGCATTGGAAATAAAAGAAGAAAAAAATCCTACAGCCAGAACAATAGGAACAATGGCACAGGGACAGTTGTGCTATATTCTGGCAGATAAAGATTCGGATTGGGTATATATAGAATCCGGAGATGTCAGAGGCTTTGTGGAACAGAAGTATCTGGACTTCAGTGATGAAACAAAAAAGCAGATTGAAGCGAATGGTGAGGATAAATATCAGACAGCAAAAGAAACGGTAAAACCAGAAGAAAATCAGGCATTATATTATACACTGACTTCTGTAAAAGAGGGATCGCCAAGTGGAGAAATCCGGGAATCCATGCTGGAATTTGCGTCACAGTTTATCGGTAATCCATATGTGTGGGGTGGTACAAGCCTGACGGACGGTGCAGACTGCTCTGGATTCGTACAGCAGATTTATAAACAGTATGGATACAGCCTTCCAAGAGTAGCAGAAGATCAAAGCCAGTATGGAACGAAGATTCCTGTAGAAGATGCCCAGCCGGGAGATCTGATCTTCTATGCTAAAGAAGGGTATGTGTATATCATGTGGTCATGTATGCAGGAGATGGCAGGACGATAGAGGCTGCAAGTACGAAACTCGGAATTATCGAAGGAAAAGTCAATACCAAAAATGCAGTATGGGCAACACGTATCCTGAAAGATGATTATTCTCTTACAGGCGGCGGAATTGAAAAGGCCAATGCAACAGAGGACATGTATGGACAGAAACTTGAAAATTTCCAGATTACATATTATTGTCCTTGCGAGATCTGCTGCGATAAAGCATCTAAAGTTACGGCATCGGGAACACCTGTTGCAGAAGGAAAGACAATCGCAACTGATCCGAATGTAATTCCATATGGAACCAAGGTGATTATCGGAGGACATGTATTTACAGCGGAAGATACAGGAAGAAAAGTCCAGGGAAATCAGATCAGTATTTATGTAAATAACCATGCAGAGGTATCTGCTTCTGACACAGAGAATACAGACGTATATCTGGCAAAATAATATAATAAAGAATGATAAAAAGGTGGTTTTTCAGAACTTACATGTTGAAAAACTGCCTTTTTCAAAGAAGGAACAGAAACTATGAATCAAGAAAATTTATTGAATAAGATCAGACAGAAAGATGCAAAAGCATTTACTCACGGGGGAAAATTTCATGCAGATGATATATTTTCATCGGCCTTGTTATTATATCTGAACCCGGAAATTCAGATTACAAGGGGAAATCAGGTGCCGGAAGAGTATGACGGTATTGTATTTGACATCGGACGGGGAGCATATGACCATCATCAGAAGGACAGCCGTGTCAGGGAAAACGGGATTCCATATGCGGCATTCGGACTTTTGTGGGAAGAGTTGGGAACGGAGATTCTTGGAGAAGAACTGGCAGAAAAATTTGATGAATCCTTTGTCCAGCCTCTCGATCAGAATGATAATACCGGTGAGAAGAATGAACTGGCTTCGCTGATTGGAAGTTTTAATCCGGCATGGGATGCAAAAGGAAATCATGATGATGCATTCTTTCATGCAGTCAGTATGGCTGGAATGATACTGGAAAGCAAGTTCGAGAGATTCCGTGGAAATGAAAGGGCGGACAGGAAGATAGAAGAGATTTTGGAGGCACATGATGATGCAGTAGAAGAGGGAAAATGTGATGAAAGAATCCTGATTCTTCCGGAATTTGTTCCATGCCAGAAACGGCTGTCAGAGACGGAGATTGCATTTGTGATTTTCCCGTCAAATCGCGGAGGATATTGCATTCAGCCACAGAAAAAAGAATTTTCCATGAATTATAAATGTGCGTTTCCAGAAGCCTGGCTTGGGCTGGAGGGAGAAGCATTACAGAAAGCAACCGGACTTTCAGGAGCAGGATTCTGTCATAAAGGCGGCTTCCTGATGTCGACAGAGAATCTGGAGGATGCGGTAAAAGCGTGTGAAATCAGCCTCAAAGAGTATGTAGAAGCGCCGTGTATTGTCTGTTACGGAACATGTGATGAAGAAGTGAAAGAACTTCTGCATATGCTTCCGGAAATGAAGAATGTAACGGTACATAAGATGCCGCTGTCAGAGCCGCCGGAGATGGAGACAGATGGAATCTATGGAGAAGTTTTGATGGAAAAGCAGGAATGGAAGAAGCGGATAAAAGTACAGGTAAAAGAAATTCTGAAATACAAACCGGAGGCGGTATGTGTGAATGGAAATGTCTTTTCGACTTATCCGGTAGTACATGCGCTTCGTAAAAAGCATGTGCCGGTGCTGACAATAATGGAAAATGATGAGGAGAAGCTGATTGTGAGAATTCCGTCCGGTTCTTAGAATGTCAGATATAATGAAGTAGAAGAAGTAATAGAACATAACAAAAACGCAGAGACTTTTAAAAGGATTGAAGTAATCCCTCAAAAGTCTCTGCATTTTTATGTTTATTTACATGCTTTTAAAAGTTCTTTCAGGTAGTTCCACATACGCTGTGTAGATGCGATATGTACACGTTCATTATATGTATGCACACCTGTAAGATCCGGACCGAAAGAAATGATATCAAGATCATTCTTCTTGCCGTATAAGATTCCACATTCCAGTCCGCCGTGAGTTGTCTCAACAGTAGGTTCTTTTCCGAACATTTCTTTATAAAGTTCGATTGCCTTAGGACGGATCACAGAATCGGCATTGTAGCTCCATGCCGGATATTCACCGGAAATCTCACGGGATGCGCTTGCAAGATCCGTTGCAAGATCCAGTTTGTTCTGCATATCATCTAACTTGGTAGCGACAGAGCTTCGAACCTGGAATTTAATCTTTACAGTGTCTTCAGTAGTCTCAACAATACCTGTGTTCAGGGAAGATTCTACAGCGGTAGGGAATGCACGGTCATAGCACTGTACACCGTCGATCGCTCCATAAAGGAATCCGATTACATGTGAAGTAGTATCTGCATCAAAAGCCTTTAAGGTCGTCTCGCCATCGGAAACTGCTTTCAGAGATAAAGTAGGTTCCTGTCCGGCAAATTCAGCGTAGATAGTCTGTTCCAGTCCGGCAACAGCATCTATGATATCCTGAGCCTGTGCAGGATCTGCGATGATCTCAGTCGTATTGTACTGTGCGATTACGTTTGCCGCATTTCCGCCGTTTGTACTTACGATGTTAAAGTCGTAATCTTTTGCAAGTGCATACAGAACACGTCCCATGATCTTATGTGCATTTCCGAGCTGCTTCTGAATCTCGGCACCGGAATGTCCTCCCTGCAGATTGGAAAGGGAGATTGTCATCTTGGTTCCGCTTTCTTCACTCCATTCGATCGGGATAAAAGTATCATAAATGTATCCGCCGGCACATCCGACTGTCATAACGCCTTCAATCTCAGAGTCGATGTTCAGGCAGATCTTTCCTTTTAATACGGATGTATCGAGGTGATGTGCACCGCCCATACCGATCTCTTCATCAACTGTAAATACAGCCTCGATCGGTGGATGCGGGATATCTGTGCTGGCAAGAATTGCCATAGCATAAGCGACTGCGATACCGTCGTCACCGCCGAGAGTGGTGTTCTTTGCCCCAATCAGATCGCCATCTACAAAAAGGTCTAACGGATCATTCTCAAAATCGTGATCGCTGTCGGTTGTCTTTGTAGCAACCATGTCCAGATGTCCCTGGATGATGACCGGATCACTGTCTTCATATCCGGCAGTACCAGGTTTTTTGATGATAACGTTGTTCATTTCATCCTGGATATATTCCAGATTGTGTGCTTTCGCAAATTCTACACAAAAATCACTGATCTTTTTTGTGTGGAAGGTACTTCTTGGTACCATACTTAATTCTTCGAAGTACTGAAATACTTCTTTTGGTTCAATATTAGACAAAATTCCCATTGTTCATTCCTCCGTTTGTCTTTAATCTCTATCTGTCATTGTATCATGAATTTTAGCACTTTATCATGATAAAATGTAATGCGTGTATAACGAAATGTAATAGCTCTGATAACCACAGCTTATAAGGTTTCATTAAAACATTCAATAACTACAGGTCTACCCAAAAAAAGCAGAAAAATATATAATATTTAAGGTTGAAAATATGAGAGCAGAATGTACACGGGAGGATATGTATGAGTACAAAAGAAGCAAAACAGATGGATCAGGCATTATTTGATTTTTATGGGAAACCTTCTATCGGACAGGCACTGCCGCTTGCAATCCAGCATGTGCTTGCGATGATCGTCGGATGTGTAACACCATCGATCATTGTTGCAGGTGTGGCAGGGCTTTCGCAGGAAGATTCCGTTATTTTAATACAGGCTGCACTGGTGATGTCGGCACTGACTACATTATTGCAGTTATTTCCTTTTATAAAGACAAAAAGTTTCCGCATCGGATCGGCGCTTCCGGTGATGATGGGAATCAGTTTCGCATATGTTCCGAGTATGCAGGCAATCGCAGCAGATTTTGACATTGCAACGATTCTGGGAGCACAGATCGTTGGTGGTGTGATCGCATTGTTAGTCGGACTGAATATTAAGAGAATCCGTAAATTTTTCCCGCCGCTGATTACCGGAACGGTTGTATTTTCTATTGGACTGTCTCTGTATCCGACGGCAATCAACTATATGGCAGGCGGTGCAAGCAGTAAATCATACGGTGCATGGCAGAACTGGCTGGTAGCACTGATTACCCTTGTGATCGTTACGGTATTGAACCATTATGGAAAAGGTGTGTGGAAACTGGCATCGATTCTGATCGGAATCATTGGAGGATATATTGTGGCATTATTCTTTGGAATGATAGATTTTTCATCGGTTGCACAGGCATCATTCTTCCAACTTCCAAAGCCAATGCATTTTGGTATCAAATTCGAGCCTTCCGCATGTGTGGCAATTGGAATCCTGTTCGCAATCAATGCGGTACAGGCAATCGGAGACTTCTCTGCAACGACAACAGGTTCTATGGACCGTATGCCGACAGACGAAGAACTGACAGGTGGAATCGTGGGCTATGGTATCAGTAATATTATCTGTGCATTCTTCGGTGGACTTCCGACGGCAACATACAGCCAGAATGTAGGTATTGTATCTACAACGAAGGTAGTCAGCCGTGTGGTAATGGGAATGGCCGCCGTGATCTTACTGGCAGCAGGACTGATTCCGAAGTTTTCTTCTTTACTGACAACGATTCCTTACTGTGTACTCGGCGGTGCGACAATCTCGGTATTTGCATCGATCACAATGACAGGTATCAAACTGATCACAACGGAGCCGATGGATTTCCGCAATACAACAGTAGTAGGACTTGCGGTTGCAGTCGGAATGGGTGTGACACAAGCAAATGCGTCTCTGGCACAGTTCCCGGAATGGGTAACGACGATCTTTGGAAAATCACCGGTGGTACTAGCAACGATCGTAGCAATTGTGTTAAACTTAACACTTCCGAGAACACAAAAGAAAGCTGAGAAATAATTCATATATGATAAAAAGTTATACGAATGGTGAATGGAAAGAGCCTGGCAGTTTATGCCAGGCTGTTGGAATTTATAAAGAAGATTTTCATAAGATAGTATCGGTCGTAGGGGGCGGCGGAAAGACAACGGTGATCCGTGCAATGCTCCGGGAGTGTATGGAAAATTCGGATGGAAGGATTCCATGCGCGGTCTCAACAACGACGCATATACAAAAAACAAATGCGGAATATTTTCTGGGAGAGCCATCGATGAAAATGTTCTGGAAGAAGCTGTCGGATTACGAAGCTGTGTGGATGGGGCGTGAGATACGGAAAGGAAAGCTTGCATCATTTCAGAAGGAGTTTCTGGAAGAAGTAAGCCGGGAACCTGTACTTTTGCTTCTGGAAGCGGACGGGGCAAAGCATTTTCCAGTGAAAGCTCCTGCAGAACATGAGCCGGTGATCTGTGAGAAAACGGGCATAGTTCTGAATGTCTATGGGATGCGTGCGATTGGAAAAAAGATAAAGGATGTATGTTTTCGTATCGGAGAAGTGGAGAAAATTCTTGGAAAGACAGGGGAAGATATTTTGCGTCCAGAAGATATCATGACACTTGCGGTAAGTCGGAGTGCAGGACGCAAATGTGTGACGGATGAGATGGAATATCAGGTTATACTGAATCAGGCTGATACAGAGGAAGAAAAACAGATGGCAATGCAGCTTGCGGAAGATATTGAAAAGAAGCTGTCAGAGAAGTATATATCAGAGAAGAATACAAAAGATACAGAGTTTTCAAGACAGATCAGCAAAGTCCACGTAACATCGGACCTGATTCCGCTGGAAGAAAGATGGTAGATATGTCAGAAATTTATAAAAATAAGAAAAAGGCATTGGTCCGGGGATCCGGAGACCTGGCTACCGGCGTGGGTGTAGCGCTTTATCGGGCGGGCTTTCAGGTGATCATGACGGATATTGCAGTGCCGCTTACCGTAAGAAGGGAAGTGGCGATGTCCAGAGCCGTTTATGAAGGCAGGGCAAAAGTGGAAGGGATAGAAGGAATCCTTGTCCGGAGTTATCAGGAAGCGTTGGCTGTACTGGAAGAAAATAAGATTGCCGTGATCGTAGATCCGAAAGCCGAGATCCGCAAGGAATTTCACCCGGATCTACTTGTGGATGCCATCCTTGCAAAGAAAAATATGGGGACCAGACGGACGGATGCACCGTATGTGATCGGTCTCGGTCCGGGATTTACTGCGGGAAAAGATGTTCATGCTGTGATAGAAACGATGCGTGGTGAGACGCTTGCGGATATCATCTATGACGGACAGCCGATTCCGAATACCGGCGTCCCTGGATATGTGGGCGGTTATGCGCTGGAGCGCCTGATCCGTGCGTCTGGCAATGGCCGAATGGAGCCAAAGGCACAGATCGGAGATATTGTAAAGAAGGGACAGCTTCTTGCCGTAACAGGAGGAAAACCTGTATATTCCCAGCTGGACGGTGTGATCCGAGGCATGCTGCAGGAAGGTGTGCAGGTGAAAAAAGGTCTGAAGATCGGAGATGTAGATCCAAGAAAAGACAGAAAATTGTGTTACCTGATTTCGGATAAGGCGAATAAGATCGGCAGTTCTGTAGTGCGGGCGACAGAAGCACGTCTGGCGGATAAGGATTATGCAATGATCCTTCTGGCAGCAGGAAAGTCAAGCAGATATGGCAGTAATAAGCTGTTAGAAGAACTGGACGGGGGAAGAATGTTCGAACATACCCTTCGTAAGATGCGGGCATTTCCGTTATGTATACAGGTAGCGGTGACGAGATTCGAAGAGATAGAACGTGCAGCAGAAGCACAGGGTATGTTGGTAGTGGAGAACTGGGAACCGGATCTTGGAATCTCACATTCCCTGAGATTAGGACTACAGAAAGCACTGGAAGAAAATCCAGAATTAAAAGGTGCAATGTTCATTGTATGTGACCAGCCGGGATTGACAGCCGCAACATTTGCCCGTATGCTTGATATAGGTAAGAAATATCCTGGAAAGATCGTATGTGCCGGGCGAAAGGGCAAAATGGGAAATCCTGTATTGTGGGATCGATGCTTTTTTGATGAACTTAGCAGGCTTTCCGGCGACAAGGGCGGGAAACAGATCATCGGAGCACATATGGATGATGTGCTGCTCTGCGAAACAGAAGAAACAGAACTTCGGGATGTAGATATACCGGAACAACTGACAAAATGGGAGAGAGATTATGGAGAATCAGGAAAATCAGGAGAAGAAACATAAACGGAGAGTCCGGTATTCCGGAACACATCCGAGAAATTATAAAGAAAAATACAAAGAGCTGAATCCGGAAAAGTATGCAGATACCATTTCCAAAGTCATCAAGAAAGGCGGAACACCGGCGGGGATGCATATTTCTATCTGTGTGAATGAGATTCTGGACTTTTTTGATATTCAGCCGGGACAGCAGGGATTGGATGCAACATTGGGATACGGCGGTCATACGTCGAAGATGCTGGAAAAACTGCAGGGAGAAGGGCATATCTATGGTCTGGATGTAGACCCGATCGAATCGGCGAAGACAAAGAAACGACTGGAAGAAAAGGGATTCGGGCCGGATATCCTTACGGTAAAGCTTGAGAATTTCGCAAATATCGATAAAGTGGCAGAAGAGGCCGGAAAGTTTGATTTCGTACTGGCAGATCTGGGTGTGTCATCTATGCAGATTGACAATCCGGACCGTGGTTTTACATTCAAGGCAGAGGGACCTTTAGATCTGCGTATGAATCCGGAAAAAGGAATCAGCGCAGCAGAAAGACTGCGGGATATTTCCAAAGAAGAGCTTACCGGCATGTTGATTGAAAATTCGGATGAGCCATATGCAGAAGAAATCGCAGAAGCAATCACAGAGAAGATCCGCAAAGGCGGCAAGATCGAGACAACAACGGGACTTCATCAGGTGATCGAAGAGACACTTGCATTTATCCCGGAAAAAGAAAGAAAAGAAGCAGTACGGAAATCCAGCCAGCGAGTATTCCAGGCACTTCGTATTGATGTGAATAATGAGTTTGAAGTTTTGTATGAGTTTATGGAGAAATTACCGGATGCACTGCGTCCGGGCGGAAGAGTTGCAATCCTGACGTTTCATTCCGGTGAGGACAAGCTGGTAAAGAAAGCATTAAAAGCAGGTTATAAAGCAGGCATCTATTCTGATTATGCGAAGGATGTGATCCGCCCGTCCGCACAGGAATGTGCAAAGAATGGGCGTGCAAGATCGACGAAGATGCGTTGGGCGGTCAAGGCGTAACGTTGACTTTCCTATGGCATCATGCTATAGTAGCGAAGAACAAAGTAAATAAAGCGTTCGGTGCTGTTCTATATAGGAAGATATAGCAACAGGTAAAAGGGAAGCAGGTGCAATTCCTGCACGAACTCGTCACTGTAAGCAAATGTGACCGGCAGGCGTGAAGACGCAGCCACTGGGAGACCGGGAAGGCGTTCGGGCATAAGATTTGTAAGTCAGGAAACCTGCCGGTCGCTGGTGCGGGGAATGTACATTCCAGATCACGAGTAATTGATTGTACCGAAAAGTAATGGATCCGGGAGCTTTTCTTAAAAGAAATTCTTTTCTGACTCAGACAGCTCAAAGAAACCGGTTTATTTTCATTGTCTTTCTGACGTTTCTTACTTACTTTTAGATAAGTTCAGCTTATTTCCCGTATTATTCAAGACAGGAGGAAAAATGAAGAACAAAAAGGTTAAATATCTTGCCATGTTGCTTGCGTTTTCTATGGCAGTTTCACCGATGTCTTATACGAAGGCATACGCAGAAAATGCGGAGACCGCACAGGCGGCAGGAGCGGTGAATGCAGGAGAAAATTTGGCAGACGGAGCAGGCATTCAGGAAGGAACAGATACTTCCGGTGGAACAGATACTTCCGGTGGAACAGATACCTCTGGTGGAACCAATACATCCGATGGATCGCAGTCCGCTGATGCAGATCATACCGGAAACGGATCAAAAGAAAATGGTTCTGAGAATGCAGGTTCAGAAAATACAGGTTCACAGGATCAGAATACACCGTCACAGGATTCCGGCAGTACCGGTGAAAATCCGGGAGAAGATCAGAATACTTCTGATGAGACGGGAGCAGGAAAAGATTCTGAAAAAATGAATGAAAAATCAGAGGATCCGTCTGACAAAGCTGATGCGGAGAAAAAGGATGCAGAAGAGAAATCTTCGGAAGAAACTGCAAAGCAGGCCGATGAGACAACTGCAAAAGAGACACTTGTAACACCGACGAAAGAGATCACAGGGGTTGAAGTTCTGAAAAATGATGGAACTTCTTATGGAATGTTCCCGATCACAGATGCAACGTGTACCGTAAAAGGGGATAAGATCGAGATTTCCTTTAGTACCGGTACAAAGACTGTGTTTGACCGTCTGTATCTCGGTGCAGCGACAGACGAGGATAAGAGCAATTATGTTCAGAGTACGAATACCGGAAGTACCTGCCAGTTTACGATCCAGGTTCCGATTTCTGCAAAGAACAGTTGGATTCCGGTTTCGGTAGGACGTTCAGATAAAGGAACATGGTCTGAAAATCTGCTGTGGATGAGTATCCCGGATGTGCAGACATCAGGAGAAAAAGAAGATTATCAGGCAAATGACGGAGTTACGGCAATTTATGGTTCTGATGATGCAAAGAAGCCGGGACAGGCTTACAGTATGATCAAGATCGCTGCATCTAAAGTGGTTGTAAAAGGCGGGGCATTGCAGGTTTCGGTCTGGATACAGCCGGCAAGCAGTGGCAGTTTTACTTATGATGCAATCTATATCGGAAATAGAAATGATGAGACAAAAGAACCGATCATTTTAGGTGAAGTCGATACAGAAAAAAATCTTGAAAAATTTACCTTTACCGTGCCACTTGAAAAAGCAGGCGGAGAAGTCTCTTTTGTACCAAGAAATGGAAGAACGCAGAAGTGGAGCACTTCAAGTTCACTGGCATTCAAGCTTCCTGCAATGGACGATTTTGTGAAACCGTCAGAGATCAACATCACAACGCAGCCGAAGCAGGAGACTGAGGCAGGCAGCGGAAGTTCTGTGGCACTGTCGGTGGAGGCATCCGGTGAAGAAGGAATCAATCTGAATTATCAGTGGCAGTTCAGTGCCGATGGTGCAACGTGGGCAGACTGTACCGGAGTTACTGCAAAGACTGCAACATATACATTTACCATGTCTCTGGAGACAGCAGGAAAGTATCGTTGTATCGTTTCTGATGCGACAGGAACGAGTGTCACTTCTTCCGAAGCAGTAGTGAAGCTGCCGGAGGCTCCGGTTGTTACGGGGAATCAGGTAAAAGTAGTAAAGTCCAACGGAGCTGACTTTGCAATGTTCAAGACCAGTGAATCAAAAGTGGTACAGGATGGAGAGGAACTGGAGATCACTCTGTCAACAAAGAATGTCTCCTTTGACAAGATCTATTTTGGCTATAAAGATGATGAACTGAAAGAATCTGTAGCAAATGGCACAGAAGCAAATGGAGAATGGAGCTTTACATTCCATCTGCCGGCTTCTGCAAAGGGAACGACAATCCCAGTAACACTTGGAAAGCCGGATGGAAGCTGGTACTCGAACCAGTATCTGTGGATGTATATCCCGGATGAGGGAATCACAGAACTTCCGAGTGCGGCAGATGCAGTAAAAGTGATCGCCGGGGGAACGGGTGCAGCGTACAATGATTTCAATATTGTTTCTTCAAAGGCGGTATTAAAGGGAAAAAATGTAATCCTGACTTTGAATGTGAAAGGTCAGAAATGGACCCGCCTGTATCAGGGAGTTCAGGCAGATGCAGATAAGACATCTGCAGTAAATGGAGTTTATCGTGCAGAGGATGATACAACGACATTTACACTGACAGTTCCTGCAGAAAAGCAGGGAATGAACATTGCAGTTACACCGGGAACGGCTTCTGCGTGGATGTCCTGGGCGAGAGATTTATATATCAATGTGCCGAATCTGGAAGGAAAAGCAAATGTAACAGAAAATGGAGTTTATGATCTGTACGGCTCAGCATATCCGACCAGCAGCTATGCAAGCCTGAATTTTGAACGGGGCAGCAGTATTTCCATCAATGGGGATACAGCAACCGTGACTATGGTTACGCAGGCATCTGCTTATGATAAATTATATCTTGGAACAGTGTCAGATGCGGATAGTGTGAAAGATGCCGGTGCCATCAGTGCGGAAGATAAGTCCGAGATCGCCAGTGGTTATAAGACATTTACATTTACGATTCCAACAAAGGATCTTGGAAAAGAGATCAATTATGTAGTCCACATTCAGAAATCAAATAAATGGGCAGAAAAGCAGAGTACTTTCTATATTAATGGAATCCTGCCAAAGACAGGAGAACTTCCGACACCGGATCCTGATCCGACACCAGATCCGGAACCTGGCACAAAAGTTCCGGCAGATGGAATTTACAGTATCCAGGTGGATTCCAGTGCGTCTATGTTCCGTGTCATTGGATGCGAACTGACTGTAAAAAATGGAAAGATGAAGGCGGTTCTGACGCTGAGTGGTACGGGATACGGTTATCTGTATGTCGGAACAAAAGAACAGGCGGCGGCAGCAGACAAATCAAGCTGGATTCCATTCCAGACAAAGATGACAGAGAACGGAGAAAAGTATACTTATGAAATTCCGGTGGAGTCATTAGATAAGGAAATTGCAGTTGCAGCTTATTCGATCAAAAATAAGATCTGGTATGACAGAATGCTGACATTTAAATCTGATACGCTTGTAAAGACCGGTGATATCGGAAAAGATGATCAGGGAAATGATTCAAAACCGTCCAACCCGACAAAACCAACGACACCGTCAACGAAACCATCCAATGGTTCTAATGGAAAGAATGACGGCAAGGCTGATCATGAGTCAAAATATGAGGCAGATACCAGTGGTTCTACAGGACGCGTAGACAGCACAACGGCCTTAAAAGACGGAGTATATACACCGGATCGCTTTACCTGGTCCGGCGGTACAGGAAAAGTAAGGATTACCTGTAATAAAGTAACAATCAAAAATGGACAGGCTTATGCAACACTGGTATTCAGCAGTGACCATTACCAGTATGTAAAAGCCAACGGAAATACATATTATACGACAAAGAGCGGAGGAACAGCGACCGTAGTTATCCCGATCGCATTGAATAAAAATAATAAGATCCTTGGAATGACAGATAAGATGTCTGTGGCACATGAGATCGAGTACAGTATTTTCGTCTATCTTGCCGCAGCAGGAAATGGCACAACTGTCGGGGAGAACAGTAATAAGACACTGGACGAAAAAGCACCGGAGATCATGGGACTTGAATATCAGTCAGAAACAGAACTGGAATATGCAGAATATTTCAAGATCTACCATTACGATCAGGGAATCGTTCTGTTGGAAGTAGACATGACAAAAGATACGGCAAGAGATCCTGAAAAGACATCCAAAGAAACTTCTGAGGATACAGAGAAAGAGGTTTCCAAGTCCGATAAGAAAGACAGCACAGAAAATAAGAGCAGTAAGAGTGACGCTGCGGAAGAGGAAAGCGGAGATTCCACGTCGGATCAGAATGGAGTCAGTGAAGAAGAACTGGCAGCAGAACTGTATAAAGGCAATGTTGTAAAATATCTGCTTGTGCCGGAAGACGTAGAAGTACCGGTCGGTCTGGATCAGGATATGATCATTGTGAAAATGCCGGCAGATAAAACCTATGTGGCATCAGATGAGATCCTTGAACAGATGAAAGAACTGGATCTCCTTGACTCTGTGGCAGCAGTAGGAATGGAGCAGAAAGCTTGTACTGTTCCTGAGATTGCAGAAAAAATGCAGGTAAATGAGGATGAAGATGAAGCGGATGCTGAAGTTATTTACGGGGGAAGCTTTGAAAAACCGGAATTAAAAGCACTTGTGAAGAAAGAAGTATCTCTTGCATTGCTTCCGGGAGAACTTCTGCCGAGAGATGCAGAAGATGCAGAAAAAAATGACGATGCAAAGACAGACAGCACGAAAAAGGACAGTGCAAAGACAGAGGATAAGAAGACAAAAGAGCAGTCAACCGGTGATTCTGATGAACTGACCGTAGAAGAACAGACAGAAAGATTGGAAGAAATCACCGAAAAATTTGCATTGCTTGGTATTCCGGTGATCATTGACCGGAGTGCAGATGAAAAGACGGAACTTGCACAGTACGAGTGGATCAAGGTATATGGAGTACTTTTCGGATGTGAAGAGAAAATGGACAAGATGTTTGAAAAGGCAGTAGATGAAGCAGGAGTACAGGAGAATCAGTAAATGAAAAAGAAGCTTTGTAGAATAACTGCATTGCTGTTGGCAGCGGTCCTCTCACTGGGGGGCTGCGGTCAGCCGGGGGCTGGTAAAAAAAGAACAGACAGTACACAGCAGACAGAAGAGACAAAAAATAAAAAAGAAGATCAGTCAAAAAGTGATAAAAAAGGGCCGGAGATTGACGGCCTTACCTATGAGTCGACAATGGATCTGACCTATGCGACAGAATTTGACGTATATGATTATAAAGACGGATACAAGCTGTTGGATGTACATGAAGACAGACAGTACCTTGTTGTGCCGGAAGGGAAAGAAGCTCCGGAAGGATTGTCGGAGGATATTGTAGTCCTGCAGCAGCCGTTGGATCATATCTATATGGCAGCAACAGCAATCATGTCGCTGTTGGATGCAGTGGATGCCATTGACCAGGTGAAATTTTCCGGTCTTAATGCATCCGGCTGGTATGTAGAAGATGCAAAGAAAGCGATGGAGTCCGGTGACATGATCTACGCAGGAAAATACAGTGAGCCGGATTATGAGACTCTGGTGAACGGAGAGTGTGATCTTGCCGTAGAATCAACCATGATCCTTCATACTCCGAAAGTACAGGAGATGATCGAAGATCTGGATATACCGGTCTTTGTGGACTATTCCAGTTATGAATCTCACCCATTGGGCAGAACCGAGTGGATCAAACTGTACGGTGCAATGCTGAATAAAGAAGATGCAGCCGACCGCTTTTTTGAAAAGCAGGCCCAGGTGATCGAAAAGCTGAAAGGCTTTGAAAATACAGAAAAGACGGTGGCATATTTTTATGTGAATACAGACGGTTCTATCGTAGTAAGAAAATCAGAAGATTATATCCCTTCCATGATTGAGATTGCAGGCGGACGTTATGCATTCAAGAACCTGAAAAATGTGGACAGCAATGCTCCGTCAGTCAAACTGACTATGGAAGAATTTTATGCAACAGCAGTGGATGCAGATTATCTGATCTATAACGGAACAATCGACGGGCAGGTGAAGAGTATCAGCGACCTGGAAGCGAAGAGCAATTTGTTTTCCGAATTTAAAGCAGTAAAAGAAGGAAATGTATGGTATACAGGAAAGAACCTGTATCAGGCAACAGATACGGTTGGAGAACTGATCATGGATATGCATCTGATGCTGACGGATGGGGATCCGAAAGAAATGACCTTCCTTGAGAAGATGAAATAATGGAGAAACTATGAAAGATACAAGTTTTCACGGAGAAAATCTCAGACGGAGAGCCAGATACATAGCTGTATTTTCAGGGCTTGTGATTGCATTTGCAGTGACAGTGGTACTCAATATCAATACAGGAAATGTGCATATTTCCGTTCCTAAGATCCTCAGGATTCTTTTTCTGCGTGACGGGGCGGCAACGGAATACAGTATTATCTGGAGAATCCGCCTTCCGAGAATCCTGATGGCAGCGATGCTGGGAGGAGCCTTATCTTTGTCCGGTTTCCTTTTGCAGACATTTTTTGCCAATCCCATTGCAGGACCGTTTGTCCTTGGAATTTCTTCCGGGGCAAAAATGGTCGTAGCACTGACGATGATTATTTTTTTAAAATATATTGGTCATTTTTCATCGTATACACTGATCGTGGCAGCGTTTATCGGATCGCTGATCTCGACGGGGTTCATTCTTCTGATGTCAAAAAAAGTACATCATATGGCGGCACTGCTGGTCGGGGGAATCATGATCGGTTATATCTGTTCTGCTATCACAGATTTTGTTGTCACATTTGCAGATGATTCAGACATTGTCAATCTGCATGGCTGGTCGCAGGGAAGTTTTTCAGGAATGAGCTGGAGCAATGTGCAGGTGGCGGCAGTGGTAGTCGGGATCGCATTTGTATGCACGTTCCTGTTGTCGAAACCGGTCAGTGCCTACCAGCTTGGTGAAGCATATGCACAGAGTATGGGTGTGAATATTCAAGTTTTCCGGGTGGTACTGATCCTGCTTTCCAGTGTGCTGTCCGCAAGTGTAACTGCATTTGCAGGACCGATCTCCTTTGTGGGAATCGCAGTTCCGTTTCTTGCAAGGAAAGCATTTGGAACGTCAAAACCGATCGTGGTCATACCGGGAAC
>ERZ857882.2753-NODE-2753-length-17661-cov-8.317903_pt1 | contig 17661 bp, 15 predicted proteins | sample MGYA00519697_ERZ857882 | MGnify/ENA primary metagenome ERZ857882 (study PRJEB31778, sample SAMEA3449373) | human gut metagenome | biome: human gut; feature: human-associated habitat; material: faeces | place: United Kingdom | collected 2010/2012 ...
AATTATAAATCCAATTTGTTACAAATTAATAACAGAATTTTATTTATTTTTATATTATTTTATAAATTTATATATTATAATTATATTTACTTATCTATTTCATTACTTAAATAAACTAAGTAATGAAATAGAACCGAATTTTATAAATAATTTAAATAATTTTAGTTTGGAGATATATTATGAAAAAAATTATATTAGTAATACTTATAATTATTTCACTTTTTTCTGGTTATCTAATAGGAAAATTTATAAATAGAGCTAATATTGAAAAGAATAACAGTAAAAATTCTTCATCAAATTACTCTAATGAAAAAAATAATCATGAAGAAAAGAATGAAGAATCTACTTCAGTAAATAAAGAAATTGATATAGACAATAATATAGAAAAAAAAGCTGAAGAGCTTCTAGAAACTATGACCATAGAAGAAAAAATTGGGCAAATGTTTCTTATTAGATGTAATAATGTTACTGAATTTGAGGATATAGAAAATTATAAAGTCGGTGGTTTTATATTATTCGACGAAAATATTAAGGGAGAAAGTAAAGAAAGCTTATCAGCTAAAATTAAATCTTATCAAGAAAGATCATCAATTAATATGATTATTGCAATTGATGAAGAAGGTGGGATTGTTAATAGGTTAAGTTGGTATCCACAATTTAGAGCTGTTCCCTTTTATTCACCACAAGCTTTATATACTGAAGGTGGATATCCTTTAATTGTAAGTGATACAGAAGAAAAAGCTACTCTCTTAAAATCTGTAGGCATTAATATGAACTTAGCTCCAGTTTGTGATATTTCAACGGATCCTAATGATTATATTTATCCTAGAACCTTTGGAAAAAATCCTGAAGAAACAGCTACTTATGTAAAAGCTGTAGTAGAAACTATGAATGAAAATAATATAGGTTCAACTTTAAAGCATTTTCCTGGCTATGGTAGCAATTTAGATACACATTTAGGTATATCTATTGATAATAGGAGTTATGAAAGCTTTATAAATAATGATTTTATTCCTTTTAAAGCTGGCATAGATGCAGGTGCAGACAGTATTTTAGTATCTCATAACATTATTACTTCTATGGATGAAACTCTTCCTGCTTCTCTATCTAAAAAAGTTCATGATATTATTAGAAATGATTTAGGTTTTAATGGAGTAATAATGACAGATGATTTACAAATGAGTGCAATTAAAGAATATATGGGTGAAGTTAATTCTGCAATTTTTGCAGTAAATGCTGGAAATGACTTGATTATATCTTCAGATTATAAAGTTCAAATTCCAACCGTAATTGAAGCTGTAAAAAATGGAGATATAAAAGAAGATATTATAGATAAGTCTGTATTAAAAATACTAAAGCTTAAATTAAAGTTAAAAATAATCTAGTAATATTTTTCTTAATATTATTTAATTAAAAAAAGATGAGAATATCAAGTTCTCATCTTTTTACATAAAATTACTCTGCTAAATTATAAGGTCCTCTATTTAAAGCATCATTTTATACTTCTATTCGTATCTTAATGCATCAATAGGATTCAGTTTTGCTGCCTTACTTGCTGGATAGTATCCAAAGAATACACCAATTGACATAGAAAACATAACTGCACCTAATATTGAGCTCATATTTGGTTTTACAGGATATCCAATTAACCTAGCACCTATTGCTCCTAATCCAATGCCTATTGTTATTCCTATAAGTCCACCAATTACACATATAATTATAGCCTCAATAACAAATTGAATTAATATAACTCCTCTACTAGCACCTAAAGCTTTCCTTATTCCTATTTCTCTTGTTCTTTCAGTTATAGAAACCATCATTATATTCATAACTCCAATTCCACCTACTAATAAAGAAATAGCTGCAACAGCACCAATAGCTAGCTTAACGCTGTTAATCATTTCATTTGCTGCTTTCATCATAGATTCTACACTAACTGCCATAGGCACTATATGTTCATTATTCTTATATTTTGCAGCAAAAAAATCATTAGTTTTATTTACCACTGTGTCTATATTAGCATTAATACTAGGAAGTATTGTTATTGACTCATACCCATTTTTTAAGTTGTTAATTTTTTTTACAACTGAAATAGGAATATACATTCCTGTAGTCATTAATTTTTGTCCATTATTTGTTCCTAAAGAGCTCTTATCAAATTCATAAACCCCGCAAATATATACTCTAACCATATTTTTTCCTATTGTAACTTCAAAACTTTTACCTACTACATCATTATATGTATATTTTTTTCCAAAATAATCATCTACAAACACATCACTAACTACCGCAATATTTCTAAGGTCTTTTAAATCTTTATCTTGAATAAACCTACCTTCTAAAAGCTTAATATTTTCTACTTTAAAAAATCCATTGTTTACTCCGAATATATTTATATTAGCTTTATTCTTTCCATTAGTAATATCTATATTACCTGCATTTTCAGAAATCGATATTCCTTCTATTTCACTACCCAAAGCTATTTTATAGTCAGCTAACATTTCATCTGTTATATAATCTTTTTCTGTAGGCTCTACATAATCTGAAAAATTTATCTCATCATCAATATTTTCATCTTCTTCAATACCTTCATTTAAGTTAGTATTTTCACTGCCTTGATTGAGATTCTTTTGATTTAAATATACATTTATATTTCTACCTCCCACACCGGACATCTCATTTGTTATAGAATTTGCTAAAGAATCTCCTATTGTTACAATTGCTATAACTGATGATATACCAATTATTATTCCAAGCATAGTTAAAATAGAACGTAGTTTATTTGCCAATAAATTACTTAATGACAATTTATTATTTTCTAATATCCCCACTAAATCAACTCCCTTTTTCTTTCGTCCACAATTGCTCCATCTTTTATAGTAATAATACGGGGACACTCTTCTGCTAATTCTTTACTATGAGTTATAAGAATTATTGTCTTTTTCTGTGTTTTATTTAAATCATGAAAAATATCCATAACTATACGACTTGTCTCACTATCTAAGGCTCCTGTAGGTTCATCTGCAAGAATTATTGATGGATCATTTGCTAAACTTCTTGCAATTGCAACTCTTTGTTTTTGTCCTCCTGAAAGTTCATTAGGCTTATGCTTATATCTATCAGCCATTCCTACCTTCTCAAGAAGCTCCATTGCCCTTTCAGTACGCTTTTTACTATTCACACCAGAATAAAGCATAGGAAGCTCTACATTTTTAAGCGCTGAATTTCTTCCTATAAGATTAAAATTTTGAAAAACAAAACCTATTTTTTGATTTCTTATATTATTCATTTCTTTTTCTGAAGCATTTTGAACATCAATTCCATCTAATATGTAACTTCCCTCTGTAGGCTTATCCAAAGCACCTATAATATTCATTAAAGTTGATTTTCCTGATCCAGACTCTCCTACTATAGCAACAAATTCTCCTTGATATATATTTAAACTAATTCCTTGAAGTATTTGCAATTCATTCGGTTCACCAATATAATATTTCTTAATAATGTCCTTCATTTCAATAAGAGGTTTTTGATTTTTTTTATCCTTCATCACTATTTCCTCCCTCACTAAAATTAATAAAGGTTACTATTAAATTCATCTAAATCTATATTATTTTTAATTTCCATACCTTCTTTTATCTGCTCTCCGCTGATTTCTACATAATAATCATTTTTTTCACCTATAATTACTTGTACTTCCTTAAATTCTCCATTGTCTTCCTTTAATAATATTGAAGGATTACCATTAATATCTTTTACAGCATCAATTGGAGCTAAAATAACATCACTTTTACTTGAAATAATTATTTCTGCTTTTGCATTTGTTCCAATGAATAGTCCTGACTCTTTCTCTATAGATATTGTTGCAGAGAATCCTACTTTATCATCACCACTTGCTATAGGTGATATACTTACAAGTTCTCCATTAACGCTATGTTCCAATGCAGAACTAGTAATTTTAGTTTTCATTCCTGCACTAACCTTCTTTATATCATACTCTGGTATATTTACTTCAAGAATAAGGTTGTCTGTAGATTGAATTGTTGCAATTACTCCTTCTGCCATGCTTCCAACATTTACTTTAAGTTCTGTTATTTTACCATTGGTCTCAGCCTTTAAAACTGTTTTATTTAAATTTTCTTTAAGCTCATTTAGCTCTTCATTATCATTAAGCTTTTGTATTTGTTTATAAACATCATTTATATTATTTTGTAGGGAATCTATCTCTGCTTTATCTGCATTAGCTGAAGATATACTATTTGAAACTGCTTCCTCATGTTCTGCCTTTACTGTATCTCTTGCAGCAATCTTTTCATTATATATTGTTAAAGCTTCATTATATTTATTACTTATATTGTCATAGTCATAAAGCTCTTTAGCTTCATCTAGCTCTTTCTGTTTTCTATCTAAATTTTCACTAGCTTCTATGTATTTTTTATATTCTTGTGAATCAGTTCTTCCACCTGATTTTATCCATGCTTCATAGTATTTATTCTTATTATTTAATGCGTTATCATAGCTTTTTTGTTTATCATTTATTCCAGTAAGCATGATATTATATGTATTTTTAACACTACTAAATGTAGCCTCATATCTAGACAACTCATCATTAGCAGTATTTAATTTCTTGGCTACTTTATTAATTGTTGTATTATGACTATTTAAATTTTGTGTTTGTTTATTTTTAAGTGAATCTAACTGACTTAATAACTTATTATAATTTTCTTGTAAGGTTATTCTTTCTTCTTCTATAGCCTTAGTTTTCTTTTCAATTTCTTTATCAATATCACTGCTATCTAAAGTACAAATAATATCTCCAACTTTAACTATATCTCCCACACTTACATCAATAGATTTAACTTTTGCTGTGATAGGTGATGATACATTGGAAACTTCTCCACTTTTTACATTCCCATTAACTATTATGGACTTGTTAATTTCACCCTTTTTAAGAATAACAGTATCTTGTACTCCTTGTGAATTAGCTATTTTTATATTTTTAGCCTTTCTATATTTAAGAAACATAAAACCGCTTCCTAAAATTAGTATTACACTTATTATTGCCATTAATTTTTTATTTTTTAATATTATTTCTCTTATGTATTTCTTTTTCATATTATCACCTATACATCTTGTCAAAACTTCATAAAATCATATAAATTCTGACATACTCCTTTCATTAGTATTTAATAAATTTTTCTTTTATAGAACATAAAACTCAAGATTTACAATCCTCTATTCACTAATAAATACTACCATATGCCCTATTTTTTGTCTATTTTCATATTAAAAAAATTAACTATTTTCATAAAATTTCATCATTAAAAATATCATAAAAAAAGAAAATAGATATTATATTCTTTTCCACCTGGAGACTCCAAGTCATAAGAAACATAATATCTATCTCTCATCATATAATGAAGATTTTTACTGATATAAATTCTGAAAATAATATAACTAAATCTCTTATCTTATTTCAATACCTGATTATTGAAATAGTTATATTCATACCAATGCTTAGGTGCAACCCTTTTATTTGCCCACATATTATAATACTCATTACTTATTAATCCATTCTTTTTCCCTTCATAAATAGCATCCTTAGCATCTAAAGATAAGCTTGAAATATACCATAAATCCATTTTTTCTCTTTCACTTACAAGCTTAATATTTTCCTTTGCTATAAAGTTATCTATATTACAGTAATTTAAAGCAAGGTATATAACCATAGCAGTTATAGCAACTGGCTTAAACAATGTCTTTTCTTTCCAAATAAATATAAGAAGAAATAAAAGTGATATACATAGGAATACTGTAAAAGCTTGAACTAAAACTCTAAGTCTTGTATATCCAAATTCTCCAATATATAAATTCATCTTATATATAGCAGCTACCCCCATATTTATAGTTAAAACTGTTATTATACTATAGCCTATATTTAGAATACTATTTGTTTTTGAACTGTTAACAATAGTTTTAAGCTTAATAGATAGTATCATAATAAGATTTAATACAACTAAAAATACTAATTGGAAAAATCCATTTCTTGCATAATCTGAAAAAGTAACACCTGCTGGTAATTTCTTATTTAAATATAAATAAGAAACCTGTATTTTTGTAAATACTAAGTAAACTAAAATTATTGAAATTAAAACAGTTATTATAGTAGTTGAATTAAAAGTCCGCTTTAGACTTTTGCTATTAACTTTTTTAACCTTAGTTGCTGATAATGTATAATTTAATCCATAAACTAAAAACATTATAGCTACTGCTATTATTGCTCTAACAATAAAATCTAAAACATTTTTTATATTAATATAATCCCAAATATTTGATAAGTAATAGCTAAATACTTCATCAGCTCCTGAAAGTAACATCAATAAAACTATAACTAAGGGTATAGAAATTAATATTCCTTTTAATATATACTTTGAGTATTTATTTTCACTTTCTTTATTAGCATTACCAAATTTATCTTTTAATTCAACTGAAAGCTTAGCTGTATTTTCTATAGATTTTCCAACTATCAATTCTAAGAAAGCAGTTATAAAGGTGACTAATTTAAATGGTATATTATCATAAGTTAATAATAAAAATCCTGAAAATAAGCTAATTGGAATAATAATTATATTTAAAACTCTAAAAAATTCATTTGTAAATATAGCATAAGCTACTGAAAGAATTATGCTTGAAGTAACAAAAAAGATTCCTAAAAAACTTTTGTTTTTAATGCCGACAATATTAATAAATAAAAATACCATAAGTAATATTATTATTGGAACTGATACTCCTAAATAATTAAATGCAAATATTGAAAATAAAGCACCTACAACTAAAGATAAAGCTATAAGATTTAAGGCTTTCTTATTATTTATTTTTCCATTTTCTAATTCCAAAAATTTATTACTTAAATAAGATTTACTGCTAATACTATAAGCCTTTGATAATGATTCAATAGCTAAGGATCTATAATTTATTAAGTTACACTTTCTTACTATATTTACTAGTAATTCTTCCTCAAACCTATTAAGATTATTTGCAAATCTACAATCTTCAAATACTATATCTTCCTTTAATAATTTAACTTCTGTATTAGTTGCATCAATAAAAACTAAGCTAACATTATAATTATCAAGCTTAAAGCTTTTTTCGTGCCTTATTAACTTTGATAAGCCTACTTCTACATTATCTTTAGTCCATCTTTCAACGCATTTTTCTGGAGTTTCATTGTCCTGCATTACTATTATTGGCAATCTATTAGTATTTTTTCTCAATAAAAGTAATTTTTCTCCCTTCATTAAAACTAATGATACTACATTGACCATATTACCCTCCTCTATTCATCTACATATTCTAATATATCTCCTGGCTGACAATTAAGTTCTCTACAGATAGCTTCTAAGGTTGAAAATCTTATTGCCTTAGCCTTATTATTTTTTAATATAGAAAGATTAGCATTTGTAATTCCAACTCTTTCTGCTAACTCATTTAAAGAAATTTTTCTTTTTGCCATCATAACATCTAAATTTACAACTATTTTCATGTTATTCTCCTCATCATATAGTTAAATCATTTTCTTCTTTAAAAGTTACAGCCTTATCAAAAACCTTAGCTAAAATATATATAAAGGCAGCTGCAAATAAAAATATAAATACCTCCATATCAGTATGCACTCCCATATTATCTACATAAATAAATTTAAATTCCTTAAAATTAGAATTAATAAATAAGTTTATGAAATAACATAGTGATATTATTAAACAAGAAACTGATATTTTCTTAAAAGCAATTGCATTAGATCTAACAAAAGGATCCCCCTTTATTAAGGTATTAATTATTCCCTTTAACATAAATACTATATAAAACAAGCTACTTATTCCTACTATTAACAATACTATTATTATTCCTTTATCAATTATTACATCTTCAATACCTTTTTCTATAAAATTACTATATACAAGTATACCTGTAAGAAATATACCAAAAATAATAGTTATATTAAGAATAATTGATAATATCCTTGATACTTTCTTTTCATTCTCCATTTCCATATAATCCCTCCGAAGTATTTTTAATATATATTATCATTAAATATAATCTTTATCAAGATATTTTTATTGAAAAACAATATTTTTTTATCATTTTAAATATATTTATATAAATATATATATATAAATTCTATCTGTATTTCGTTGTAACAAAATGGAAATAATGTTATTATAGTAATATATTTTTTTATTTTAAATGCTCATTTAATGCAATTTATATATTTTATAGATAATTATGTAAGGAAATGCTATGAAGAGTTCATTATATAACTTAATACCTCTAATATTATCATTATCAATAAGTCAAATTATTTACTTATTATTAGATAAAAAATATAAAGTTACAGATAAAATAAAATTACTATTAAATATTAAAGAGGACTTTAAACCTGTTTTTATTGTTTGTTTTATACTAACAATACTATTAGTTATAGGTATCTTCGGAATATATATTATTGATATGCCTGTAACTGTGTATTCTCTAATAGTTGGTTGCCTTTTAGGAATAAGTAATTCTATAATTCATCCACTAACTAATAAAGACAATCATAAAACAAGTTAATTTACAAATATGAGGTGTAATTATGAGTTAAATTACATTAAAAATGAATCTGAAATAATAAAAAATAACCAAGTCAACCACATTTATACGGGCACAGAAAAAAGTTTTAATTTTTATACATTGATGCTACTACTTGAACCTTTAGTATGGTTATAATAATCTATATTAGTATTTTTTATAAATAATAAAGGAACGTCTTAACTATAAACGTTCCTTTTACATTTTCACTTTTACTTCTTACTTATTACTTTTTCACTATTACCTATTACTTTTTACTTTCTTATTATTTTATTTCAATTTTGCCACTAGCAAAAGAGCTACTTCACTATTACTTCTTACTTCTTACCTATTACTTATTACCTTGCGAAGCATTATCTAACTATTTTCTTTACTAAGGCTCCAATTCCAACTCCCATCATTAATACACCAATTAACATTTCAATATTACTAAGCATATAAGATCTTGGAGATGGTTGTGCTTCATTTAGTCCAACACCTGCAAACATACCTACACTTAAATTTAAGGATTCATTATAATCTGTTAGCATTTTTCTTAAGTTATGAAATTTATTAATATTATCATAGGTTATTATTTCTTCATTTACCTTCATTCCAAATATTAAATATAATATTGAAAACAATGCAATAACAAATAATGAAAAATAAACTGCATACATAGGCCTTTCTCCATATCCACAACTTACAAGTCCAAGAGTTGATGCAATTTTAGGCATAGGTTTTAATGTTTTTCTTTGAACTTTTCTACATAAAAAATAGTATTCTCCAAAATTATTTTTCAAATTATTATCATTAAATTTATCAGCTATATTTTCATATACCGTATATATACCCTCATATTCGTTTCTATTTCTTTTTCTAAATTTTATCTTATCTATAAAAGTTTTTTCATCTAACTTTGTTTTATATTTATCTCTAAACTCTAAGTCTTCAATATAAGTACTTACAATTTTTGTTCCTGAAAGATTAGTATCAGAAATAATAATCATTTCTAATGTTGAATCATATATAATTCCATTACTCATATCACTTAATTCAAAATTAGTATTTTTTAAAATACACTTATTAAAAATAATAAATTCTAAAGTGCAATTAATAAACTTTGCATATATATTACAGTGATTAAATTCACATGAAAAATTATCTTCCTTATTTAAATTAGGCTTATCATCTTTATCCTTCTTAACAAAAATACAATCTTGAAAAACTACTCCTCCACCCATTAACTCACATTCTTCAAAATAGCAACCAATAAATTTACAGTTGCTAAACTTTACATTAGAAAATCTACACTTTACAAATTTAGCACAAACTATATCTTCATCCTTAAATTCTTGAAACTCATCTTCCTTTTTAGGATGACCACCACCTATAACTAAATTATTATGCTCCTTAAAGCTATATCTATCATTTGGATTGAATTCCTTATATACATCTTTACTTTCTGATAATTTTCCAAATATTTTCACATTATTATTAATTCTTTTTTCTAACTGAGTTTTAGCAGCAGAAATTTCTTCTTTAAAATTAATATAGGCCATAAATTTTCTCCTTTAAGTTTTAATACCTATATTGTTTCCAAATACTTATTATAAATTCCATGCTTCCTTTAATAATTTAATTGCCTCTTCTATTTCATTATATTTTAAATTAGCATAGCCTAAAAAGACAGTTTTACTTTCTTCAATATTATTTAAATATGATTTCGATAAACCTAATACCATTACACCTTTTTCTTCTGCACTTTTAATAAGTTCCTCTTCATTCATTCCATTATTGACTTTTAATAGCAAATGTAATCCTGAATTAGTTCCTATAATTTCAGTGTTATTAAGATACTTTTTTATTAAAGTTACTAAAAACTCTCTCTTTTTTCTATATATATTTCTCATCTTATTTAAATGTCTTTCAAAATAACCTTCTTCAATAAATCTTACTAAAGCTTGCTGACTACTTCTAGATACAGTACAAGCTAAGAAACTAAAATCTTTTCGATAGATTTTCATAAGTTCATCTGGTAAAACCATATAAGCTATTCTTTCAGAAGGTGAAAAGCACTTTGAAAATGTACCTAAATATATAACCTTACCTTTATTATCTAGACTCTGTAATGCTGGTATTGGTTTTCCCTCAAATCTAAATTCACTATCATAATCATCTTCTATTATATATCTTCCCTTACTTTCATTAGCCCAATTTAAAATTTGAATTCTTCTATTAATAGGCATAATTATTCCTGTAGGAAATTGGTGAGAGGGAGTAATATGTATTACTTCTGAATTACTTTCTCTTAATCTATCTACATTAACTCCTTGATTATCTATTGAGATAGGAATTGGATTAACTCCATTTATTTTCAATATCTTTTTAATTTTGTAATAACCAGGTTCCTCTACTGAAAATCTCTTATTTCTTCCTAATATATTTATAATTATTTGAATTAAATATTCAGTTCCAGCTCCTATTATTATATTATCTATCTTTGCGTTAACTCCTCTAGAAAATCTTAAGTAATTATTTATAGCTTCCCTTAAATTTCTATCTCCTTGAGAGTGTCCTATTTGCAATAATTCTTTATTCTCTTCTCCTAATATTTCCTTATTAATTTTTCTCCATATAGAATAAGGAAAGCTTTCTACATCAACTCTACTAGAATAAAATTCATATTGATATATTTTCTTTTTCTTTAACTTCTCATTTACAGCTTCTTTCTCAATATTAACCTCAAGAATACCTTGAAGATCTGAAACAAAATAACCCTTTCTAGGAAAAGAAATTATATATCCTTCAGTCATTAATTGTTCATATGCAGCTTCAACTGTATTTTGACTAATAGCTAAATAATGTGATAGCTTTCTTTTAGAAGGTAATTTACTATTAGACTTCATATTTCCCATTTGTATTTCATGTTTTATAAATTTATATAATTGTATGTATAAGGGAATGTTACTATTACTATTTAAATTTATAGTTAAAATATCCATACTATCACCTATCTGACACCATTAATTTTATTAAAACTGATACTTATCAAAGTTTCAGTTTATGTATATAATATTAACAATGACACTATTAATATGTCAATTATAGTAAGGAGTTTTATTATGCATTTGTTACATCCAATTTGGGCAGAAATAGACTTAAATAATTTAATAAATAATATAGAAGAAATAAAGAGAAAATCTAATAAAAGTGAAATAATAGGAGTTGTAAAAGCTAATGCTTATGGACATGGTGCTGTTGAAGTATCTAAAACCTTATTAAGCTTTGGTGTTAAAAAACTTGCAGTAGCCAATATAGTTGAAGCAATTGAGCTTAGAGAAAATAATATTGATGCTCCAATTATGCTTCTTGGAATAAGTGAAGATTATGCTATTAATCAATTAATTGATTATAATGTTGAACCTACAGTCTCAACTCTTCACTTTGCAAAAAATCTTAATGAAGCTGCAAGAAAAAAGAATAAAACAATAAATATCCATATAGCTTTAGACTCTGGAATGGGTAGAATAGGCTTTAAAAATACTTCAAAAGATATAGAAGATATAGTCCTTATTTCTAATTTAAGCAACTTAAAAATAGATAGTATTTTTTCTCATTTTTCTACAGCTGATTCTATAGATAAAACTTATTCAAAACAACAAATGGATATATATAATTCTATAATAAACACTCTAGAAGAAAATAAAGTTACTATTAATAAGAGAAATCTTTCTAATAGTGCTGCTATAATAGATATTCCTGAAAGTCATTATAATTATGTAAGACCTGGAATAATACAATATGGTTATTATCCTTCTGATGAAGTTAATAAAAGTACTATTAATATAAAGCCTGTATTAACTTGGAAAACTAGAATAGTTCATATTAAAGAAGTAGAAGAAAATGAATATATTGGATACGGAAAAAATTATAAAACAAATAAAAAGACAGTTATTGCAACCTTACCTGTTGGATATGCAGATGGCTATTCTAGAGGACTTTCTAATAAAGGAAGTGTAATAATAAATGGTAAACTAGCTCCTATTATAGGAAATGTCTGTATGGATCAATTTATGGTGGATGTAACGGATATAGAAAATGTAAATGCTGGAGATGAGGTTATACTTCTAGGCAGTGATGGAGAAGTAAAATTTGATGCTGAAGATATGGCAAATATATTAAATACAATTAGTTACGAAGTTCTTTGCCTAATAGGAAGAAGAGCTCCTAGGGTATATATTAAAGATAATGAAGTACTAGGTATACGATACCTTATGTAACCTTATATAATTTACCAAAAATAATAACAAAGGATATAAATATCATATTCCAGGCGACCTAGTAAACTATAAGTGGTCCTCATATGATATTTATATCCTTTCACTCAGTTAAACTTATATTTCATTAATTCACAACACTTTTTATTTAAAAATCCCTAAGGATTTTTTCATTAACTATCCACTATAACTCTTAGCTTTTACTTTTACAAGTATTTCTTTCTTTTAAAATAAATTATTTCTACAAATATTATTCCCAAAGTAAAGACCATAGAAAATATAAATCCAAAGTTATCACTTATTAATGGCATCCTTTTGAAATTCATCCCAAATATTCCTGATATTATAGTTAAGGGTAGTGATAAAACTGTAATTATTGTAAGTAATTGCATAGTTTTGTTCATTTTATTTGAAAGCTCTGAATTATAAATATCTATACAAGAATAAATTGATGATTCAATATTTTCTACTAAACTTAACGTATTATCTAATACTAACAATAATTTATTATATAAATCTAATTGATTAAACTCATCATCCAAGTATGTTATCATAGACTTATAATAAGTTGTAAACCTCTTAATCAGTGATACAGATTTTTTAATTTCTAATATTTCTTTATTATTTGCTTCACCTATACTAACGGCTTCTTGAAATAAATCATCTACTCTTGCTTCTATTTTTAATAACTCTTCACTATAAGAATATGAAAAATACTGAAATAAAAATAAACATAGCATATATTTATCTATCTTCTCATGTAATGCTATCTTCTCTTTAAAAAAATCAATTAAAACATCACTATAGTAATTTAATATAAATTTTTCTTTATCTATAACAGCATTAATGAATATTTTCTCACCTTGAGATAAAATAGGTATTCTTAAAAAAATCATATCTTTATTTTTAATTATTATATCCTTATGTATATTAGTAATTTGTTTTTCATTAATTCTATTTATATTATTTGATTCACATATACATCCAACTACATCTGATAAATTTTCATTATGAATTTCATCAGTAATAACATCACCATTAGATAAAATAGAAGTTATCATCTTATTCCCATCCCTTATATTTACTCTCTTTTATATTATAAGATACTAAGATGCCACTGCACAATGTAAAACAAACAATGACTATATAAAATAAAGAAGAAACTCCTTTAGCTTCTTCTCTATTTTATAATTCTTTAATTTTTTCATTATTTTATTTCTACACTAGCTTAACATTATATTTCTTTAACCAATTATTAATTTGAATTAAATAAGCTATCATTTGAGGTCCTGTCATTAATTGTCCATACCAAGGTGTTTTGTAGGATCTTCCCTTAGTATCAACTATTTCCTTAACCTTATCTTTATCTATAATATTTAATATTGGTGAAGTGTTATCTTTTAAAATTTCATTCATTACATTACAAACTAAATCAGTATATATGGGATTATGAGTTTTAGGATAAGGGCTCTTCTTTCTATATATAATATCTTCTGGTAAAATTCCTTCTAAGGACTTTCTTAATAGTCCTTTTTCTCTACCCTTAAGTAGTTTTATATTTGATGGAATATTAAATGCATATTCTACTATTTTATAATCTGCAAAGGGAACCCTTACTTCTAAGCTATTTGCCATACTCATTCTATCTTTTCTATTTAATAAATTTACCATAAACCATCTTAAATTTAAGTAAAATAATTCTCTCATTCGATATTCTAAACTACTCTCTCCATATAAGTGAGGAACTTCCTTTAAAGTATCACTATAAGCTGACTTAGCTACTTCTTCAATTTTTAAACTCTTTAATTCAGGACTTAAAATTGCCTTTCTTTCACCTATAAATCTTGACCATGGAAAAGTATTTGAATTTATCATCTCTTCATTAGTAAACCATGGGTAACCTCCAAATAATTCATCAGCACACTCTCCAGATAAAGCAATTACGAAATCTTTCTTTACTTCTTTACAAAATAAATATAAAGATGAATCTACATCTGCCATACCTGGCAAATCTCTACCAATTAAAGCATCATCTAATGCATTAACTAAATCTGTATGATTTAATACTACTGTCCTATGATCACTTCCTATATATTTTGCCATTACTTCTGCATAGTACTTATCTGATGTTGGTTGAAATAGTGATGATTTAAAGTATTTTTCATTATCTTCATAATCTATAGAATAAGTAGTTAATACTTTATTTTTCTTCTTATATTCCTCTGCTGCTATTGCAGAAATTGCTGAAGAATCTAACCCACCTGATAAAAAAGTACAAAGTGGTACATCACCTACTAGTTGCCTTCTTATAGCATCAGTAAGAAGTTCTCTTACATGCTCAATAGCTTCTTCTTCACTTTCATTGAACTCCTTGGCTTTAAGCTCCCAATACATATCCTTTTTTAATCCAAACTCATTTACAATTAAATATTCTCCTGGTTTAACCTCATTAATATCCTTATATACAGTTGTTCCAGGTATAACAGCTGGTCCTAATGCAAATAATTCAGTTAACCCATCTTTATCTACAACAGGTTCTACATAAGGATGTTTAAATAAACTTTTTACTTCTGAGCCAAATATAAAAGTATCATTTTTTATGCTATAAAATAGTGGCTTAACTCCCATAGCATCTCTTGCTAATACTATTCTCCTATTTTTTTCATCATAAATAGCAAAAGCAAAAATGCCATTAAATTTTGAAATAGCATCTATACCCCAATTTATATATGATAAAAGCAATACTTCTGTATCAGAATACCCTTCAAATTTATATCCATCTTCTATTAACTCTTTTCTTAAATCTTCAGTATTATATAGCTCTCCATTATATATAAGTACATATTCCTTTCCATCAACAACCTTTTTCATAGGTTGACCTCCACCTTCTGGATCAACTACTATAAGTCTTCTATGTCCAAGCATAACATTATTAGAAATATACATACCTTCTGCATTAGGCCCTCTATTTACTAAAGTATCAGTCATATCTTTTAGTATTTTATTTTCTTCTTTTATATTCTTTTTAAAATTTACAAATCCTGTTATTCCACACATATTATCCTTCCTTTTTTTGTTGCCTATATTTATAGTTATATGAATATGTTTTGACAATCGTGATATAAAAATACTCAAAGGAAGTAATTTATAAAAGGTTATTTATATGCATAAACCTTTAAAATTCTTAAATAATAAAAAATGCAATCAAAAGCTCTGAAAGCCTTATGATTACATTTTTTATTATTTATATATATGACTTTTTTATTGCTTAAGTATAAATTTTTCTATAGCCTTTGCTACTCCATCATCTTCATTACTTTTAGTAATATAATTTGCTACTTCTTTTACTTCATCAAAAGCATTTTCCATAGCTATACCTAAACCAGCGTATTCAATCATATGAATATCATTGCCTGCATCTCCAAAAGTCATAACTTCTTCTTTACTTAAACTTAAGTGTTGAGCCAATAATTCAACTCCTACACCTTTATTAACTTTTTTATTTAAGAATTCTAAGAAGTAAGGAGTACTTCTAACTACTGTATATTTTTCATAAACTTCTTTAGGAAGTTTGTTCATAGCTACTTCTAATACTTCAGGTTCGTCAATCATCATAATTTTTATCATAACTTCATCATCGCAAATATTATCTATATTCATTTCGTTTATTTTTATATTATTAATTTCAGCCTCTACTTCAGTGTATTTACTATTTTTAGGAGTTATTAATCCATATTTTTCTGAAAAAGCATGAATGTTAACTCCAAATTCATCACTTAATCTTCTTAAATAATGTAAATCTGAACCTTTTAATGCTACTTTTGCTACAGCTTCTTTACTCTTTGTTTTTTGTATTAATGCACCATTATAGCTTAATACATAATCATTATCCTTATACATATCTAATTCTTCTAAATATCTTGAAACACCTTCTATTGGTCTTCCTGTTGCTAAAACTACTGTTACACCCTTTTCTCTTGCTGATTGAATGGCATTTTTAGTTCTTTCTGATATAGTTTTATCTTCTTTAAGTAAGGTACCATCCATATCAATAGCTACTAATTTATACATCATAATCCTCCAATATATATAAAATTCTCTTTGATTATAGCATAAATTTATATATAAATGTTTTTATTATATCTATTTATCAAATTTAATATATTCCTTTAAGATTTTATTAAATCCATCATTTCTTAAAGCACTAAATATAACTCCCGTAACTTCATAACTTGATGTAATAAGAGAGTCTTTTCTTATACTTTTTATAATTTTTTCAATATCTGCAGCTAATATTCTTAAATCAGATGAATTTAAAAATGAACCACTGTCCTTTGCCGCATTTTCTATACTGGTTTTAATCTTATTAATATTAAACTCTTCTATTCTACCATCTTTTTTAATTATTTTCATATAAATCACTCCCCTTTTTATTATTAGACATAAACATTTATTTTATTAACATATCAATAAAATTTATTTATATGGAGGCTTAAACCACTTATATTATTAATATTCTTATTTATTTTATAAATACTAACTATTTCTCTTACTTTAATTATACAAATATAGTAATTATTACTCAAGGGGATTAAATATGTATTAAATTTACTAAATTGTAGCTATTTTTCTTATAATAATAAAATACTCCCTTTATAACTACAGTATTATTATATACTGTTTACTATAAAGAGAGCATATCATATCTTTATTACTTTTTTATTTTATTTTTCATTTTATTTCTATTTTAAGAATTTCTTCTTTGCTAAGCTTAGTA
>ERZ857882.2757-NODE-2757-length-17649-cov-4.102251_pt1 | contig 17649 bp, 8 predicted proteins | sample MGYA00519697_ERZ857882 | MGnify/ENA primary metagenome ERZ857882 (study PRJEB31778, sample SAMEA3449373) | human gut metagenome | biome: human gut; feature: human-associated habitat; material: faeces | place: United Kingdom | collected 2010/2012 ...
CAACGAGCGTCTGAAATACGCCACCGACCAGAAGATCACCTTTGCCAACGCTTTTGAGATCGCGGACGACGTGCTGCGCCAGGCGGTGCAGTCCATCTCCGACCTGATCCGCGACACCGGGTTCATCAACCTGGACTTCGCGGACGTGACCGCCATTATGAAGGACGCAGGTCTGGCCCACATGGGCGTGGGCCGCGCGGCCGGCAAGGGCAAGGCCGAGGAGGCCGCCAAGATGGCCATCTCCTCCCCCCTGCTGGAGACATCTATCAACGGCGCACGGGGCGTGCTGATCAACGTCACCGGCTCCATGGACATCGGTCTGGAGGAGGTCGAGCAGGCCGCCACGCTGGTGCAGCAGGCGGTGCATCCCGACGCGCTGACCATCTTCGGCGCCGCCTTCGACGAGACGCTGGACGATGAGATCCGCGTGACCGTCATCGCCACGGGCTTTGACGAGGCGCAGCAGGCCGCCAATGCCGCTGCTGTGACCCAGCCCGCACAGACGGAGAACAGCGGCGCGCCCCAGCCCCTGGACGAGGTGAAGGGCGAGCAGGGTCAGGACGAGATGGACAAGTCCTTCGACGAGATCCTGCGGATATTCAATAAGGATAAGTTCTGAGAAACAGGCCCCCCGGCTTCGCCGGAGGGCCTGTCTATATAGAGCAAATAGCCTCCCCCACAGGGGAGGCTTTTGTATCACCATTGTGCAAGGTCAACGGGAACGACGACCTCTTTATCCATGCCGGAGAAGAGCAGGTAAGTCTCCTCCGTAAGCTCCTCCATCGGCGACAGGTCATACGTGCATATGAACACATTGTCGTCGGTGTCTGAAACGACAACATCCTCGGGATAGCACCAGTTTTCAAAGCCGTCATCGTCCACCCAGATAAGGTCGGGGAAGGTCTGGTAGTCCCCCTCCTCCACCACATAGGCCAGCAGGGACAGGTTCTCGTGGTCCAGCTCGGTATAGGCCACCACGAAGGCACCGCCCTCCAAGGTGAAGCATTCGCCCATCTCCGCATACTCCCGCGCCGACGCTACCGCCTCACCGACGTACTCCGGAGTGCTCCAGTCGTAGTCGGGCATCGGCTCATTGCGGTCAAAGATGTCACCGGACACGCCGCGCAGCGTGTTGATGAGCACGATGACAATGGACACGGCGATCACGGCCCCTATGGCGCCGGAAGCGGCATTCTTCTTCGGTACGTGCCACTGGATATGGGGTTTGGGACGGCGGGTCTGCTCCTCATAACAGACCTTCTCCTCGTGGCACTCCTTCTGCTCGTAGCAGACCTTCTCCTGTTCGGCGTAGTGGACGTCGCCGCCGGCGTCCACCCACTCCCGGCGGGGCGGGCGGTTATAGGCACCGCATTTGGGGCAGAAGCCCTCACGGGAATCATAGGTCTTGCCGCAGGCCTTGCAGCGGATGGCAGGCATAGGCGGTCCTCCCTTCTGTGTGTTTGGATCTATTATACAGCAGATCGGGCAGATTGTCTATCAGCCTTGGGTTGCGGCGAAAAAAAAGGTGGGAAACCTGAAGTTGCACCGCGCGGACGCGCCCACCCCGTCGGGGTGAGCGCGTCTGCTTATTCCACTAGGCCGTATTTGATCTTGATGCGGTCCAGCTTCTCCAGCATGGGCTCCGCCAGCACCAGCAGGAAGAAAACTGTGGCTGCGGCGTGGACGCAGTCCATGGGAAAGCCGGTGACATAGTAGGCGGCGATGACCTTCCACTCCAGCGTGCGGGCATAAAGCAGGGCGGAGACGGGGTTCATGATGCCGCCGTAGATGAGCACGGCGGAGATGGCCCCGAAGGCGCACAGGGCGGCGCGGCTGCGGCGCAGCCAGCCCCGGCGGAACAACACCCCCGCCAGGAAGCCGATGATGCCCATGGCGAACATCTGGAAGGGCGTCCAGGGGCCCTGGGAGAACAGAACGTTGCTGGCCAGCATGGTCATGGCGCCCACCAGGAAGCCGGTCTCGCCGCCCAGGGCCACGCCGGAGATGATGGTCAGGGCCAGGACGGGCTTGAACTGAGGCAGCATGAAGAAGGCGGCGCGGCCCGCCACGCCCAGGGCGCAGAGGGAGGCCACCAGCACCAGCTCACGGGCCTGTGGCTTCCGTCCCTCGAACACCAGGAAGAAGGGCACCATGCACTCCAGCAGCACGGCGAAGGCGATGGGGTAGTAGGCAGTGTTGCCCAGGTAGAAAAAGCCCAGATACAGCGTGGCGGGGATACACAGCAGGATCAGTGCCGCCGCCAGACGGGTACGGTGGGAGAGCTTTCGCTTCTGCACCGGGGTCTGGAGCAGCGTCAGGGGCTTGGAGCGCCGACCGATGGCGGCGATGCAGCCGAAAAGCAGGGCGATGAACAGGCCGTAAAGGCCCAGGGCCTGCCAGCCGGCCTGGGAGAGCGTGCCGCCGCCCACCAAGGCGGTGAGGTCGGTGTGCTTGGCCGCCAGCCAGAAGATCGCCAGCGCACCCGCACCGCACACGGCGGCGATGGTCCTGCGCCACCAGGGGAGCTTTTTCGGCTTCCAGGCGGTGGACTCCTCCGACACCGGAGGCAGAGGCTGCCAGGCGGCAGGCACCTCCGGCTGGGGCGGGACGGTCCCGCCGATGACCGCGATCACGTCCTCCGGCGTGACGGCACAGGGGCAGAAGTCCCGGGCCATACGGTTAGCGGAAGTGGTATAGAAGCTGTTGCCGGAGAAGAAGTCACGGGGTGTGCCCTCCGCGACGATGCTGCCGTCGAAAAACAGGGCGCAGCGGTGGGCATACCGGGCACAGAAGGCCACGTCGTGGCTGACCATCACCACTGTCGTGCCGGCGGCGGTCAGCGCGGAAAGAATAGCGGCAAAGGACTGCTTGAAGGCGGCGTCCAGGCCCTTGGTAGGCTCGTCCAGCAGCAGGATATCCGGCTGGTGCAGCAGCACCTTACCCAGGGCGGCCCGCTGCTGCTCGCCGCCGGAGAGGTCATAGGGATGACGGTCCAGCAGCTCGGTCAGGCGGCAAAGGGCCGTCACCTGTTCTACCCGGCGGTCACGTTGGTCTTTGGGGAGGTCCGTGCCGTCAAAGGACTCGTACAGGTCCTGACGGACCGTGTTTTTCACGAACAGGGCCTGCGGGTCCTGGGGCAGAACGCCGATGCGGCCCGTATGGGTCACGGTGCCCCGCTGGGGCGTCAGCGCACCGGACAGCAGGCCCAGGGTGGTGGACTTGCCCGCGCCGTTACCGCCCAGCAGGGCCAGCAGCTCACCCCGGCGGGCCTGAAGGTCCAGACCGCGGACCACATCCGGCTGGTCCGGCTCATAACGGAACCAGAGACCCGCGCCGGCAAGGGCAGTATCCCCGGCGGGATACACCGGCTCCGGCGGCAGCGGGCACAGGGGGTGTTCATCGCACCAGCCGGACAGGAAATCGCGGCCCTCGCGGACGGTGATGGGGCAGGGCGCGTCGCTGTCCACCCCGGCCCAGATACGGACGGCGGCGGGCATGGCCAGGAACATATCGTGGCCGCGGCCCCGCAGGGAACGGCACACCGCCTCCGGCGCGCCGGCACAGAGGAGATGGCCGCCGTCCAGCACGGCGGCGTGGGTGGCCAGGGGCAACGCCTCCTCGAGACGGTGCTCCGTCAGGAGGACGGTGATGCCCAGCTCGCGGTTCAGGCGGCCCACGGTCTGCAAAAAGTCGGCGGCGGCAATGGGGTCCAGCTGGCTGGTGGGCTCGTCCAGTATCAGCAGACGGGGCTGGAGCACCATGACCGAGGCCAGGGCCAGCAGCTGCTTCTGGCCGCCGGAGAGCTCGTCCACTTTCTTATGGAACCAGTCCTGGATGCCGAAGAAGGAGGCCATCTCCGCCACGCGGCGACGGATGGAGGGCGTGTCGCAGCCAAGGCTCTCCAGTCCGAAGGCCAGCTCATGCCAGACCTTGTCGGTGACGGTCTGCTCCTCCGGGGACTGAAGGACGAAGCCGATATCGGCGACCTGCCGATGGGGCGGCAGGTCATCCAGCGGCTGACCGTCGAAGAGGATACAGCCCTCGGCCGCACCGTGGGGGCGCAGGGCGGGCTTCAGCTGGCGGAGAAGCGTGGTCTTGCCGCAGCCGGAGGCGCCGCAGAGGGCCCAGAACTCGCCCTGACGGACCGTGAGGGACACATCCGCCAGCGCGGGGCAGGGCTGCTGGGGATAGGTAAAACCAAAATGCTCCAAACGCAGCAGTTCAGGCACGGGGCGTCCCTCCTTTCCGGGCAAGATAGCGGCGCCGGAACAGGGCGTCCAGCAGCACCGGCGTAAAGCAGAGCAGGCCGTAAACGGCGAAAAAGCTGACCGTCAGCGGTGTGACGGGGCCGCTGAGCAGCATGGGGTAATACTGAAAGCGCAGGCCGCCGGCCAGACCGCCGCCCAGCAGATACAGGCCGCAGAAGGCCAGCCAGAGGGCGACGGCACCGTCACGCCGGTCAAAGCGGTAGAGGGAGAAGGATGTCCTCCCCGGCAGGCCATAGCCCCGGCAGCGCATACTATCGGCGGTAATGAGCCCGCTTTCCAGGCTCCAGGTGACAACGATGGAGAACACACGAAGGGCGCTTCTGACGCGCCGGGCCGGGGCGCCGGTCTGGGTATCACGGCCCAGATGCCGCTGGGCCTGGGCCACGGCGCGGAGCCGCCGGACAAAGCGGGGCACAAAGCGGAGGATCATGCTCAGCAGCAGGGACAGCGCCGGGATGACGCGGCCAAAGAGGTACACCACCTTGTCCGAGGTGATGACATCGGTGACGCAGACGAACCACAGCGCCACGGCGCTGAGCATGGCGCCGGCGGCCAGACCGTAGAGCAGGCTCTCCAGCGTCAAAGGATTACCGGAGGGCAGGTAGGCCAGAATGGTGACGCCCTGGTGGACAAAGGCGGGGTTCACCGCCGCCGCCAGAAGGGCCATAGGCAGCAGCCACAGCAGGTGGCGGCGCAGGCCCTTGCCGCCCAGCAGACGGGCAACATACCACCCGCCGCCCAGCGTCGACAGAACCAGGCACACCGGGTGCATCAGCAGCATCGCGCAGGCGATGACCAGGGCGAAATAGGCAAAGCTCACCGCCGGATGGCAAGTGCGCAGCGTATCGTCCATGGGATCACCTCCTGCATACATGATGTCTTAACCTTTTGATTATACCCTGCCGCCAGGGGATACGTCAATCCTGCGTGCGGAAAAAGGGCGGCAAAAGCCGCCCTTTTGTCAGCCCATATAGGTATTGCCCACGTCTGCACCCATATTACAGGTGTAGAGCCACTGGATGTTCTCGCCGCCGGAGAGCGTATAGCTGTCCGCGCCATAGTTGGGGAAGGTTCCCCCCACGCAGTACATCCAGCCGGAGCTCCTGCCCACATTTTTTTCGAACAGGCCGTTGATGCCCCTGACATAGTTGCCGCTGGAGCTCACCGGGATACCCGCATCACCGCAGGCCCGCTTCAGTACGGACATGACAGACTCACCCTCGGTGATGGTCACCGTGGTGGACAGGATCACGCCGTCGGCGGGGACAAGGCCCTTCACGCCGTCGGAGCACTTGTCCATATTATTGAGCACCGTGGCACAGGAGATGTACAGCGATACGGACGCCGCCGGCGCCGGGTCAGGTGCAGGCGTGGGATCGGGGCCCGGCACAGCGGGCTGCTGCGCCTGCTCCTGCTGTTTCTTCTCTTCTTCCAGCCGCTTCTGCTCCTCCAGGCGCTTGGCTTCCTCCTGCTTTTTGGCGTCCTCCTCGGCCTTTTTGGCATCATCAGCCGACTTCTGCTCGTCAGACTTCTTGTCGTCTGCGGTCTTATCCTCAGTCTTTGCCGCGTCCTGCTTGCCGTCAGCCTTGGTGGTGCCCGTTTCAGCTGTGTCGTTCTTCCTGGTGTCCGCAGTCTGCTCCTGCTTTGCCGTGGGAATGTTGCCGGGGGCGTACGATACGGTCTTTTTTCCGCAGGCGGCGCAGGTCAGCAGCAGGGACAGCGCCAGCGCCAACAGCCAAAATCGGTGGTTTTTCTTCATATCTCTCATTCCTCACAAAAGCGCCATACGCAGAGGCGCTTTCGCGCCCCTGCGTCGGCTGTTCTGTTGTTACTTGGAAACGCGCTTCTTCCGGGTCAGCACCACAACGGCTGCCGCCGCCAGGACCGCGCTGCCCAGCCACAGCACCATCTGACTGTCGTCCGCCGTGTTGGCGGAGTCGGTCTTGTCCGGCGTCGCGGTGGGGTTGTAGTAATAGTGGTTGGTGGACTTCGTCCAGCTGATGGCCACAGGAGACAGGCCGGTCAGCGTCACCAGCAGGCCGCTGGGGGTTTTGGTGACAGCGGGGAATTCCACGGTGCCCACATCCAGGCCGCAGTCCGCCATGGCGACCATGTGCGCCACGGTGAAGTTATACTGGCCGTACTTGGCGGCCACGGCCTCCGGGTAGGGCAGCAAAACTGTGATCTTGCCGGCTGTCAGGTCCTCCTTGGTGGCAGGACGCCACTCGTTGTGCTCGAATACGAGCAGCGACACATCCATGAAAACGGTGTTGTCCTTATTGCTCTTGCTGTTTTTCAATGTGATCTGCAGCTGCAGCTCGGCCTTGACCTTGTCCGGCGTATTTAGCTTGTCATTGTCTTCCAGCGTAAACGTGATCTCGTCGGACACCACCACACGCTTTATGGTGGTATCCGCGTCGCCTTCCGCTCCCTCACGGACGCCGCAGACGCACTGGATGCCGTTCACATAGGTGTGCTCGGTCTTGTTCACCGCCTCATCGCAAACTTCGCAGATATTCCAATGGTACTTTTTGTCCACGAACACCTCTGTGCCGGGGGTGTGGCCCAACGCAGCGATGACGCGGGTCTCCTCCTTGAAGCAGACGGAGCAGGTGCGCTTCTCCGTGCCGGTCTCGGTGCAGGTGGGTTCCTTGGTGGTCGTCCACTCACCGAACTTGTGGCCTGCGGCAGGAAGCGTCTGAACCTCCACCGCGCCGCAGCGCGTGCAGACGCGCTGGCGGGAGCCGTCCGCCGTGCAGGTAGCCGGGGAGACTACCTGCCAATCGCCGAAGCTGTGGGCGCAGACGGCGTCGGTCATATCGTAGAGGGCGTTGGTCCTCCGGCAATAGCGCTCGTAGGCTGCCATGGCATAGAGGGCCTGCTCGGTGGCCTTCTGGTCAGCCGTCTTGAGTGAGGCCGCATGCTTAAAGCCCTGACCCTCGCCGAGGTAATACCGCAGCAGATCGCCCAGCACGCTGGTGGGCGCACCATCCACGGTCTTGACAAAGCTGCTGTCGCTGTTGGCGTTCAGCTGCAGAGCGGACAGGGCCACCACCACCTGGGCGCAGCTCTCCGCACTGGTATAGCCCGTGCCCTTGTACTTAGCGGACAGCCATTGCAGCGCTTTATCGACGGCGGCGTTCACCGTGGTATCGCCGCCCTCGTTGTAGTAGGGCGCCAGCGCCTGCAGCGCCATGGCGGTCATGTCCACGTCGCCGTCGGGTTTTTTCTCGGCGCTGACGCTCCAGCTGCCATCTTCATTCTGCTGGGTCAGGATGGCCTGTACCAGCCAGTAGCTGTCCTGGGTATAGTTGCCGCTGTTGAGGGCCAGCAGGCCGAACACCAGACCGTTGATATCCGTGTCACTGGTATTGGTGACCTGCATGATATTCCGGTCCTGCAGCGCCGCCAGCAGGTTTTTGCCGCCCACGTTGGCGGGGTCCTTGCCGATGGCGGTAAGGGCCAGAATGATACGCTCGTTGTCGGTGACGGTGGGGTTATGGCTCTCGGGATCGACAAGAACGCCGTCAGAGCCGATGTTCGCCTTTACATAGGCCACGACCTTACCGTAGTAGGCCTGGATGTACTCGTCGGACAACGCAACGCCGGCGCGGGCCAGGCCCAGCACCGCCCACTCACCGCGGTCACTGGCCACAACGGGTGCGGGCACGTTGTTCTGGATGTACTTCTTGGTGTCGGCGTACACCTTGTCAAAGTTGGGGACCTCCGTGCCGGGATCCACAGGCTCATCGGGGTCCACGGGGATATACTTGTTCGTGAAGAACAGGCGGACAGTGTCGCCGTCATGGATAAAGGTCGCATCCAGCGTGGTGTTGGGCAGCGTCTCCTCACCCTGGGCCGGCGTGACGCCGAACATCCAGCCGGAGGACTTGCCGTCATCCTTCTCGCCCAGTGTTTGGCCCTTTGTGTCCGTAATGCTCTTGAGATACGCACCGCTGCCGGTATATTCGTACTTGGCATTGTCCAGGCAGGCCTTGACGGCATCCCAGGCCGTCCAGTCATTGCTGGCCTTCCCGGTAAAGGTGTAGTTGGTCCCGGTAAAGCTGTGCTTGTTTTCGTTATAGCTGTCCACCTGGACGGTGACGGTGATCATCGCGTTCTCGTTGGGATCATCTTTTTCCGTCAGGCCCGTGACCCTCAGATCAACGCTGACCGGCTGCTTGTAGAACTGCTCGAAGAGCTTGTACTTCTCCTTTGTCTCCTCAGTGCCGTTCAGGCCGAATTTCTCCCAGTACTGGGCGTACTTGGTGTAGGTCAGGACGCTGTCCAGCGTAACTGTCGTATTGTACTCCGGCCGGTGCACACGCAGGAGCTCATTCTCGATGACGGAGGGTCGGGAGGATCGGAAGCAGCGGTACTTCTCCGTATCGAGCCAGCCGGGGATATCGTCGGCCTCGATGCCGTCGAAGGTCATATTCACCGTGCCGCGGACGTATTTCAGCGTGCCGTCCTTGTTTTTGCAGATCTCCGCGAAGGGATACAGGTCGGAGGTGACCTTGGTCTTATCCGTATTCTTGTTCTTGATACCGTCCCAGTAGACATCCCCGGTCAGCGCCTCGGTCATAAAGGCGGCAGCGCCATCCAATTCCTGCGGGGTAAAAGGCTGAATGGTGAAGCTGAACTCCTGACGGGCCAGCAGCTGGCCGGAGCTGCGGGTGGTGATGGTCACCACATACTTCGCCTCCACCGGCTTCTCACCGGGCAGTGGGCGGTAGACCATGGCGTGATAACCGTTGAAACCCAGCACGTCCGGGGTGAGGCTCACCATCGTGACCTTCTGGTTATAGCTGTCGGTCATGATGCCCTCCTGCTGCAGCAGATAGGGCCGGGGCATCTGCAGATCGGCATCGACTTTGCTGAGATCGGGCTTCGTCGTTTTGTCCACGAAGTCCACCAGCAGAGACTGATACTTGTCCGTCAGGGCCGTCTGCATCTCGTTGGTGGCGTCGATGTCAAAGGGCGCTACCGTGATGTCAAAGAACACGTCGGCATAGACCTCCACACCGTTCTGCCCCGTGATGTGCTCCTTTATATACGGATCGTCGTCAAAGTCGGTATAGGTCACGCGGGCGATCAAAGTTTCCTTGCCGGCATCCTCGGGCAGCTCACCCTCGGCAGGCCGCACGGGGCGGACAATGTTGCCCACGCCGGAGGCGCTGTCTTTATCGCTGCTGATATACAGGCAGTTGGAGTCTTCCGCGACATCCACAACAGCCCACTGGACCTGCATATCGTAGCGGCCGGAGATGCTGTAGGGCAACGTCAAATTGGAGGTAATGCCGCCAACCACGGCGTGGCGATCCCAGGCGCCGGTGGTGTTCGTCTCCGCTTCGTTGGTGTTCTCGCCGCGGATCATCTCCCAGGTCAGCGTTTTGGCAGCTTCCGTCAGCTGTTCCTGCACATCGTCAAAGCTGCGGCCCACGATCGCGCGGGTGGTGATAGTCTTCTCCGCACCGCCGTAGGCGACTTTGAACTCCAGGCCGGCGTAATACGCCTCCTTCAGCTGGACAGCGCCGTCAAAGAACTTGACATCGCCGTTCGCGGTGATGTACTCATGTGCCGCACCGTCAAAACCGCTGGCTTTAGCGCTGCCGTCCGTATAGGTAATGACAGCCTTGTCGGCCACATCCTTGTAGCCCATCTCCTCCAGCAGGCGGCGGAAGGCTTTTTCAACACCCTTGCCGTTGGCGTCGGTGGTGTCGTTGTAGAGGCCCACCCCCTGCAAAGGCCGCACCGCCGCATTGCGTGCGGTGATCACGGCGGCGATATCGTCCAGTGTCTGCTGCTGCTCCGCCGCTTTGGACCACAGGCAGAGCGTAAAGGTCTTGACCTTGCTCTCGCTGCCGGAGGTCAGCGTGGCCTTGAGGGTGACAGTAGCCTTGCCGTCGGCAGGCGCGGTGATGTCGGCAGTCCCATCGTTCTGCACGGTCACCAGGGCAGTGTTGCTGCTCTCCCAGGCAATGGCAACGGTCTTTTCCGCCTCGTCCACGGGAACGGTGACGCTCGCGGGCAGGGTCAGGAAGCCGGTATAGGTCTGCGCGATCTCCTCTTCCTCCTCCGGGTCGCTGCTCACCGGGGTAAGGCCGCGGAGCTGATAGACGCCGGTGGCATCGGCCTTCAGAAGGTCTGCATTCTCGGCATCGAGCCCCAGTTCCTTATAGAAGTGCTTTTGCAGGGCGTTCAGGAAGTAGTCGTGCAGGTCCGTGACCGCTTCGCCGGGCTCTTCGATGCCGTATTTCTCACAGAGGTCGGCCTTATCGTTATAGTCCGTAAGGTCATAGAGTCTCAGCACAGTCTCGGCGTACCAGTCGGCCTTGGCTTTCTTGGCGGCGTCGGCGGCGCTCATGCCCCGCAGGGACAGGCTCTGCTGGGCCTGGCTGACGGCCCGCAGGTCGTCGGCGGAGAGCACGGTGCCGCCCTGCCAGGGCAGAACGGGGAAACCGCCGTTGAGGGTACCGTCATCCTGATTCATGCCCATGTCCACGGCGAACTCCGCGGAGCGCATATAGTCCGCGGTATGGGCGGTCATGCCAGCCGTCACATTGCCCATAGCAGGTACATGAGCCACGGTATCCAGATAGACACAATTGGTGATACTCGTCCCGCTGTCAACCGTACCTACCACCGCGCCAATACCGCTTTCCGGGCCGGTGACGGTTCCAATAACGTAGCAGTTGATAAGCGCTCCCCATTTTTCATAGTAAGAAGAACCCTTTACAGCGCCCGCGATACCGCCGATCGCTTTGTTGGTGGTCTTTGCAGGGTCTGCATAGACCTTACCGGTGGAATAGCAGCTCTCCACCTTACCATAGGTATAACCCACGATACCGCCGACACTCAACGTCGAACCGTAAGAGACCGTTGTATTCTTGATACTGCCGGTGTTCACGCAGTTCCGTACAACGCTGTTCTCGCCCTCACTCTTACCCACGATACCGCCGGCAGCTCCATAACTGGAGCTGTTGGTAACAGAACCACTGAACAGGCAGTTTTCCACGGTACCGTCGTTGAAATCCACGATGCCGCCCACAACACCATTGGCAGTAAGCACGGCATCCACACTGAGGTTTTTCACCTTGCCCGTGCTGTCCACATAATCAAACAGTCCCTTGGAGCCCTTCAGGCCACTGACGGTGTAGTGATGCGCTTCATCGCCGTCCAGGGTGCCGGCGAACTTATTGCTGCTGGTGCCGATGGCCGTCCAGGTCTTGCCGTTGAGGTTGATGTTGGCGGTGAGCTTGCCGCTGATGGTGGTCTGACCGTTGTTGACCGCATCGGCAAACCATGCCAGTTCCGCGGCGGTGCCGATCTGATAGACACCGTTTTCTGTTTTGGGCGCGGTCTTGGTCGTGCCGTCCCAGCCCGCACCGGCATAGGTCAGTGTTACCTTGATGGTGTCATTTTTGGCAGCGGTAAAGCTGCCGCTGACCGTGATATAGCCCGCCTTGGCGACGGTATAGGCATACGTCTCGCCGGCGTAGACGATGTATGCGCCGTTCCCGTCTGCTGCGATCGTGCCGCCCACGGGGTGGGTCAGCGTAACGGCAGCGCCCTCCGGGGCAACGTTAAACTTCACCTGATACGCCGTCAGGGCAGTGAGGGCTACATCCTTGGACACGTCCCCGCCCTCAACCTTGATGGTTCCTGTCTTAGTCTCGTAGCCGAACTTGCTGACGGTGTAGGCATAGGTACCGGCGGCAACGGTGTATGCGCCTTTTGCCGGTGATCTCCGCGCCGCTACGGTCCTTCAGCACCACCGTTGCACCGTCGGGAGTATTAAGGGTGAGGGTGTGGGCTGCGGCGGCGGCAAAATCCTTGAGCTGGACATAGTAACTGCTGCCACTTTCGCTGAAAGACAAGGTGAGTTTTTCATCCTTATTCAACACCGTGCTAAAGGTTTTCCAACCGTTCTCCTCATAGGCTGTCAGCAGAGTAGTAGTACCCTTTTTCACGGTAAAGGCAGAATCGTCTTCCCATGAATATTCGGCTTTATTTCCCTTTGCAAGATACCGGAAGGACACCAAGCGGGACTCTGTCGCCGTCAGCGTCAGGGAGGTCGTGCCGTAACTTCTTCTATTGCTCTCCAAATAGTTTCCGGCAGCGTCCTTGACGGGCTTAACCCCGCTGGTGCCATTGGTGGCGGTGATACCGTCCAGGCCGGCAAAGAAATCGTCAAAGGTCAGCGACTTGACGAACTCCAGGCCTATGGTCTTGGCAGCCTTGACCACAAAACTCCCAGACAAGGTATCGCAGCCATCCAGGGTGGCCGTGTAGGTATAGTCCCCGGCGGGGAGAGTGCAGTTCGCGCCGCTGCCCGTGTAGGCGGTGATACTGCCGGACTTGACGGTGATGGTCGGTTCGGCCGCAATGCCCTCCGGCTTGGTGATGTTGAAGGTCACCGTCTGCTTTGCCAACTCGGTCAGCTTGACGGTCTTGTTCACATCGCCGGTCTCAACTTTGATCGTGCCGGTGGCCGTCTCATAGCCAAACTTGCTGACGGTGTAGGTGTAGGCCGTATTCTTGGCAGCGATATAGACATTCTTGCCTTTTTCGCTGTCCGCAGACTCCTTGTAAACGGTGGTGTTTCCCTGTTTCAGTGTTACCGCCGCATCATCGGGGGTAAACTTCAGGGTAATGACCGGCAGTTTGACAAGGGTAACGGTAATGGTGTTGTTCCCCGCTTGGGCGGTAAACTCCTGCGTTACCTTTTCGTAGCCTTTCTTTTCCACCGTATAGGTGTATTTTTCGCCAACTGTCAGGGCATAACTTCCGTCTGTACCCGCTGTCAGGCCGGTGTAGCCCTTTTTCAGCGTCACAGTGGCATCAATTGCCATTCCTGCCGCATCCTTGACATCAAAGCGCACGGTGGGCAGCACCTCGGCGCGGAAATTGCGCAGCCAAATGCAATCTTGCCCCTTGTCCCCGCTGCTATCTTTTCGGTAGTTTACGGTGACCTTATCCCCGGCATTTACAGCGATGGAAAACTCTTTCCAATCTTGCTTTTCACCACTGTACCCGCCGGTTGAACCAAATTGGCTTCCCGTTTGATCGTTAATATCTACGCGCAGGCCATCATATTTTTTTTCGGAGTCGGTTTTGCAGTCAAAGGTCAACTGGGCAGCCTTGGCAAAGGTCAGGGTCAGACTGGAGGTGGTGTTGCCCTTCTTTTCATTGGTGGATTTCAGGACATAACCGCCATCCAGCAGCACCGGCTCAAATTTGTAGGAGGTGCTGTTTTGCGCTGTGGCAATGCCATTGAGTCCCGTGAAAAAGTCAGCAAAGAGCATTGCGTCCTTCACCTTGATGGTAAAGGTGGCGGTTTTGCCCCTGTACTTCACGGTGACGGTTTGGCTCTCGATAGGTTTTTCGGTGCTAAAGCCCTCATAGGTCACACCGGCGGCGTCATAGCCATCGGTAATGGTGCGGGTTTCGTCGGTGCCATCATAGTTCACCGTGAGAACCATGCCGGTCAGGTCAAGTTCGGCATCGCCCTTGTAGTACTCCGTCTTTGTGGGAGCCTTGGTCACCGCAATGCTCTGCACCTTTTTCAGCGCCACGGTTTGGGTGCTGTTCTCGGTGGGCGTCACGGTGCCGGCGACGGGCTCATAGCCCTCCTCGGTCGTCTCGGCGTTGTAAGTATAGGCGTGACCCTTCAGCATCTGATAGGTCGTTCCCTCGGTGGGCGCAACCTGCGTCTCGCCGTCCTTGAGGGTGAGCGTGGCATTCTCCGGAGTCACGGTGAAGGTCACGGTGACCCACTGTGCAGCATCCTCCGCCAGCGTAACAGTAACATTGGCAGGATCAGCCACGGGGTTGTCCTTATCGGTCACGGTCACGCTGCCGGTCTGCTGCGTGTAGCCGGGGCAGGACACGGTATAGGAATACGGTGTATCGGCGGCAGGCAGCGCCACGGTGGTGGAGCCGGTATAAGTGCCGCCGTTGATTTCGAGCGTGGCATTCGCGGGAGCAATGGTAAAGCGTACCGCCGCGGTGGGGGTCTCCCATTTCAGCGCGGGGTAGTCCCCGCTCTTGACCATGAAGCCATCCCCCAACAGGGCTGCAAACGCGGGGGATTTCATCTCCTCGGCGGATTTGGGATCTGCGGTTTGTTCATTGCCATTGGCACCCGCAGTGGCCGTTCCCATCAAGTAGTAACAATTCTCTACTGTAGAGGCAACACACCAACCTGCGATGCCAGCCATATTAGTTGCCTTGTTTGTTACTGTAATTTCCCCTACATTATAGCAATTTTTGACAGTTGCACTTTCATCAATATAGCCGACAATACCACCCAAATTCACAGCAGGGCGGTTTCTGCTGCTGGAAATGGCACCTGTGTTATAGCAATTCTCTACTGTACCTCCCTGCAGTTTTCCAACGATACCGCCTACATATCGTCCGGTTGCGGAGATTATTGCACAGTTGATACAGCCACTAATGGTTGCGCCATTGGCTTGGGCTGCAATGCCGGCAACGCCTTCCGTGCCCGACACTGTACCATCCACTTTCACATTCTTCACCACGGCGCCGCCCGCCAGTTTGCTGAACAGGCCGACATTGGCCGTGGAAGCGGTGATATTCAGCGTCACGGTGTGGCCGTTGCCGTCAAAGGTGCCGGAAAAGTCGCTGGCATAGGGCTCGGTGACAATGATATCCTTCGTCAGCGTATAGCTGCCGCTGGCGTCCATCGCCGCAAACTCCTTCGCGGAGCTGACAGTTCCTTCCGCCAGCGCCAGCGCCGTGCCGCCGATGTGGGCAGACCGGGACACAGGCGTTTCCGGAGCAGGCTCCTGCTGCTCCTGCGTCTCCTCATTCCCGGCAGGGACGGTGTTCTCCGTGTCCACCGGAGCTATCTGTTCCTGCTGGGTCTGCTGCTCCTGATCCGCGGCCAGCGTGTCGGCCAACACGGAGGTGGGCAGCAGGCTGACGACCATCACGACGGTCAGCAGCCAGCTTATGACTCTCTTCCTCATATCTCTTTCTCCTTTATGTAAATTTTTTGTCGACGTGAGGGGGTGGGCGGGGATGCGGCAACATCCCCGCCCCACTTATGGAAAAGCACGCGGCCAATGGCCGCCTCAGCTTGACAAAGGGGACTCGTCTGCACAGTTTCACGGTCAGATGGAAAGCGCACGGCGCCTCAGCTTGACAGTCGAGTTTTCCGCACCGCTTCGCTGTGTATGGCAGCGTGTCAGCCTGGCAAGGGAAATGTTTTTCATGCAGGGCATGAAAAACGGGACAGAGTGCACTCTGTCCCGCAAAAATGAAACGCTGCCCGGCGCAAAGCCGGACAGCGAACGCAATAGATACGACCCCTGCACCACGGAAAGACGTCGCCGCCCCCGCCGCCCGCCCCACAGGGCAGACCGTAGAAAAGGCGGTGCAAAAAACACCGACCTCCCGTTCAGGAGGTCAGCGTGGTACATCTACATGGTGGTACAAGATTCCCGCACACGGAGAGCGCGCCCGCTGCAACTTTGTCCTACACAATGCAATTCTCTTGGCTCGCGCCGCGGGGGGCAGACATCCCGCCTCGTTTGCAGCCTACCTTCTCATGGGCTTACCCACAATGGCGGACTTTCGTCCCGGCGGCTTACGCCGCTTCGGTGCATCCTTGCGCTCACAGTACCGGTCGTGCGGGGTTTGGCTACCCCTTTCCTTCTATGCCGACGCCTGGCCCGTGGTGGGCTGTACGGCCGCCGGCGACATTGGATCAACAGACTGTTTATTTACTTGTCAGCGACATTATATTACAGGAATTGGCCGTTGTCAACCCTCCTCCCTACCCCAATGCCACGTCCAGGATCATCATTACGGTAAAGCCCGCGGCAAAGGCCAGCGCCCCCGGGCCGGAATCGCCGCGCGTGGGCAGCAGCTCGGCGGCCACCACATAGAGCATGGCCCCGGCGGCAAAGCCCAGCAGCCAGGGCAGTACCGGAACGATGAGCGCCGCCGCCAGCACCGTCACGCCGGCGGCCAGGGGCTCCACCACGCCGGAGAGCACGCCGCCCAAAAAGGCTCTCCCCTTCCCCGCACCGGCGGTACGCAGGGGCAGGGCCACAATGGCGCCCTCCGGCACATTCTGGATGGCGATGGCCAGCGCCAGCGTAAACGCCGCGGCGGGCGCGGCGGCTCCTGCCGCCACACATCCGGCATAGGCCGCACCCACCGCCATCCCCTCCGGGATGTTGTGCAGCGTCACCGCCAGAAGGGTCATGGTGGTGGAACGGTCGGTAACAGCCTCCGGCAGCAGGCGCTCCAGCAGCCGCAGGAACAGCACCCCCAGCCAGAAGCCGCCCGCCGCCGGAAGGAAGGACCAGCGGCCCATGTCCGCCCAGTCGATAGCGGGCAGCAGCAGGCTCCACACCGAGGCGGCGGTCATCACCCCGGCGGCGAATCCCTCCAGCACGCGGCGCAGAACGGCGGAGGGCGCTCTTTGCAGGCAGAATACGCACGCCGCACCCAGCGACGTGCCCCAGAAGGGGAGCAATATCCCCTGAAGGACAGATGATTGCATAGACACTCCCTTTTCCGTATCCGTAGTATGCGGAGCCGGGCGGCTCCGTACAGTCTATCCTACGCAGCGGGAAACGAAAGGTGAAAAGACAAGGGCCCCCGCCGAAGCGGGAGCCTTTGGGAAAATACAAAGTCATTCAAAATGCTAAGATAAGGCGGGAGCGCCCGAAGGGTGCTCCCGCTGCGCGGCTTATTGCTTTATGTGAGATGCAGCTTCACTGTACCGGCAGTTCCACTGCAATAGTAGTGCCCTCATCTGAACTCTCCTCTACCCGGACGCAGCCGCCGTGGAGATCGGCAATCTCCCACACCAGCGAAAGTCCCAGCCCCACGCCGCCGTACTCCCGGCTGCGGGACTTGTCCACCCGGAAGAAGGGCTGGAAGATGCTCCGCTGAAATTCCTCCGGAATGCCGCGGCCGGTGTCGGAAACGCGGATCAGGACTTTTTCCGTCTCCTGTGTGACGCAGACCCACACCGAGCCGCCAGGGCGGTTGTACTTGACGGCGTTCTCCGTCAGGTTGAAGATCAGCCGATAGATCAGCGCGTCGCTGCCGGTCATAACGCCGTCGCCCTCCGCTTTTAGCGTGACACCGCGCTTTTCTGCCAGCGGGGCGAGGTCTGTGAAGATCTCCTCAATCATTGGGATAAGCTGAATCTGCTCGTTCCGCGCCACCTGCTGCAAATTGCTCATTTCCAGCAGCGTTTTGGTCATCTGCGTCAGTCTCTCCGTCTGCTCCCGCAAAAGCAGGAGAAACTCCGCCGTCTCCGGCAGCACATCGGTGTGCTCTGCGGAAAACAGTTCCAGCTGCGCCTGCATCAGCGCAAGCGGCGTGCGCAGCTCGT
>ERZ857882.2768-NODE-2768-length-17607-cov-3.239175_pt1 | contig 17607 bp, 13 predicted proteins | sample MGYA00519697_ERZ857882 | MGnify/ENA primary metagenome ERZ857882 (study PRJEB31778, sample SAMEA3449373) | human gut metagenome | biome: human gut; feature: human-associated habitat; material: faeces | place: United Kingdom | collected 2010/2012 ...
TGGTAGCGGCCACCTACCTGCCCTTCCAGGCGATCCTGATCCCCCTGCTTCAAACCATCAACCGCCTGAACCTGTACGATAACGTATGGGGTCTGGTGCTGGTGCACGCAGTGTTCGGCATGCCCATGTGCACAGTAATGATGCGCGGCTATTATGCCGACGTGCCCGACGCGCTGATCCGCCAGGCCATGATCGACGGCAACGGCATGTGGCAGATCTACCGCAAAATCGTCGTGCCCAACACCATGATCGCCACTATTACCACCTTCGTGTTTCAGTGCACCTCCATCTGGAACGAAATGCTCTTCGCCCTGGTGCTGGGCGGATACGATTCCAAGCCCGCCACCATCGCCCTCAACGAGCTGGCTGGCACCATGGCTGCAGAGTTCAACGTGCAGATGGCCGGCTCGCTGATTCTGGCGCTGCCGGTGCTGGTGCTGTATATCTTCATGGGCAAATACTTGATCAGCGGCCAGATGAGCGGCGCTGTGACCGCCTCGTAAGGCTGAAAGGAGAAAACGCAAATGAAGGCATTCAAACGCATCGCTTCTCTGGCGCTGGCAGCCATCCTGGGCCTGAGCGCCCTGCCCGTGCGCGCGGAGAGCGCGCTGACCCAGCCTGTGTTGGCCGCCCGCGTAAAGGATATCATCGAGGCAGACGGCTATCAATTCAAGGATCTCAACGACAACGGTCAGCTGGATCCTTATGAGGACTGGCGGCTCAGCCCGCAGGAACGCGCCGAAAACCTGCTATCCCTGATGACCGCCAGCCAGAAGGCCGCCCAGATGGTGCATCTGACGCTGGTAACAAAAAAGGACAGCTGGTTCGCCAAGGATAACGTGGGCTTCGCGCTGGTATACGAGTATATCTTCGATACCGCCGAAGCGGACGCTGAGGATGATGGGGACGAGGAAGCGGAAGGCGGCGAAGCGCAGGCCGTCGGCAGCGCCCGCAACGCAGCCCGGCTAACCAACGAAATCCAGGAGCTGTCCGAAAGCGCCGAGCTGGGCATTCCCATCATTTTCTCCATGGATACGGAAGCGGGCGCCGCCTTTGTAAAGGACGCGACCTTCCTGCCTGATGAAATCAATCTGGGCGCAGCTAACGATCCGGAGCTGACCGAAAAATACTATCAGGTGCTCAAGGAAGAGCTGGCGGCCATGGGCGTGCGCATGGCGCTGTCCCCGGACGCAGACCTGATCACCGATCCCCGCTGGGGCCGCAACCAGGAGTGCTACTCCGAGGATACCCAGGTGGTGCAGGAGCTGATTGCCGTCGCCGTGCGCACGCTGCAGGGCGGCAGCACGCTGACGCAGGATTCCATCATGGCCACCGTAAAGCACTTCCCCGGCGCGGGCGCGCAGACCAACGGCGTGGACGGCACCCCGCTGACCATCGGCAAGGATTCCCTCGCGCTGCATCTGGCGGGCTTTCAGGCCGCTATCGACGCGGGCGTGGCGGCAGTCATGCCCTACGGCTACTCTACCGTGCCCTATCTGGGCGGCGACGCCGTGGATAATTCCGCCGATCAAAGCGCGGCGGTCATGACCGATCTGCTGCGCGGGACGATGGGCTATACCGGCATCATCCAGACCGACTGGGGCATGATTTGGGCGATTCAGGAAGGCCGCGGCACGATGATGGGTGAAGAAGTGTCCGACGAAGAAGCCATTCTGATTGGCATCACCGAGAGCCGTGTGGACGGCATCGGCGGCGAATCCATCCGCCTGATTGACCAGATGGAAGAACTGACAAACGCGGGCAAGATTGACGAAGACATCCTGACGGCGGCGGCGACGCGCATCGTCAAGGCGAAGTTCGAACTTGGCGTGTTCGAGAATCCCTACTGCGACGTGGAGTACGCCGTGCAGTTCGTCGGCAACGAGGAACATCAGGCGGTGAACCTTGAGGCGGCGCGCAAGGCGATGACGCTGCTCAAAAACGACGGCATCCTGCCCCTTAAACAGAACGAGAAGCAGACGATTCTGGTCTGCGGTCCGCGCGCCGGCGATATGGACTCGCTGGTTGGCGGCTGGTCTTCCGCGCAGGAAGGCTTGACCATTGCGGACGCAGTGGCGGCTTACGCAGGCGAAAACGCGACGGTCATCTATGAATCCGACAACGTTGAGCGCATTGCGGAGCTGGCGAAGGATGCGGACATCATCATCGTGTCCGTCGGCGAACCGAGCTACCAGCACGATCCGCCGTGGGGCTACGACACGCTGGAGATCACCGGCAGTCAGCAGGAAATCCTCGAAGCGGCGAAAGCCAGCGGCAAGCCGATGGTGACGGTCGTCACGGGCGGACGTCCCTACATCCTGACGTGGTGCGACGAGAATACGAACGCGATTCTGGAAGCGTACTATCCGGGCTCGCAGGGCGGCATCGCGATTGCGGAAACGCTCTTCGGGCTGAACAACCCCACGGGCAAAACGCCCTTGCAGTTCCCGCGGGATATGGATTCTGTCCGCAATCAGGAAGGCGATGTGTCCTTCGACCTTGAAAACCCGCTGTATGACTACGGCTGGGGTCTGAGCTACGGCGAATGATGTATCAGCCCGTACAGGCGCAGCGGAATTGCCCAAGCCTGTACGGGCTTTCTTCAAAGCTGATAGCAAAACCTCGAACAGAATGCAACAGAAGGGGATTTGCCCATGGAACAATTTTCTGAATTTTTTGAGAATCTGGCGTTCATGACCTTTTCCCATGACAGGTTCTGGGTTCTCTGCGCCATCATCGTCGCGGTGATTCTCGTGTACCAGCTGCTGCTGCGCTTTGCGCCTAAAACAGTCGGGCCGGTACACCACTTTCTCCAGCGGCATCCGCTGATTTGGATCTGCATCCCGGCGGCGCTGCTGATTTACTTCGTGTATGTCTCGCTGGGCTGGAACCTGTGGGTTTCCGTGTCCGACTGGGAGTCGGGGCAGCTGGAAGCAAGCTACGGCTGGGGCGGCTTCGGCAACTACGCGAAGATGTTCTCCAGCCCCGACTTCTGGCCGTCGCTGCGCAATACGCTGCTGCTGTTCTGCCTGATTCCGCTGTGCCTCCTGCTGGGTCTGGGGCTGGCGCTCATCATGGATCAGGGGCTTCGCGGCACGGCGCTGTTCCGCACGCTGATTCTGCTGCCGTTCGCGCTGTCCTTCGTCGTGACCGGCACGGTCTGGGCGTACATGTACCGTCCAACGGGCGGCGTGCTGAATTCCTTCCTCTCGATTCTGGGCGTGGATGTATCCGCCGCGATGAAAGCTGGACACCTGATGTGGGCGTCGAGCAACTCCACCATCATGCTGTCCATCATCATTGCGATGGTCTGGCAGTTCTCCGGCTACGTCGCGGTCATCTTCCTCGCCGCCATCAAGAACGTGCCGGTCAACGTCATCAACGCCGCGAAGCTGGACGGCGCGTATATGCCGCGCATCTACTTCAAGCTCATCATTCCGCAGCTCAAGGGCGCGATGGGTTCCTGCATCACGATTCTGGCGATGTACGCCCTGCGCTCGTTTGACTTCATTGTATCGCTGGTGGGTTACACCACCTCCGCCGCGTGGACGCTGCCGATTTGGATGTACAATGAAGCGTTCCAGAACAACAACTTCGCGTATTCCGCGGCAATCAGCTGCTTCCTGCTTGCGCTGGTGCTGGTGCTGATTTTGCCGCTGACCTACTGGACGAACAGAAGGAAGTGAGCATGAAATGCAAAATAATTTGAGTATTGAGCGCAGCAAGCAGGAACAATCGGCACAGACGACGAAAATAAAACCCAAGTGGCACATGACGGTGCTGCATGTGGTGTACTACCTCATCATGATTGCGTTTCTGGTCTTCTACATGCTGCCGTTCTGGGGAACGGTGATGACGTCCTTCAAGTCCAACAGTGAAGTGATGACGACCACGCCCATCACACCGCCGTCAGAGTGGACAATGGAGGGCTACGAGAGTGCGATGGAGGAGCTTGCGCAGCCGCTGATGACCAGCCTGCTGGTGACGCTCTTCGGTGCGGCGGGATCGGTATTCCTCGGCTCGATTTGTGCCTACGCACTGAGCAAATGGAAGTTCCGGTTCAACAACGTGTTCTTTATCGCGCTGGTCGCGGCAACATATTTGCCCTTCCAAGCGATCCTGATTCCGCTTTTGCAGACCATCAACGCCCTTGACCTCTACGATAACCTCTGGGGTCTTGTGCTGGTTCACGCCGTCTTCGGTATGCCGATGTGTACGGTCATGATGCGCGGGTATTACGCCGACGTGCCGGACGCGCTGATTCGTCAGGCGATGATTGACGGCAACGGCGTATGGCAGATTTACCGCAAAATCGTCCTGCCGAACACGAAAATCGCGACGATTACGGTCTTTGTCTTCCAGTGCACGTCCATTTGGAATGAGATGCTGTTCGCGCTGGTGCTCGGCGGCTACGATTCCAAACCCGCGACCATTGCCCTGAACGAGCTGGCGGGCACGATGGCGGCGGAATTTAACGTGCAGATGGCAGGCTCGCTGATTCTGGCGCTGCCGGTGCTGGTGCTGTACATCTTCATGGGCAAGTACCTCATCAGCGGTCAGATGTCAGGCGCGGTCACAGCGTCGTAATGCGCGGCGCAATCAACAAGGAGGAAAGGTTCATGAAAAAACTGCTCAAAAGCGTCGCGGCGCTCTCCCTTTCCGCGATGATGCTTCTTTCGCCCGGTGTGCTGGCGGAAGAGGACGAGGAAGAAAGCAATGTCGTCGAATTGACGACGGTCGTGCAGGAATATGAAGGAAAGCAGATTGTGCTGAAAACTGCCGGACTGGATATTCTGGAGCAGGACGGCTACAAGTTCAAGGACTTGAACAAAAACGGCGAGCTTGACCCGTATGAAGACTGGCGTTTGACGCCTGAAGAGCGCACGGAAGACCTGCTGAGCCGCATGAGCGACAAGAACAAGGCGGCGCAGATGGCGCACATGACGCTGGTCACGCTCAAAGAAAGCTGGTTCAGCGATCTGGACATCGGCTTTGCGCTGACGTACACTTACTTCGCGGAAAGCAAGGAGTCGGCGGGCGAGAAGATGAACTACGTCCAGTCCCTGTGCGAAGAAAGCGAACTGGGTATCCCGGTCGTCTTCTCCATGGACTCGGTCATTGGTGCAAGCTGGATTAACGACACGACGATTCTGCCGGACGCCATCACGCTGGGCGCGACGGGCGACGCGGAACTCGTGCAGGAGCTGGCAGACATTCAGCGGCAGGAAATGAAGGCGCTGGGTGTCCGCATGAGCCTCTCCCCGAACGCGGACTTGGCGACTGACCCGCGTTGGGGGCGCAATCAGGAAACTTACGGCGAAGACGCGAATACCGCCAAGGCGATGGTCGTCGCGGCGATTACGGGCTTGCAGAACGGCACGGATGGCATTGGTGTTGATTCCGTCATGTCCTGCGTGAAGCATTTCCCCGGCTCCGGCCCGCAGACTGGCGGCGTGGACGGCTCTCCGCTGGTGTTCGATGACGAAACGTTCGCGCTGCACCTGAGCATCTTTGAGGCGGCGCTGACGGTGCATCCCGCGTCTATCATGCCTTACGGCTATTCGACCGTCCCGTATCTGGGCGGCGACGCGGTGGAGAATTACGCGCATGAATCCTCTGTGGTCATGAACGATGTTCTGCGCGGCCGTCTGGGCTACGACGGCATTATCCAGACCGACTGGGGTCTGAACCACATCGTCGCGATGCAGGCGGGTGCGGACGTCATGGGCGGCATGGGTCAGCGCGACGTCACCCGCATGGTGGATCAGGTTGACCCGTCGCTGCTGACGGATCGCTGCCGCCGTCTGCTGCTGGCGAAGTTCCGGCTGGGCGTGTTCGAGAACCCCTACACCGACGCGGACGAAATCGCGCAGGTTGTCGGCAGCGAAGAACATTATCAGAAGGCAATGGAAGCCGCGGAAAAGGCAGTCACGCTGGTGAAGTACGAGAACCAGCAGCCGCTGGAAGGTCAGCAGATTCTGGTCGTGGGCGCGCTGGCGAAGAACGTTGATGCGCTGTCAAGCGGCTGGAAGATTTCCTCCGAAACAGGCTTGAAGACGGAGGGCAAGTCCATCTACGATGCCATCTGCAAGCGGGCGGGTGCGGACAACGTGACCTACATCGGCGATGACGAAACGCTGATTGCCGATTCCTACCCGGCGGGTACAACCGCGATTGTCGTCGTCGGTGAAGCGAGCGGCACGCACGAACCCGCGTGGGGTACGGCGACGCTGGAATTCCCCGCAGAACAGCAGAACTTGTTGCAAAAACTTGATGCGTCCGGCGTGAACGTTGTATCCGTCGTGCTGATGAATCGCGCGTATGTCATGACGCCGGTGGATGCCGCGTCCGACGCGGTGATGATTGTCTATCGTCCCGGCGTGACGGCGGGCGCGGAAGCGGTGGCGCACGCGCTCTTCGGTGACTGCGCGATTGCCGGCAAACTGCCGTGGCAGATTCCTGCGACGATGGATCAGGTGATGCTCCAGCGTGAAGACCTGCCCAAGGACATCGAAAATCCGCTGTATGATTACGGTTTCGGCATTGAAGTGGCCGCATTCGGTCAATAAGCACTGAGGGAAAGAAAGGAAGTCCGCCATGGCAGCGATTACGATTAAGAACATGGACGTGACCTACAACAAGGGCAAGTCCTATGTCATTAAGGACATGAATCTGGAAATCAAGGACGGCGAATTCTGTGTTTTCCTGGGGCCGTCCGGCTGCGGCAAGTCTACCGCAATGTACTGCATTGCAGGTCTGCTCCACCCGGTTCACGGCGAAATCTGTTTCGGGAATGAAGCGATGAACCAGCTCGACGAGCGCGGCAAGGAAAAGAAATTCGTGCCGCCGCAGGAGCGCAACATTGCGATGGTGTTCCAGGAATATGCGCTGTATCCGAACATGACCGTGCGCAAGAACATGTCGTTTGCGCTGGAAACGAAGAAAGCGCCGAAGGAAGAAATCGAGAAGCGCGTGAACTCAATGTCCGCGATGCTGGGTCTGGATGAACTGCTTGACCGCAAGCCGGCGCAGCTCTCCGGCGGTCAGCGTCAGCGTGTGGCACTGGGACGTGCGCTTGTGCGCGATCCGCAGGTGTTCCTGCTGGACGAGCCGCTTGGCAACCTCGATGCGAAGCTCCGCGATCAGGTGCGCTATGAGCTGAAGAAGATTCAGACGCAGCTGGGCGTTACCACCATCTACGTCACGCATGACCAGACCGAAGCCATGACGATGGCGGATCACATCGTGCTGATGAAGGATGGTCACATCATGCAGCAGGGGACGCCGAACGACCTCTATGCGCATCCAAACAGCCTGTTCGTTGCGAGCTTTGTCGGCACGCCGCAGATTAACAAGCTGACGTGCAAGGTTGTGGAAAAGGGCGGTTCGCTGGCGTTCCAGTGCGGCGAACTGCTGCTGTCCGTGCCGGATGACCTGCCCGCGCTGATGCAGCAGTACAAAGGCAAGGAGGTTATCGTCGGTCTGCGCCCGTCGGAACTGACGCTCGCGCCGGAAGGTCAAGGCGAAATCGAGGGTACGGTGGACAGCGTTGAGCCGTTGGGCGATGGCTTCATCGTATATCTGAAAGCGGCGGGTCAGATGCTGGTGGCAAAGATTGCGGGCGGCAGCACTGTCATCGGCAAGACGATTTCGCTGAACATTGAAAAGGGGAAATTCCACATTTTCGACAGCCAGACGGAAGAACGGCTGAATCCGTAAATCCATTCCATGCTGCCGCGCAGTTCTGATTTTGCGCGGCAGCTTTTTTCTACCATTTCCAGATTTGCGGGAGAATCGAAATTCTTTGCAAGCGCAGAGGACGGAGAAGGAATTCGTCTGGTGCTTGTCGAATAATAAACACACATGTATATTCTGGTGCTATTAGCTTAAAAATAAGACAAATATACAATTTCGCAGAAAGATAGGAGGACGATGGAGGATGAACGAGAAAATGGAGCGTCTGCTGACGATTTTGCAGGATGTGAACGACGAAATCGACTTTGCGCATGAGCGGCATATGGTCGATGACGGGCTGATTGACTCGCTGGAGCTGATGAAAATCATCGTAGCGCTGGAAGAAGCCTATGACGTGCGAATTGACGCAGGAGAGGTGGAGCCGGAGAACTTCAACAGCGCGGAGGCGATTCTGGCGCTGGTGAACAGCTGCCGGAAGCAGGCATGATGCGCTGTGTGCTGCCATGGCTGGATAGATGGGCGGCAAAAAAACCGGATGCGGCGACGTTTGAGGGCGAAAAAACGTGCCTGACGTGGCGGCAGCTGCACGATACGGCGAAACGCATCGGCACTTATCTGGCACGGCAGCTCCCGCCTCGCGTTCCCGTTGCGCTGTGCATGGACAAAAGCCCGATGACTGTCGCGGCAATGCTTGGCGTGCTGGAAGCTGGGTGCTTCTATACCATCATTGATGTGCAGATGCCGCAGCAGCGTGTCCGGCTGATTCTGGATGCGCTGCATCCGGCGCTTCTGCTGACTGACGAGGGCAAAGCGCCAATATTGGCGGATGCGGTTGGAAAACTGCCATGCGTCTCCGCGGAAACAGCGGTGTCCTGCGATATTGACGAATCGCTGCTGGCGGCGCGTCAGCGGGACATCATTGATACCGATTTGCAGTATGTGCTGTTCACCAGCGGTTCGACCGGGCATCCCAAGGGCGTTGCGATTCGCCATCGCTCGGTGCTGGATTTCGTGGAATGGGCAGTCCCTGCGCTGCGGCTCGATGAAACCGCACGTTTCGGCAATCAGGCGCCGCTGTATTTTGACAACTCGGTGCTGGATATTTTCTGCACGCTCAAAAGCGGCGCATACGTCTACTTCCTGCCCCAGAAGGACTTCCTGTTCCCGGCACGGATGATGGACGAATTGGAGCAGCGGCAGATTAACACGCTGTTCTGGGTTCCATCGGCGCTGATGCACCCGGCGAATCTCGGCGTGGTGAAGGACGGGCGTCCGCGCGGGATCAAGCGGGTGTTCTTCTGCGGAGAGGTGATGCCGAACCGTCAGCTGAATATCTGGCGGCGCTCCCTGCCGGATGCGGATTTTGTAAATATGTATGGCCCGACGGAAATCACGGATGTCTGCTCGTGGTATCGTGTTGACCGCGCTTTTGAGGATGGCGAGCCGCTGCCGATTGGCTTTCCGTGCGAAAATACGCGCATCACGCTGGTGGAGGGCGAAATCTGCGTCTCCGGGACGTGTTTGTCCGCCGGATACTACAATGCGCCGGAAAAAACGGCGGCAGCGTTTGTCCAGCATCCGGACGCGCGGGGGATTCCGGAGCGGATGTACAAAACGGGCGACCTCGGCGCATACAACGAGCGCGGCGAACTGATGTTTCTTGGGCGCAAGGACAGCCAAATCAAGAAGCAAGGTTATCGAATTGAGCTGGGCGAAATCGAGTGCGCAATTAAGGCGTGTCAGGCGGTGACGCAGGGCTGCTGCTTCTATCAGGCTGCGACACAGCAAATCGTCTGCTGCTATTCTGGCGAGGACGACGAAAAGGCGCTTCGGGGCGAACTCAGGCGGCGGCTGCCGAAATACATGCTGCCGGATGTGTATTACCATCTGCCGCAGTTTCCGCAGACGATGAACGGAAAAATCGACCGCGTGCGGCTCAGACAGGAGCTGGGATTGTGAGCGTCGTATCCTTTGAATTTCTGGGGTTTCTTGCTGCGCTGGCTGTGGTGTACTACGTCCTGCCGATGCGCGTGCGCAAGTGGGCGCTGCTGGCGGGCAGTGCGGCGTTCTGGCTGCTCTGCGGCTGGCAGGGGGCAGCGTACCTCATGGCGGAAACGCTGCTGATTTGGGGCTGCGCACGCCTGATAGGGCGGTTTTCGGAGCGCAGGGGCGTTTGCCGCGCACTGCTTGTCGGCGGAATGGTCATGGTTTTCGGCGCAATGGTGCTGATGAAGGCGCTATCGCAGCTGCAAGCCCTGCCGGACGGGCTGCTTGTCCCCATCGGCTTGTCGTACTTCACGTTCCAGAGCGTAGGCTACCTCATCGACGTCTATCGCGGGAAGGTCGCGCCGGAAGAGAACTATGCGAAAGTCCTGCTGTTCGCGGGCTTTTTCCCGCAGATGACGCAGGGCCCGATTACGACGTGGAAGCAGCTGATGCCGCAGCTGGACAGTCCGCACCGCCTTTCACCGAATGGCTTCGTGTCCGGTGTGTTCCTGATGGCGTGGGGCTTTTTCAAGAAACTTGTCATCGCTGACCGTCTGATGCCGGCGGTGAGTGTGCTCGTGGCGGCGGCACAGGAACTTCCGGGCTGGCTTGTGCTGGCGACAGCGGCGATGTACGCCATCGTGCTGTATGCGGACTTCTCCGGCGGCATCGACATCATTCGCGGCGCGGCGGAGCTGCTGGGCATCGACCTGCCGGAGAACTTCCGCCGACCATTCTTTGCTGCAAGCATTGCGGATTACTGGCGACGCTGGCACATCAGCCTCGGCGTATGGTTCCGTACCTATTTGCTGTACCCGCTGGTGGCGAGCCGCGCTGGAATCGGGCTGGCGAAAGTCGGCAAGCGGCTGTTCGGCGCAAAAGCAGGGCGCGCGATGCCGGGCGCAGCGGCGTCGATGGTGGTTTTTCTGCTCATCGGCGTCTGGCACGGATTCTATTGGAACGCGGTGCTGTACGGCTTGTGGTTCGGACTGCTGACGGCGGCGGGAATGCTGCTTGACCCGCAGTTTCGGAAGATTCGCAAGTGCGTGACGGCACATTGGGGCGGTGCGGCGCTTATGAAGGCGTTCGGCTGGCTGCGGACGATGGCAGCGGTTCTGCTGGCGCAGTTTTTTGCCTGCACGACGTCGCCAGGCATGGCGTTTGGCATGATGGGGCGCATCTTCACCGATTTCGGCGCGGGTATGACGCGTGATTTCCCGCTTGGAATGCAGGACGGCGTTGTGGCAATTGTGGCGGTGCTGCTGATGCTCCTGGTGGACATCCTCTGTGAAAAACAGCCGGATTTGCGCAAGAAGCTGGCGGTTTCGCCGCTGTATGTGCGCTGGACGCTGCTGATGGGGCTGATGTTCCTGACGCTTATCTTCGGCTGTTACGGCGCTGGATTCGACCGTGCGGCATTCCTGTACGCGGGATTCTGAAAAGGAGGGGAAGGCAATGACAGATGAAGCGGTCAGCCGCCGACGCGAGAATGCAGCATTTTTCCTCCGAATACTGGCGTTTGTGCTGATTTTCACGCTGATTTCGTGCGTTGTGCTGTATGTGCTGATGCCGAAATACGATTATGGGCCGGGCAGCATGATGAATCTGCCCCTTCAGCCGCGCAACACCATTGACGTGCTGGCGGTCGGCACAAGCACGACGTATGCTGCAGTGAATACGAACGTACTGTGGGCGAACTGGGGCTTCAGCGTGTATGATCTTGCGAGCGCGGAACAGCAGTATTGGCATACCTACTACTACTTGGAGCAGGCGCTGACAACACAGCACCCGAAAATCCTTCTGCTGGATGCAAAAGCAGCAACGTACCCCGACGATACGACCCGGCGCGGGCGGACGATTCTCTCCACATCCGGCATTTTGAACCCGATTCGCCGCGCAAACGCGATTGCCGCAGGCGGTCAGCAGCCGCTGGACTTCCTGCTGGGCTATCCGCAGGTGCATGAGAACTGGAAGTCGCTGACGGCGGAGAATTTCGCGTTTCCCGGCTGGACGGGCGGACGCAGTGTCGACTGGAAAGGCTTCATCGAATGCGACAAGATGGAGCATCACACGAAGCCAACGTTCTTCTGGACGGAGACGGGCAAGAAAATTAACGGGCGCGAGGCAGAATATTTCGAGCGCATCTGCGATCTCTGCGAAGCGCAGGGCATTCAAATCATCCTGATTTCGTATCCAAGCCCGGATTACGAAAATGATCATATGTATATCTGCACGCTGCGGAAGATGGCGGAGGAACGCGGCATTCCGCTGCTGAATTTCAACAATCCGAAGGGGCGCTTCGGCATTCGGTACAGCAGCGATTTCGCGGATTGGCAGCACCTCAATGTGAAGGGCAGCATCAAGCTGTCGCTGCGAATCGGCGAATATCTGGAAGAAAATTACGACTTGACAGACCACCGCGGCGATCCGCAGTACGATTCTTGGCAGCGCTGTCTGGAGGAATGGCAAGCGGCGTATCCGGAGATGGCAAACATGATTCGCAATGAAACGGAGGAAAAATAACGATGAAACGAAGCGTTCTTGACTATTTGGAGAACACCGCAAAGCGCTGCCCGGAGCGTTTGGCATGGGATGCCTCGGCACCGTTCACGTTCGGGCAGTGGTGGGATGCAGCGCAGCGGATTGCATCTTCGCTGAGCAGCCGGTGCGCACGGAATACGCCGGTTGCAGTGCTGATGAACCCGCGCAGCGCCGAATGTGTGAAGGTATTCTTCGGCGTGTGGGCGGCGGGGTGCTTCTATGCGCCGCTCGACCCGATGTTGCCGCCGGAGCGCCTGAAGCTCATCATGCAGAATTTGCAGCCAACGGCGATTGTCTATGATGATGAAAGCCGTGCGAAAGCGGAAGCTGTTTGCCCGGATGGGTGCGAATGCGTGCTGTGGTCGGACGCGGCGCAGTCGCCCGTGGACGCGGATAAGCTGGTACAAATCCGGCAGACCGTGACGCCGGACCACCTTGCCGCGATTCTTTACACCAGCGGCTCGACGGGCATTCCGAAGGGCGTCGCGCATACGCAGGGGTCGCTCATGGCGTACACCGAAGAGACGATTGAACGCTATCAGTTCACCGAGAACACTGTTTTCGGCAATCAGTCGCCGTTTTTCTACGCCAATTCGATTATCGACATTTTCCCGCCCGCGCTGCTTGGCGCCAAGGCGTGCATGATTCCCGCGACGGCGCTGTCGTTCCCGAAAACGCTGGTGAATTACCTGCGGCAGAAGGGCATCACGGAGTTGACGATGACGCCATCGAGTTTCGTGCAGGTGGCAAACAGCGGCGTGCTGACGGAAAATTGCCTGCCGGAGCTTGAATACATGATTATGTCCGGCGAAGTGATGCCGTGGGCGCAGTTGGCCGTCTGGATGAACGCCGCGCCGAAGGGTCATGCGTGGAATTTCTACGGCAGCACGGAGATGTTCAGCGTGTCCGTCGGGAAAGTCGAGGGCAATTACGAGGCGGGACAGCTGATTCCGGTCGGAAAGCCGTTCCCGACGGTGAAAATCCGCTTCATGACCGATGATGGGCAAGCTGCCGCACCGGGCGAAGCAGGGGAGATGTACGTCTCGTCGCCGATGGTATCGCAGGCGTATTACCGCGACGAAGAGCGGAGCCGCGCGGTCTATGTTGCTGACCCGCTGGGGCAGGAGCCGGGCGTCTGGTTCCGTTCGGGCGACTACGGCTTCCTCGACGCGCAGGGACAGCTGAACGTGCTGGGACGCAAGGACAGCATGGTCAAGCATCATGGCTACCGCATGGAGTTGGGAGAAGTTGAAGCGGCGCTGCGGAGCATTCCCGGCTGTCTGGAAGCATGCTGCCTGCTGGACAAGGAACAGGATGTACTGTGGGCGTTTGCTGTGGGCAATTTGACGGAAAAGGCGCTCATGGATGCGCTGAAAACGAAGCTGGCGCGCTATATGCTGCCGGACAAAATCGTCCTGCTGCCAGAACTGCCGCATACGGCGAACATGAAAATCGATCGCCAGACGCTGCGGAAGCGGATGACCGAACAAGGTTGACGTATGCTGAATATTGCAGGAAAAAAGACTGGATTTCCTGCTTGACTTGCATCCGCCTCGCTTGCTGGGAAAACGGACGACGATCCTGCAAATAACCAAATAGGACAATTACTTTTTCTCCGCATTGATAATACGGAAGAAAAACTACCAAATCCGTAGAAAATGGGGAGAAACGTGTCTGTGCTGAATATTCCAAATGAACGGACTGGATTTTCCCTTTACCCTTTTTGTGGTTCTGATTATAATGATAATCAAGAGGTCGGCGCAAGGAACCCTGACAAAGAGAGGGAGGGTAGCAATCAGGAAGCAGGGATCTTGCCGACAGAGCGTAAAAGGTTTCTTAGAAAGGAAAGGAGTATTTTCATGAAGAAAAAGTTATCCCTGTTGGTCGCATTGACGATGATGCTGGGTTCAATGGCTGGCTTGGCAGAAGAAGCGAAGCAAGGCCCGACAGAAGCGGAACTGCTGGCGAAGCCGTGCGAGTTCTCCCTGATTGAAGCCAATGGCGAACAGCCCCGCTTGACTTACATCGAGGGTGTCACCCCGATTCTGGAAGTGGACGGCTACAAGTTCAAGGACATGAACAAGAACGGAAAGCTTGATCCCTACGAGGACTGGCGTCTGGACACCGAAACCCGCGTGAATGACCTGATCAGCCAGATGACCCCCGAAGAAGAAGCGGGCCTGCTGTTCTGCGTCAGCGCGAATCTCGAAACGGCGCGCTCCCTGATTCCGGATTTCAACCTGACCTGTATGCTGTTCAACCTGAACGGCACGCCGGACAACGTCGTCAGCACGCTGAACAACCTGCAGGCTGCGGCGGAAAAGGAACGCCTGGGCGTCCCGATGATTTTCACCTCTGACCGTGAGTTCAACGCTTGGGGCGGCTACATCGACAAGGCGCACATCGCTTACGGCACCGCCAATGACCCCGAACTGGCGTACAAGCTCTCCAACATCTACGGCAAGGCGATGGTTGCGGTCGGTATCCATGTGACCTTCGAGCCCTACGCAAACGAAATCGGCGCGCAGTACGGCGAGAATCCCGAACACATCGCGAACATCGTTTATCAGGAAGTTAAGGGCATGGAAGACGCCGGATTCGCGTCCTGCGTCAAGCACTGGATCGGCCGCGGCGGCGACTCCAACTTCGGCAATGCCCGCTCTGTGGCGCAGAACTTCGACAACTGGATGGTTGGCTGGAAGGCTGCGCTGGCTGGCGGCAACGAATGGGTCATGACCAACTGCGGCGGCACGGGCATCACCAACACCACCGACGTCAAGTGGGACTCCGTGACCATGAGCTACCTGCGCGACACCCTCGGCTTTGACGGCATCGTCGTGACCGACTGGTGGGCGTTGGGAATGGGCAAGCAGGTTTCCGGCGTCACCAACGAGGGCGTGGAGCTGTCTGAGCAGACGGGTCGTTGGCTCTACAACGAAGCCCTGAAGAACGGCACCGACATGTTCGGCGCTGGCAGCATCAAGCATGGCGAAGAAATCAGCGAAGCCACCATGGCGAACTGGCCGGACTGCATCGTCAATGGTTTGAAGGAAGGCGACGTGGAGAAGCAGTGGGTTGACCGCTCTGCCGCGCGCATCCTGAAGTTCAAGTTTGAAAAGGGTCTGTTCGAGAATCCCTACCGCGTGATGGACGAGGCGCTGGCTGTCGTCGCGAGCCCCGAATGGATCGCGAACCGCACTGCAATCCACACCAACGAAGACCTGCGCGCTGCGCGTACCGCGGAAGAAGTCGAGCTGGCTGAAAAGCTGCAGGCGAAGTCCGCTGTGCTGGTGAAGAACGACAACGGCCTGCTGCCGCTGGCGAAGGGCACCAAGGTTTATATCGAATCCTCTGCTTCTGATACGCTTGATCACTATAAGACCTACCTGAACAACTTCGGCACCGTCGTGGAAAACCTCGAAGATGCGGATGTTGCGATTGGCTACTTCAACTCTGTTGACGACGCGACCGAACTGTTCGTGGAAGACGCGCAGGACGCTGGCAAGCCCATCATCCTGACCATGGTCAACAAGGTGACGGAATACGAACTCAAGAACGCGAACGCTGTGATGTACATTCCGTACAGCCAGAAGCCTGACCATGGCTCCGGCGAAGCGGGCTTCATCTACGGCACCGAACCTTGGATTTATGCTGACCTGATCTTCGGCGAACGTCAGCCTGAAGGCATCATCCAGAAGGAACAGGCTCGCGACAGCTGGAGCGACGCGGCTCAGTGGAAGGATCTTGCGGGCGATCAGGGCGCTTCCAACTACGTCCGTCTGCTGGTTCAGGCGATGATGGAAGACGACCCGAACCACGCTTCCCCGAACAACTTCGGTGATCCGCTGGTGGTCTACAACTACTCCATGCGCTATGGCCAGAAGGGCGACTTCCAGTACTCCTGCCTGATTCTCCCGTCCGTGTACGCAGAACAGGAAACCACCAACAGCCGCGGCCAGACCGTCAAGAGCGTTGTGGGTACTGTGTCCGCCAAGGCTGGCGAAGAATTCATGGTCTACTGCCTGCTGCGCAACAATGGCGCGGATGATTTGACCTACGTTCAGGTCAAGGACGGCGACGAAGTGGTGGCTGAAAAGCTCTACACGGTCTGCGGCGGTTCTTGGCGCGTGGTTGAAATCCCCGTGACCATCGCGACGCCCGGTGAACACACCATCACCGTCGGCACGCAGTCTGGTACCATCACCATTGCTGAGTAATCCATCCTCATTCCTCCTCTGGGGGCGGGCTTCGGCTCGCCTCCACTTTTTCGTTCAGCAAATAGGTTTGTGCTGGATATTCCAAATTCAAATGCTGAAAATTCCATTGCACAGGCAGAAAAATCGTTGTACAATACCATTGAAAGCTGAAACAGGCTTGCAACAGGTGTCAACCAAACCGACAAAGGAGTTGTGTGAACGTGAAGAAGAAGTTAGCTGCTTTCCTGGCCATGATGATGGCACTGGTGACGATGTCCTCCGCGGCGATGGCGGAAGAAGAGACGCCCACCATTACAGCGCACAAGGCGAACGCCATCACGATTGACGGCGACTTGAGCGATTGGGACTTGTCCTCTCCGGCGGTGCTGGAAGATGCGTCCCAGATTATCCGCGACCTCAGCTTCTGGCAGGGGCCGAATGATCTGTCCGCGAAGGTCTACGCCGCGTATGACGAAGAGAACCTGTATCTTGCCTTCGACGTGACCGAAGATACGCCCTACGGCGCTATCGAGATGCTTCCGCTGGACGGCGAAGACAACCTGAAGGTCTTCATCTCCACCGATCCCACGGATGACCCGAACCGCACGGAATACCACACCAACGACTTCCTGCTGTTCCTCATCTGCGACAACAACTACTTCGATACTGCGTTTGACCGCACGATGGTCGCCAAGGAATATCGTCAGCGCTTCATCAGCAAGGGTATCGACGGCGGCGAAGATGTGCTGACTGCACTGTATCGAGAACTGAAGGAAGAAGTCGGACTGACCGAAGCGGATGTCAGGGATATTCGGCTCTCCGGCTACATTTACAGCGGCAAAACAGAGGTGGACAGCGTTCACGTGGGTGCAGTATATCTGCTGAAGACGGAATATTTGGAGGTTTCCTGTCTGGAAAGGGATACGTTGTTTGGCTATTGGTGCAATGCAGTTGAATAGCAGCGGCTTCGTGCTGCTGGCAGGCTGGAAAGCTGGAGCGAGATTGTGGTAGATCACCTGCTGCAGGGAGAACGTCATGAAGAAAATGTGTGATGTGTGCGGAGCGCACGAGGCTGTTCAGATCGCCTGCAGCGCATATGGTGCGACGTCGTATGCGTTCTGCTCGGAGTGCCTGTCCAAAGGGTTGGAGCCCTACGGCGCGGTCGTTTCCTATATTGCCTGCGCCGGGC
>ERZ857882.2776-NODE-2776-length-17578-cov-4.634480_pt1 | contig 17578 bp, 22 predicted proteins | sample MGYA00519697_ERZ857882 | MGnify/ENA primary metagenome ERZ857882 (study PRJEB31778, sample SAMEA3449373) | human gut metagenome | biome: human gut; feature: human-associated habitat; material: faeces | place: United Kingdom | collected 2010/2012 ...
TCTCAAGGACTATAACCTCATCACGATCTGCGCCGAGTCGTTCTCCGACCTGCTGATCGACGAGCAGCTGCTGCGCGCAGCGGATGCGGTGTGCCTGCTGCCGGACTGGCGGAAGAGCGCCGGCGCGCGGCAGGAGCACGAGCTGGCCCGGCGACTTGGCAAAATGATAATCCGGTATGACCGGATCGACGTGACGCTGACGGAGCAAAAGGAGAGCTGATGACCAAGGAACAATTGCAGCAATATAAGGCAATTAAAGCCGAACTGCGGCAGATTGAGAGCAGACTGGACGAGCTGGAAGCGCCGCTCTATAGCGCAGGAGCTACACCAATCACGGGCATGCCTATGCCGCCATCCAGAGTGGGAACCGAGAGCAGGCAAGAACGGCTGGCCGATCAGACCATGGAACTGCGGGAGTATTACCAGGACAAACACAAGGAGCTGGCGGAAAAACAGCTTGCCATTGAGCGGGCAATCGACGCATTAAAACCCATACAGAGAATGGTGCTGCGACACCGATATATCGAAGGATTGTCATGGGAGGAGGTTTGTACCTGCATGGGCTACAGCTGGCGACAAATACATCGAATACACGCCGCAGCGCTGGAGCAGCTGAGCGCATCGGGAGAATAATCTCCCGATTTTTTTGTAAAAAACTTTGAAAAAGTGCTTGACAATTATACGCTAATAGCGTATAATAAATACATAGGAAAGGGGGTGAGAACATGGCGGACACAAAAAAAGAAGCCCTGCAAGAGCTTCTGCGGCTACTGGCAGAGAATCCGGAATTGGCTGACCGAATTACAATCACCATGAAGCCCCAAAAACTCGAACAGGACTGAACCGGACAGGGGGCGGCGGCCACCGCCCCCAAACCTTATCAATAGTATAGCCCAAAAGGAAAGTAAAATCAAGGAGGAATACGATGAATCGAGAAAGGCGGAAGTCTTTGGCGGATATCCATGAGCAGCTGGAAGCGCTCCAGGAGCGCCTGGTGGCGATTGCCGAGGAGGAAGAAGAATATCGGGATAATATGCCGGAGAATTTGCAAACATCTAAACAATATAAAATGGCGGAACAGGCCTGCGATGCCCTGGAGAGTGCTTGTGACGCCATGTGCGAGCTGCTTGACTGTATCGAAGATGCGGCAGGAGACGAGAGGGAGGGGTAACCGTGGAGAGCATTCGGGAGATCAGAAAACGGACCGGGTTGTCGCAATCACAGTTTTGCGCGGCATTGCACATCCCGATCAAGACACTGCAAAACTGGGAGATCGGCCGGACAGCCTGCCCGCCGTATGTGGTGGAGCTCATTGATTATCGCGTGCGGCATGACGCCGCCTTTGGCGCGGAAAAGTCGGAGGGATGATGCCTCCGACTTTTTGCACTAAGAAAACAGGAAAAAGGCGTATGCCGTCGAAAAAAGAACACATAACGAAAGAGAAAGGATTTATCTCATGGGATGGTTGACAAAATTATTCAATAGGCCCAAAGTGGAGAATCAACCGACAGAGCCGGTTCCAGCGGCGACGCGTGCAGAAACGAATCCTGTGGGAGAAGAATTGCAACCCGTGCAACCTGTGCAACCTGCGCAACCTGCGCAACCTGCGCAACCTGCGCAACCCGCGCAAACGTGGAAATCGTATAAAGTTGCGGGGACGAGCTTTCGCGCCGAGTCTATCAGGGAGATGGCGGAAGAAAACCCGGATTACAGGTTGACAAAACGGGAAATCATTTCCGAGGGGCTGGATGGAGAGAGAATATATGAGTTCATATTCGATGCCGGCCGTCCGGAGCTGGTGCCAGAGCCAGAAAACCCGCACGATTCGAAAGCGATCAAGGTTATCGTCAACGGGACGCATATCGGATATGTCAAGGCCGGTTCGTGCGCACACATACATAAACTACTGAAAGAAAAAAGAATTGCAGATATTTCTTGCACAATCGGAGGAGGAAAATACAAACAGGTAAGAAGCGAATGGGACGATCACCGAGAGACAGAGGCATATTACATGGAGCAAAATGAAATCCCGCTGTTTGCGCGCCTCGATATACTTGAGATCACGCCAACGAAAAAGGCATAGAATGGCACATCGAATCGTGCTATTATTGTAGTGAAAGAATCGGGAAACAGAAGTCCCGGTTCTTTTTTGTTCCTGCGGCGGTGTATGAGTATGACACAAAAAGAGTTTTATCGAACCCAGGCATGGCGGCGGGCCAGGCGTGATTATATTGCGCACAGGATTGCCGCGGATGGCGGCATGTGCGAGGTGTGCGGGCAAGAACCGGGACGAATGGTGCATCACAAAATATGGCTGGATGACGTGAATTGTAACGATCCGGATATCAGCCTGAACCCGCAGAATTTCCTGTATGAGTGCCAGACTTGCCATAACAGGGAGACAGATCCCCGCAGAGCTCAGCCGGGCCGGTGCCGGTACGGAGCAAACGGGGAAATCGTGCGAAACAGCAACTATTAACTGGACGGGGTACCCCCCATTCGTGACCGCGCTGGAAAGCAGAGGGGAACGATTGGCGGGGTTAAATTTTACCCTGAAAAGATCACGAAGGGGGTGTAATCGGTGGCAAATGCGGACAAAGAGAAGCGGGTCAAAAAGGAGACCAGGAGGCTGAAAACCATTTTTGCGGAGCTGGAGCCCAACAAGCTCAAAACCGTAGATGCGCTGATCACCCGTGCCGCCTTTATCACGGTGAGCCTTGAGGATCTGGAAGCGGAACTGAACACAAACGGGTGGACTGAGTATTATGAAAATGGACGGAACCAGAGCGGGCAAAAAAAGTCGGCGGCGGCGGATGCTCACATCAGTTTGACGAAAAATCTAAATGCTATCATGAAACAGCTGCTCGAGCTGGTGCCTCCGAAACAAAAGACAAGCCGCCTGTCCGAGATGAGGAACCGGTGACTCCATTTGCAAACGATATTCAGGCATATTACCACAACATCAAAACGGGAGCGGTTGTGGCAGGGAAGTGGGTTCGTTTGCTATACGAGAAAATTACGGCGAACTTACGCGATGGGCATTGTTTTTTTGACGCTCGCAAGGCAAACCGGGCAATTGACTTCATCGAGACATTTTGCCGTCACAGCGAGGGACGCGACGATCTGATCAAGCTGGAATTGTGGCAGCGCGCGGCCGTTTCCTGCATGTTTGGCCTTGTAGACAAAGAAGGGGTGCGGATATTTCGGGAAGTCTTTTTGGTCATGGGGCGAAAAAACGGAAAGAGTTTGTTTGCCTCGGCATGTATTGCCTATATGGTCTATCTGGATGGAGAGTATGGCGCGAAAATCTACTGTCTCGCGCCAAAGCTGGAGCAGGCGAGCATCGTTTACGACAATTTCTATCAAATGATCGCCAGAGAGCCGGAACTGGCGGCATTGGCGCAAAAGCGAAGGTCGGATATTTACATCGAGGAGACGAACAGCAGCGTCAAGCGGCTGGCTTTCAACGCAAAGAAGTCGGACGGATTCAATCCACATATGGCGGTTTGCGACGAAATTGCCAGCTGGCCGGCGCAGCAGGGGCTCAGGCAGTATGAGGTGATGAAATCGGCGCTTGGTGCACGACGGCAGCCGATGATCCTGTCCATCAGCACGGCGGGATATGTGAACGACGGACCATACGACGAGCTGATGGCGCGCTCCACGGCCATGCTGCAGGGAAACAGCAGGGAGCGGAGATTACTGCCCATTCTGTATATGATCGACGACGTTTCGAAATGGGACGATCTCGAGGAGTTGAGGAAGGCCAATCCGAACATGGGCGTCAGCGTATCGGAGGATTTTTTTCGGGAGGAAATCGCCATTGCCCGCAATAGCCTCAGCAAGCGGGCGGAGTTTCTGACGAAGTATTGCAACATCAAGCAGAACAGCACGCAAGCTTGGCTGCCCTATGATGTGGTGGAGGCTGTTACACGGGAGAACTATTCGCTGGAGGACTTTCGAAGCAGCTACTGCGTTGGCGGTATTGACCTGAGCCAGACGACAGACCTCACGGCCTGTTGTGTGATCATTGAGCGCGCGGGGCGACTGTACACATTCGCGCAATTCTTCATGCCGGCGAACAAGATTGATGAGCTGCAGGCGGCAGAGGGAGTGCCGTACAGGATTTACGTTAATGCCGGGCTAATCACACCCAGCGGCGAAAACTTCGTGGACTATAACGACTGTTTTGAGTGGTTCAGAATGTTGGTGGAGGAGTATGAAATCCTGCCGCTGCAAGTCGGATATGACCGATACAGCGCGCAGTACCTGGTTCAGCAGATGGAGCAGTATGGATTTCACATGGACGATGTGTTTCAGGGGTTGAATCTGACGCCGGTGCTCCATGAGGCAGACGGACTGCTGCGGGACGGAACGTTGCAACTGGGCAGCAACAATCTGCTCAAAGCGCATTTTCTAAACGTGGCTGTAAAACAGGACGCGGAGACACGGAAGATCCGGCCGGTAAAGATCGATCCGCGTTGCCACATCGACGGCTTTGTTGCCGTGATCGACGCGCTGACCGTGCGCCAGAAGTGGTTCGAGCAAATCGGCGGACAGCTACACAACGACGGCAATTAAGGGGGAAAGGCATGGGCGCCTTTGAGAAACTATTCCGGCGACCAAAGGTTGCCAGGCAGACAGGCAAGTATTTTGCCATGTTGGATGGATATACGCCGATCTTTTCGAGCTACGATGGCGGCGTGTACGAACAGGAGTTGACGCGAGCCTGCATCCATACGTTTGCGACACACTGCAGCAAGCTATTGCCGGCTGTGTCGGGACCGGACAAGCGCGGGTTGCAGGCCATCCTGGATGGAAAAACGAATCCGTTCATGACCTCTGCCCAGTTTATTTACAAGGTGGCGACGATCTACGAAGCGCAGAACACCTGCTTTATCGTGCCGGTGCTGGATGAGCTGGATAAGCTCGTTGGGTTCTATCCCGTTATCCCGCAAAAAACGGAGATCCTCGACGTAGGCGGAGAGGCTTGGCTGCGGTACACCTTCAATACGGGAGATCGCGCGGCAATTGAACTGTCCCGCTGCGGCGTGGTCAGCAAATATCTTTACAAGGGAGATATCCGGGGGGAGACAAATGCAGCTCTATGGCCGACGTTGCAACTTCTTCATACTCAAAACCAGGGCATTGCGGAGGGCATAAAAAACAGCGCGAGCTTCAGGTTTATGGCGACGGTCAGCAATTTCACAAAAGGGCAGGATCTGGCAAAAGAGCGTCGCCGCTGGACGGAGGAAAACCTGGGCGCGGATTCGGGTGGACTTGCGTTGTTTCCAAATTCATACACAAACGTACAGCAAATCAAGTCCACGGCGGAGATCGTGAATCCGGAGCAGATGAAGCTCATTCAGGACCGGGTACTCAACTACTTTGGCTGCAACGAGGCTGTGCTGCAGAACAAGACGGTGGGCGATGCCTGGAGCGCGTATTACGAGGGAAAGATCGAGCCGTTTGCCATTCAGCTGTCCCAGGCCATGACCTGCATGGTGTTCAGCGCAAACGAACGGGCGCGGGGCAACGCCGTTGTCTGGAGTGCAAACAGGCTGCAATACATGACCAACACCGATAAGCTCCAGGTGTCGAGCCAGATGTTCGACCGCGGCATCTTAAGCACAAACAATATCATGGATATCTGGAACATGCCGCATGTGCCGGATGGGGACAAGAGGTATATTCGCAAGGAATACATTGAAGTCAGCAGGATGGATGAGGGCAGCCAAACCGGGAAGGAAAGGAAAGCAGAAGATGACGCCGGCAATCAAGACAAAGTTTAAGAATCTGGCACAAACGCGAGAATTGGCGGCGTTTGCTGCCATCGCAGCGGAAAGCAAGCGTCGCTTGGACACGGAGTTTTACGTCGAGGGGTATGCCGCCCGATACGAACCGTATATCTTATTCGACGATCCGGATGGAGAGCCGATATTTGAGCAATTCGAGCGAGGCTGTTTTGATCATACAGACATGAGCGACATTCTGTATCAATACAACCACAGCGGGCGGGTGTTCGCCCGGACATCCAATCGCAGTCTGCTCATAGAGCCAACGGACGATGGATTGTTCATGGCGGCAGATCTCGGGCGAACGCAGGCGGCGCGCGAGCACTATGAGGATGTCCGCTCCGGCATGATTACAAAAATGAGCTGGCGTTTTCGCTGTGGAGACTACTTCTATGATGCAGCAACCAGAACGATCGTCCACCGGTCGGTTGCGAAGATCTATGATGTATCGGCCGTAAGCTACCCGGCAAACGAAAATACGGAAATCAATGCTCGCGCCCTGGTCGACGGAGAGATTGCCAGGGCAGCCCGGAGAGAGGCGGAGCTGGAGGAAAGGCGCCGCAAGCTGCGGCTGAAACTGATGCTTTAGGAGGAGAATGATCATGAGATTGGACGAAATCAACGAACGGCTGGCTGCCATCAACGGGGAGATCGATGGCGCTACGGGAGACGCCCTGGCGGCGCTCGAGCAGGAGGTCGCTGCGCTGACCCAGGAGCGCGAGAAAATCCTGGCCGAAATGCAGTCCCGAAAGAAACTTCGCGCGGATATTGCCGTGGGAAAGATCGGCGGGAGAACCATCGAACGACACGAGGAGGAGAACATGGGGAAGCATTTCTTTGCGGCGGACTCTGCCGAGTATCGCGAGGCGTACCTGATGCAGCTGCAGGGACGGGAGCTGACCGCGGAGCAGCGGGCGGCAGTGACGGCTGCAGCAGCCATCCCGACCCAAACGATGGACGAGATCGTGCACCGGCTCGAACTCGCGCCGATCATCAACGCAGTTGACGTAACCTATATCCCCGGCAACGTGACTTACCCGACGGAAGGGACGGTCAACAGCGCCGCCTGGGTAGCCATGGGAACGGCTGCGACGGACGGAGCGGACACGCTCACCTCCGTTACGCTCGGCGCATACAAGCTCATCAAGACGGTGGAGATCACGGCCGACGTCTCGGCGATGGCCGTGGATGCGTTTGAGAGCTGGCTCGTTTCGCGCCTTTCAAACAAGCTGCAGCGCGCTGTGGCTGCCGGTATCATGACGGGCACCGGTTCGTCCCAGGCGACCGGCCTGTCCAGCCGGTCCTCGGACGGGACGTATACGAAGGCCGGCATCACCTATGGCGACGTGATGGCGATTATCGCGGCCCTGCCGACGGAGTATATGCCGAACGCGGCCTTTGTCATGAGCCGCGCCACGTTCTTTGGCAATGTGCTGAACATCCAGGACACGGCAAAGAGGCCGATCGTCGTGGCGGATGTCCAGTCGCCGGCAAAGTTCAACATCCTCGGCTTCCCGGTCATCCTGGAGGACAATGCCGGGACCGATATCTACTTTGGTGATCTGAAAGCCGCGTACAAATTCAACTTCGCCAAGGTTCCGACGGTAGACCGCGATGAGTCGGTCGCGTTCCGGTCCGGTTCGACCGTATACCGCGCCATGGCGCTTGCGGATGGCAAACCGACGGGCGTGGGCGTTGTGCGGTACACGCAGGCAGCATCCTAAGGAAACCGGGCGGGGAGGAGACTCCCCGCCCAATAAAAAGAAAGAGGTGCCGGTGATGCTGGATCGGATGAAACTCGCGCTGCGTATCAGCCATGACATGCTGGATGACGACATTCAGGCGGATATCGACGCCTGCCTGGCGGATCTGCATGTGTGCGGCATTGTGTATGCCGATGATGTCGATCCTCTGGTGTTCAGCGCGGTCAAACTCTATTGCAGATCCATCTACACAGATGACCCAGCCAAGGGCGCGGAGTACTTGCGTCGATATGAAGCGCTGAAGGCCTGCCTCATGATGGCGGAAGGATATGGATGGAGTGCCGTAGACGATGAATGAACTGCTGACACTGATCAAAAGAACATGGGAAAGTGGAGAACACAGGGAAAGTGTCCGAACCGTGTTCTGCGGGGTGCGTAGCGTCCGATATCGGGAGTTTTATGCATCTTACGCTACGGACTACCACCCGGAGCTGGTGTTCGTGCTGGCCGATTATCTCGACTATGACGGCGAGACGCTGGCTGAATACCAGGGGCAGCGATACAGGATCCTGCGAACATATCGCACAGGGCTGGCTCTTGAACTCACCGCAGAGCGCGCTCCCCGGGAGGAGGAAGAATGAGCAGAACAATCAGTCCGAAAGCGCTCGGCAGTGCCATCCAGCAGGAACTGACTGCGTATGCAGGACGTGTACGAGACGGGCTCGACCGTGCGGCAGAAAAGGCGGTTAAAAAACTGGTCAAATTGACCAGGGCAACGGCGCCGGTCGGCTACCGTGGCGCGTTTGCAAAACGCATCATCTATAAAAAGACCGGCACTGCGGCGCAGTCTCCAGAATACACCTGGGGCGTGGGCGGCAAGGAATACCGGCTGACCCATCTCATCGTACATGGTCATATAACGCCAAATGGCGGGCGTTCGCGTGGCAATCAGTTTTTGGAGAACGCCATAAACGAAGTGATGCCGGAGTATGAGAAAGACGTGAGGAGTGTAATACAAAATGGTTGAGGAGATTCTCCGGATGGCGGGAATTCCTTACAGGGAGTCCCGTTTTCCGGACCCGCCAGACACAACTTTTGCGGTTTATCTGGACAATATGGAGGCATCTGGTGCGGATGGGCTCAATCTCATTTATGAGCACGACATCATGGTGGAGTTATACGAACGCATCAAAGACGACGAAGCGGAGGCTGCCGTGGAAGAGGCCATAGATGCCCACGGGCTTCCCTGGACGAAGCAGGCCCGATATTGGCTGCAGGATGTGCAAAGGTATCAGGTCGTGTATGAATTCACCTATTTTGATAAAAGGAGGGCCAATTGATGGCTAAGAGAGACAAGAATGTTATCACCCTCGGCAGCGGCAAGATCTATCTCGAAGCTTTTAGCGATACCATGCCGACCGTAGAGGACTTGTGCGTGGAAGACAATCTCCTGGGATATATCAAGGGAGGCGCTGCTCTTGAGTATACACAGGAGACCTATGAGGAGAAGGACGATTTGGGCTATGTGTCCAAGATCATTACCACCAGCGAGGAAGCGATCCTGCGTTGCGGCTTGTTGACATGGAACGGCACAACGTTGCAGAAGCTAATCGACCGCTGCGGTTCAACCGAAGCGTCCGGGAAGCGCACGACGAAGATTGGCGGAGCCGGCAACGCGCAGGGCGCTTACTATGCCATCTGTTTTTTCCATGAAGACAAGACGGACGGGAACCTGTGGGTGCTGATCAAGGGGCGGAATACCGCTGCAGTCACGCTCACGTTTTCGGCAGATGGAGGCACAGTGGTAGAGCCTGAGTTTAAGGCGCTGCCGCATGATGAGGACGGCACTCTCATCGAGCTGATCGAGGAGATTCCGGCGGTCTGACTGGCAGTTATTTGACAAGCGGGGCCATAATGGCCCCGCTGTTTTTGGGAGGACAAAATGGAAAAGGTAGTCACATCGAAAGCATATGGCGCGCCAACCTTGTGGGTAGAGATCGGCGATCTGCGTATTCCGTGTGCCGTGCCTACTGTAAAAGTGGTAGAGGATATCCTGGAAAAAGCAGCTCGAGTGTTGCAACTCGAAAATGCGATGTCGCAGGAGAGATACGACTTTGCATTTGACCTTTTTGCAGAGATCCTTTCCTGCAATCACAACTTTGTCCGGTTTACACCGGAGGAGCTGAAAGGCAAAAACATAACCGTCACCCAAATCATAGGCATTCTGACAGACTGGGTAGAATTTATCGGGAGCCTTGCCGAATTAAAAAACTGAAATTGCCCTATTATCCGATGCCGGAGGATGATAGGGCGGAAAAATATGAAACGACGACCCAATGGAAACGCCTGGTGTCCCAGTATACGTTGCTCAATTTTTTACAGATTGGCGAGTTGAATTATGTACGGTTTTTAGCATTGCGGCGTGATGCTTTTATTGATCAATGCCGCCGCACGGGAGCCGGGCAGAAATATCTGGATAACGCATGGCGTATGGAGCAGACAGAGCCGGACCGAAAAGAGCTGCGAAAACAATTTGGCCGAAAGGAGATGACAGGCGATGGCGGGCAAATTGAAAGGCCTGACGATTGAGATCGGTGGTGATACCACAGGGTTAGATAAAGCACTGAAGAGCGTAAACAGCAAAGCCCGCAGTCTGTCCAGCGAACTGGGTGAGGTCAACAAACTGTTGAAGCTGGACCCAGGCAATACGGAATTGCTTGCCCAGAAACAAGAAATCCTTGCGGAAGCCATTGCGAATACCAAAGAAAAGCTCGACACGTTGAAAGCGGCAGAGCAACAAGTGCAGGCGCAATTTGAACGGGGAGAGGCTTCAACGGATCAGGTGCGCGCGCTGCAGAGGGAAATTATAGCCACAAAACAGAAACTTGGAGCTTATGAGCGTGCTGCGCAAGAGACGGCAGATGCATTGGACAATGCGGGGGAACAGTCCAAGCAAGCGGCTAAGGATACGGACAAGTTCCGCGAAGCCTCCGATGCGGCAGAAGCATCCAGCGGCCGGCTCGGTGATACGCTTGGCCAGAAGGTCAAAATCGGACTTGCGGCCGTGGCGGCTGGCGTCGCTGCTGCCACCGCAGCTTTGCTCAGCAGCGTCGAGGCAACGCACGCTTATCGCACAGAGATCGGCAAGCTGGAGACGGCATGTATGGCAAGCGGGCATTCTGCAGAGATTGCGCGAAAGACGTATGAAGAACTGCAAAGCGTGCTCGGAGAGACAGACCAGGCGGTTGAGGCGGCCAACCACATGGCCAAGATGACCGATAATGCAGAAGATCTTGCCCGTTGGACTGAGGTCTGTACTGGCATCTATGCGGCATTTGGCGCATCGCTGCCAGTTGAGGGATTGGCGGAGGCGGCAAACGAGACGGCACGTGTGGGCCAGGTCACCGGGCCGCTCGCAGATGCGCTCAACTGGGCAGCAGAAGCAGGAGAAACCTTTGGCGTAGCGCTGAAAGAGAACACCAAGGATAATGAAGCGTGGAACGAAGCAGTCATGGAAGCGACGACTGCCGAAGAATTTTTCAATCTCGCATTGGCGGATTGCACAGATGAACAGGCAAGGCAAAAGCTCATTTTGGAGACTTTGTATGGTCTCTATGGGGAAGCGGCAGATATTTATCGGGAAACCAATGCTGAAGTCATGGAATCTAACCGCTTGACAGAGCGGCAGAACAGGCTCTGGGCTGACGTTGCCCAAAAGGCGCTGCCCGTAGTAAACACTTTCAAGGAGGGCGTGCTGGAACTGGGCGAGAGCTTGGTGGCAATGGTATCCGATGCTGATATCGAAAAATTTCAGGATACAGTTTCCAGAGGATTTCAGAAGTTGACAAGGGATGTTTTGCCGAAATTGATCGATGTTCTGGAATGGTGTGCCGATAATTTCCATGTGTTGCAGTCGGCAGCGGTGGGGTTTCTTGCCGCGCTGGCCGTGAATAAAGTCACCCAATTTGCTTCCTCCGTTTCGTCTACATTGACCGGAGCATTCAAGTCCTTGGTCGGATCTGTAAAAGCGGCAACCACCGCGCAACAGGGGATGAATGCGGCGGCTTCCGCAAATCCCTATATTTTACTGGCTGAAGTCGTCATTGGACTGGCCACGGCGATCGGGACATACCTTGCCGGCGAGCTGGAGGCCGCGAAAGATCGGGGTGCGGCATTGGCAGAGGAAATGTATGGCCTGTCGGATGCAGAGCAAGCGGCGGCGGATAGCGCCAATGCGGCGGCAGAAGCCTTCAAAACGCAGCAGTCGGCGACAGATGACAGCATGGCGGCGATCGTTTCGCAGTTTTCTTATGTAGAGAGTTTGAAAGAAGAACTGCTGTCGCTGGCAGATGCAAGCGGCCAGGTCGACGAGGCGAATCGAACCAGGGCGGAATTTATCATCGGGGAACTCAACTCGGCGCTTGGCACGGAATATTCGATGACAGAGACGCAGATTGACGGGTACCAGACGCTTGCCGGCGAGATCGACAATGTGATCGAAAAAAAGAGGGCCGAACTGCTGTTGACTGCAAGCGAGGAGGAGTATGTCGCGGCGTTACAGGGCAAGCAGGAAGCCGAAAAGGCCTACTATACCAATCTGGCCGCGTATCATGAAACCGAAATGGCCTATATTTCAGCCCAAAGAGAGCTGGAGACGCTGGAACAGGAACGAAGAGAAACGAATTTCATATGGGAGCATATGGCCATGAACCAGCGCATTGCCGAAAAAGAGGGCGAGCTCGAGACGCTGAAGGGCATTTTGGATGAAACAGGAACCGCATACGAAAACAATAAAGAGACCCTTGCCGGGTACTATGACGCGATCGGCCAATATGAAACGGCACAGATGCTGATGCTGAGTGGAAACACAGAGGAGGCGGCACGAGTTCTGGCAGATCGTTCGTACTATCAGAAACAGTATGCCGCAGAGGTGGGTTATGCATCGGATGAAGTGCTGAACACCCTGGAACAGGAAGCGGTAGAAGCCGGGCTCAAGGCTGAGTTGTTCCGAGAAAACTGGGAGAATGGTGTGGAGGGTTTCACTGAGGAAATGGTGCATGAGGCCGAAGAAGGGTATCGGCAAACCATCGAGGCGTTGGCAGATGGATACGCGGATGCTGAAGCGGCCGGCCAAGACATTACGGCAGGCCTTCGGCAGGGTATGGAAAGCGGTCGCGGTGGTCTGATTCAAAAAGCGTACGACATTGTTTCAAGCACGATCGCGGCATTCCGGCGGGCTGCTGACAGCCACAGTCCTTCCAGGAAAATGATTGCGTTTGGCGAGGATCTTGGAGAGGGAAGCGTGATCGGCCTTGAAAACAGGACCAAGCCGCTGGTGAAGACGGCAAAAGATCAAATCCAGGCTCTCTTTTCGGCGTACCAGGACATGGCGGACAAACTGTTTAGAAGCACACCGGCGATTACACCCCAGATCTTGCGCGGGTCAACAGCGGTGGAAGACGGGCAGGTTGCAGATTACCGGCCAGCTTCTGTGACGCAAAACAACTACTACACGACCAAAGAACTGAGCCCATACGAGCTCTATCAGCAACAGCAACGTGCGAGCCGTGTGCTTGCGGCCGAGCTGGCCAAGGTGTAACGCGGGGGGGAGGTGCTACATGGAAAGGGTAACCTTTATCAGCGGGACAGGGCGATCGATCAGTTTAACGTATGGAGCGCCGCAGTGTGCGCTGCTCTCGATAACCGGGCTGAGCGCGCTCGATATCGCGCCGGTGACGGCGAAGGGGTACGGGCAGCACGGAGCGACGCTCGAAACAACACAACTTGGGCCACGGCAGTTGCGTCTGTTATTCTCCCTGCAGGCGGCATCGCCGGACCTGCTGTACCAGGCGCGGGACGAGCTGACGGCGATCTTTTCGCCGCTCGCTGGGACTGGGCGTCTGACTTATGAAAACGACTGGGTCAAACGTGTGATCGATGCCGCAGTGACGCTTGCGCCTACGGAAACCGACGTGCGTGGGCTCTATCGGATCTTTGAAGTGGAGCTGACGGCTTATGATCCGCTGTGGCGCGATCCGACCGAGACGGGCGTAAGAATACAGGATTTCGTTGGCGGCTTGGTATTCCCCATTAAATTTGATTCGACTATCCGATTCGCTGCACGCGGACAGCAGAAAGTGGTCAACATCCGAGGGTCGATGGCAGCGCCGGTGCGCATTGTGTTCCTGGGCGGATGTGTCAATCCAAAGGTCAGTCTGGATACCGGTGAGTTTATTCAGATCGAGGCGGAAATAGCCGAGAGTGAGCGGATCGAGATTGATACGGCATACGGTCGCCGGTCCGTGGATCGGATTGCGGCAGATGGAACGAGGGCCAGCGTGGTGCACCTAATGACAGACGACAGTACGATGTTTGAGCTGCAGCCGGGAAGGCACACGGTATCTTTTGCAGCTGACAGCGGGACGCCGGAGGTGTTGCTGTACTGGAGCAATCGGTATATCGGAGTGTGATGGCAAATGTTGACGGCTTACAGGCTTGATGCGACGGGACTTGCCGTACCGCTTGGGATGATCGACGACTTCCAATCGATGCGGTTCACGCGTTCGTACAGCGGAATTGGGACATGGGAGATGAGCATATCCGCCTACAGCGCCTGCATGGCGCGCATCCGGGATATGGATATTCTACGGATCGGCCACAAACGTTCCGGCCTGGTGACGAGTGTCCGAGCCGATGGGCAGGCAGACGGTTCCTGCCAGGTCACATTTTCCGGGGTAGAGCTCAAGGGAATGGCGGCACGCCGAATCGTTTGCCCCCCTGAAACGGAATCGCATCTGACGGTCAATGCACAGGTGGAGGCCGTCATGGCGGAGTTGATTCGGTCTCAGCTAACGGAGGCAATCGGGGCACGGCAGATCCCCGGCATTATCGCAGCATATGAGGCAGGCGGCCCTAAGATAACTTACAGCGGCCGGTATTCGCCGCTTCAGGATGACATCACCACACTTTCGGAGCAATATGAGATCGGCTGGTATGCCGATATCGAAAACAGGGGGATCGCCTGGCACATCTATGCCGGGGTTGACCGCCGGGTGGGAGCGCCAAACAACACCTTGCTGCTCTCTTACGAAAGAGGAACGATTAACACCTCATCTTACTCTTATACGGCACAGGCGGCGACCACGGCGATAACCGCCGGCCAGGGGGAGGGGGTGGATCGATCCATTTATGTGGCCGGGAATCAGGCGAAGGGACTTCACCGCATTGAGATATATGTCGATGCCAGGGATATTGATGATGCTGCAATGCTGCCTGCGCGAGGGGAGCAGTATCTGTCACAACAGGGGAGCGAAACAACCTACAGCTTGCAGGGCTCTCACCAACTGCTTAAAGGATATCTGAGTGGCGATTGGGACGTAGGAGACCGGTGTACAATTCGTGATCAAAGGCTGCTGAACGGAGATCTGGACTCGCGTGTGACAGAAGTGACAGAAACTTATGAACAGGGGCGGATGCTTTTGGATCTCTGTGTCGGGTACGACAAGCGGAAACTTGAAGATGTGCTGCGGCGAAACAACAGCCGGACACAGGCCTTAATCAATAAGGAGGGTTAATATGCAGGTGCTTGATGTCTATGGACTATTCGACTATGTGGATGGCGACGACAAAACAGAATACACGTCCGCGGAGATTTCAGATTTTCTACACCCGCTCATGGGAGATGGCGTGTGCGCGGGCGACGGCGGGGAGTTTTTCGCAACTGCGGAAGGACTTATCGTGACGTTGGCGAACGGCCGCGCTTTTCTTGCTGGCCGCGGGGGGAAAAATACGGCCGCAAAGACCATCGAATTGGAGCCTGTGTCGACGGGGATGAGCCGGATTGATCGCATTGCCATTTGCGTGGACGTAGAAAATCAACAAATGGGGATTGAGGTCCTGCAAGGAACGCAGGCGGCCAATCCACATCCGCCGGAAATGGCACAAACGGACAATCTATACCATTTGCCGATATGGCAGGCTCTGGTGAAGGATGATTCATCTGTCGAATTAACAGATCAGCGCGTTATGATCCGGACACCTGCTCAGCTTAATCAGGCCGTCAGCGGGCTATTGCTGCACCCCATCGCCGTGGGCGCGACGGAGCCTTCCGAGATGGCGGCAAGCCTTGGCGAAGGGGACGTGTACATCTATTGCCCGACGATGGCGGGGTGAGCTGAATGGCAAAGACGTATACGTTTACCGCCACGGTCAGCGGAGCCACTAACAAAATCATCACATACGGTTCCGGATCAAATTATTCCACCTTGATGACGTGCTATACCGATAGCTATGGCGCGCCGGATAATCCGGGGCGTGTCGGGCGGAATAGCAATTACTACATGCGGGTCGTCGCCGTATTCGGCGGCTTAACATCTACAATAAAGTCGCGCGCAACTGCGGTGTCCATGAAGGTCAATTACAGCAGTACGGGTACATCGACGCGCACATCGTACGCGCGCCTTTATCACGATGTAAACGCCACCGGCAGGGTAGCCAGCAGCAGTGATTTTATGGGTTATGCCGCCACTTTTACAAGCGGCACGACCAGTTCTTCGGTGGCAAATCAGGTTGCCGGGTACAGTTTGTTGGATGAAGTTAAGGGATCATCCAACAATCGGTTTATCTTCTTTCCCTCCCGGTATGGAACGAAAGATACGGCATTAGAATACAACACGAATTGGGCCGTCGTATCCAGCATCGTGTTGACGGTCACGACGAACGAAACGGACTATACGCTTTCTTACAATGCCAATGGCGGGAGCGGCGCGCCGTCAAGCCAGACGGGAACGGGCGTGGGCAGTTACACCTTCACCATAAGCAGCACCAAACCAACAAGAACCGGCTACACGTTTCTCGGCTGGTCGCTCTCGTCCACGGCGACGAGCGCGTCCTACCAGCCGGACGGGAGCATAACGCTAACCGCAAGCGATATTCTCTATGCCGTCTGGAAGGCGAACACCTACACCGTCAGCTACAACGCCAACGGCGGGAGCGGCGCGCCGTCGAACCAGACCAAGACCTATGGGGTTACATTGACCCTCTCGAACACCAAGCCGACAAGAACGGGCTATACGTTTTCGGCGTGGAACACCGCGCAAAACGGAAGCGGAACGTCTTACGCGCCCGGCGGCAGCTACACGGCCAATGCGGCCGTGACGCTGTACGCGCAGTGGACGGTGAACACGTATGTCGTCACGTTCGACGCGCAGGGCGGGAGCGTGACGCCGGCAAGCAAAAGCGTGACCTACGGGCAACCGTATGGCAGCCTGCCCGTGCCGGTGCGCGCGGGATACCGGTTCGACGGCTGGTTTACGGCGGCTACCGGCGGGACGCAGGTGACGGCGGAGACGGTGGTAACGGTCACGTCGGCGCAGACGCTGTACGCGCACTGGACGGTGCAGTCGATCGTACACGTCAAAGGCGCGGACGGGGCGCTGCACGACGGCATTGTAACCGTGAAGGGCGCGGACGGCGCCATGCACGTCGGGATCGTCTATGTCAAAGGCCCCGACGGCAACCTGCATGTGAACGGTTGAGGCGTTGACAACGGCCCGTCCGGTGCCCTATGATACAGAAAAAAAGGGGCGCGCCGGATGCGCCCGAAGCGGGAGGAGATAGGATGGCATACGACTATGACCGGCTGCTGACCAGCCTGAGGGGACGGGGGTTCCTGCCGCAACTGCTGCCAAACGCCGCGCAGGCGCGCGAGGCGGCGCTCTCGATCCTGGGAGCGCGCAGCGTCGGCTTTGGCGGCAGCGCCACGATTCAGAGCCTCGGGCTTTACGAGGCGCTCAAGGCGCGCGGCAACGAGGTGTTCTGGCACTGGTACGAGCCGCCGGAGGCGCGCATTGCCGTGGAGCGCCGGGCGCTGCAGGCCGAAGCGTTCCTCACCTCGTCCAATGCGGTGCTCACGGACGGGCGGCTCGTCAACATCGACGGTACGGGCAATCGCGTGGCCGGGCTGCTGTTCGGGCCGCCGCTGGTGGTCGTCGTGCTGGGATGCAACAAGATCGTCGACGGCACGGTGGACGACGCGGTGGCGCGCATCCGGCGTGAGGGCTGCCCCGGCAACGCCCGCCG
>ERZ857882.2778-NODE-2778-length-17572-cov-9.783410_pt1 | contig 17572 bp, 22 predicted proteins | sample MGYA00519697_ERZ857882 | MGnify/ENA primary metagenome ERZ857882 (study PRJEB31778, sample SAMEA3449373) | human gut metagenome | biome: human gut; feature: human-associated habitat; material: faeces | place: United Kingdom | collected 2010/2012 ...
CCGATACCAAAGACAAGTATCGGATAGGAAAGGCAAAATTTTTTACACTTCTATTGCTTCTTTATCACACATAAGTAAAGTATCAGGGCATGTTTCGGGCGACGATCTTTCAACTGCCCACGCGAAAGGGCAAGGGCGTGCTGGTCGCGCCCACGGTGGACGGCACGATCCTCGTCGGCCCCACAGCCGATGATCTGGACGATCGAACCGATACGCGCACAACGGCCGACGGCCTCTCCCGCGTGCTCGCTGCGGCAACGCGGAGCTGGGAGGCGCTTCCCGTACGCGGGGCGATCACCACGTTCGCGGGACTAAGGGCCCACTGCGACCGCGATGATTTCGTCATTGGGGAAGCGGCTGGCGCCGAGCGCTTTTTTGACGCGGTCGGCATCGAATCCCCCGGCCTGTCCAGCGCGCCGGCCATCGGCAGGGCGTTGGCGGATGAGGCCGCGGATCGGCTTGGCCTTTCCCCAAACGGGGCATTCCGGCCGGAGCGAAAGGGCATTCCCAAGTTTCGCGCGCTGGATGACGCGGCGCGCCGACAGCTCATAGAGGAGAACCCCGACTATGCAAAGATCGTCTGCCGCTGCGAGCTGATCACCGAAGCGGAAATCCGCGAAGCAATCCGGCGTCCGGTCGGTGCGCGCACGATCGACGGGATCAAGCGGCGCACGCGCGCGGGCATGGGCCGCTGTCAGGCCGGATTCTGCACGCCGCGCACGGTTGAAATACTGGCGGAGGAGCTCGGCATTTCGCCGCTCGAGGTCACAAAATGCGGCGGCGATTCCCACTTGCTGACGGAATACCTGTTTGACGGGGAGGATATGCCGCATGCGTAAAGTCGATCTCGCCATCATCGGCGGCGGCCCCGCCGGGCTGGCCGCTGCGCTCGCCGCAAGGGAGGCCGGGTGCGCCGATATACTGATTCTTGAGCGCGGGCCGCAGCTCGGCGGCATCCTGCGCCAGTGCATCCACAACGGCTTTGGCCTGCACACCTTTCAGGAGGAGCTGACCGGTCCGGAATATGCGCAGCGGTATATCGACCGCGTACAGGCGGCGGGGATTCCCTATGCATGCGATACGATGGTCATCGATCTGTCGGGGCAGCGCGTGCTCACCTGTGTTTCCCGTGAACGGGGGCTTGAGCACATCCAAGCCGGAGCGGTTCTGCTGGCGATGGGCTGCCGGGAGCGGCCGCGCGGTGCGCTCGCCACGCCCGGATGGCGCTGTGCGGGTGTCTACACGGCCGGTACGGCGCAGCGCTTTGTCAATCTGGAGGGCTTGGTCCCCGGCAAACATGTGGTCATCCTCGGCAGCGGCGACATCGGGCTCATCATGGCGCGCCGCATGACATTCATCGGCGCGAAGGTGGAGGCCTGCGTGGAGCTGATGCCCTACTCCTCCGGCCTCAAGCGCAACATCGTACAGTGTCTGGACGACTTCGCCATCCCGCTGCTGCTGAGCCATACGGTTGTGGATATTCATGGGAAGGAGCGGCTGACCGGCGTGACCATTGCCAAGGTGGACGCGCATTTGAAGCCGATCCCCGGCACCGAGCGGGACATTCCCTGTGACACGCTGCTGCTGTCGGTCGGTCTGCTGCCGGAAAACGAATTGTCCGGCATGGCCGGCGTAGCGCTTTCCACCGCAACCGGCGGCGCCGTTGTGGACGATCGCTATGAGACATCCGTTCCCGGCATCTTCTCCTGCGGCAACGTGCTGCATGTGCACGATCTGGTTGATTTCGTTTCAGCCGAAGCCCAAAGCGCGGGGCGCAGCGCCGCCCGCTTTGGGCAGGGGCTGCTGCCAGAACCCGCCCGCAGGCTGCCCGTTACCGCCGGGTTCGGCGTGTCCGGTCTGGTGCCGCAGTTCGTTTCTGCAGCACCGGAGGCCGATATTGTGCTCATGTTCCGTCCGCGCGGCGTGTATAAGAACGCTGCGATCATGGTGGAGGCCGGTGGGACAACGCTGCTCAAGCGAAGGGCGCGTATTCTCGCGCCCGGCGAAATGGTACGGCTCACGCTGTCCGCAGCCGATATTGCCCGTCTTTCGGGTGCGGACGAAATCCGGGTTTCCATTGTGGAGGAGGCAAGTGCATGAAACAAGAGCTGACCTGCATCGGCTGTCCGATGGGATGTCTGCTGCGAGCGGAGGTATGTGACGGAATCGTTTCCAACATCGAGGGCTTTTCGTGCCGGGTGGGCGAGCGCTACGCGCGCGAGGAATTGACCGCGCCGCGCCGCATGGTCACTGCGCTGTGCCGCGTGCGGGGCAGACGCGCGCCGCTCCCGGTCAAGACCAGCCGACCGATCGACAAGCGGCTCCTGTTCGACTGTCTGAGGGAGATTGCCGATTATACCGCCTGCGCGCCCGTTCACATCGGGGACGTTCTGATTCGCGGTGTGTGCGGAACGGACGCCGATGTTGTGGCGACGGCGGCGGTCGAGGCCTTCCGCCCGTACGCAAACGCATAGCATTCTGCGGTGCGCTCCCACAGACCGCGCGACGATTTCTCTTTGTAGTCGCGGACAGCCTTTGGCTGCCCGCTTTTACGTTGGCTTTTGTTTTTTTCTTGCAGTGATACGACGGCTACGCGGCAGAGCCTACAGGCTCTGCGTCAAAGCAAGCCGCCGGATGCGGCTGCTTGGTGACAGTGCGGAATGTACGCCTCTTACGCTTCAGCAAACGTGATGCGTTTCAGCGCTGGCCAGAGGGCATGGGCGCATTCCTCCATGTGCTGTTTCTGCGCCGGCGGCACCGGCTCAAACAGGGTCACGGCGAGGCCGGCGCCCTTTTGCTTCCATCTTCCTGCAACGAACCCATCCAGCAAAACCGAGGGCATGACGATGCCGGAGAGCGTAAAGATCTTGCGCAAATGCTTCTGCGGCAAATATAGGCTCTCCATTTTCTGATACCCGAGCATCAGCGGGTCAAAGCCCGCCAAAAAGAGGCACTTGGGCATGGAGAGGCACTCGTTTCTTTGCCGCGCAATATAAAAGTACGTCTTTCCGTTGCAGGAAAACGAGGAAACCAGCAGCTTTGAGAGCTGTTGTTTGATGTCCGTCTGCGTTGCTGCAAAAAAGTACGCGGCATCTTTTACGGTGGCCGGCACATAGAACGTAAAGTACCGGCGCGCCAGTTCCAGCCGCGCCGCATCGGCTTCCATCGGCGTGAACGGCGGGCATAAGCGGTATGCCCTTTTCTCCCCTTGTTCCGGCACCGCATAGCAAATGCGCCCGGCCTCGCACAGCGCCCGGATTGTCCCGCCCCATGCGTTAAAGACGCTTTCAGCCTCTTCCTCCGTCATGCCGTTTTGCAGGCAGATTGCCCTGAGCTCCTCCCTCGCGGTCATGCCGGCACAGATGCTGCTCTCAATCAAATCCGCAAAATACCGTTTGCGCTCCCGCGTGACACGGTCATCCCCCTCCAGCTTATCGCACGGGCGCAGAAAGCGCTTGCGGCCTTCATGGAGAAACAGCGGCAGATCTTCCGCAGCAAAGACATGCATCGTGCCGCGGATTGTCCAGCTTTTCATCAGGTCCTTCGCGTCCTCGCCCTGAAAGCGACGAGAGCGGATGCGAATGGCGTGAAAGGCGTTGGACAGATACTGCGCCTGCACGCCGCAAAGATCGCGGACTACCGCGCCGCAGCCCGCAGGTGACAGCAGATGTTGATTTTCGAGCTGCCGAATTTTGATCTCCTCGATGTTCATCGCATCTCTCCTGTCGCCCCGGCTACGCCCGATACACGCGCATAAAGCCGCAGCAGTCCATATCCTCCGCCTTTGTAAACCCACAGGAACGGTAAAAAGCAATGGTTTCCTCGGAAGCATCCGTCATCAGGCACATCTGATACACGGTCTGATAACGCTCCATAACCGTTTGCAGCAGGGCAGTACCAACGCCCCGCCGACGGTGCTCCGGATGCACCAGAATATCCTGCACATAGACGATGGATGCGCCGTCCCCAACCGCACGAATGAGTCCGATCAGCCGCTTTCCTTCGAATGCGCCAAGCACCAACAACGAACCGGCAAATGCCGCCCGCAGCATGGCCGGACTGTCCGTATAGCTCGTCCAGCCCACGCTGCCGTACAGGTTCAAAATCTCCTGCTCGTTGTACGTTGCATACGCCCTGATCTCCATGTGTCCTCCTATCGTGTAAAGTATAGCGCTATTCGTTGATAGCCAAAGAAGAATGTTCCGTTCTCCCGTGTGCAGCCTACCCATGCGCACGGCGGTTCACAGGCTGAAGCGAAATACCGAGCGATGGCGATACGTTTCCCCGGCTTTGAGCACGGTGGAGGGGAAAGCGGGCTCATTCACTGCGTTCGGATAGCGCTGTGTCTCCAGACAAAAGCCGCCATGGCGGTCGTAGCGCGCGCCGCCCTTCCCCGAGCGTCCGTCGAGGCCATTGCCGGTATAGAACTGAACGCCCTCCATGTTGGTCTCAAGCGTCATCGTAACGCCGGTGCGCGGGCAGGAGACGACCGCCGCAAGGCGCATGCCGTCCCCGCGCAGCGCAAAGTGATGGTCATAGCCGTGCGTGGGCTCAAGGAGCGGGTCGTCGATCCGATCTCTGATGACAGCCGGAGAAGAAAAATCCATGGCCGTATTGCCGGTGGGCCGCTGTTCTCCGGTCGGAATCCGTTCTGCATCGACCGGCAGATAGGCAAACGCCGCCGGCATGGTCAGCACATGATCCAGAATTGTTCCGTTCCCCTGCCCGGCCAGATTGAAATAGGTGTGATTCGTGAGGTTGACTATGGTATCCCGATCGGTGACGGCCTCGTAATCGATAGAATAGCCATCGTCCAAAATCGTATATGTCACAAACGCGCTTACCGTTCCGGGAAAGCCCTCCTCCCCATCGGGCGATATGCGCGAAAACCGGACGGCCCGTTCCGACGGCTCCGCCTTCCAAAGCCGCCGGTGGAACCCCTGCGCGCCGCCGTGAAGCTGGTTGTTCCCCTCGTTGGCTGACAGCGCATACCGGCGCCCGTTGAGCAGAAAGGCGGCGCCGGCAATCCGGTTGCTGTTGCGGCCGATCGTGGCGCCGAAGTAACAGTCGTCGAGGCAATACGCCCGAAGCGAATCGTATCCAAGACAGACGTCCAGCCCGTTCGGCAGAGTAAACGCGCGCAGCGCAGCGCCAAGCGTCAAAAGTTCCATCGAAAACCGCGCGTTGTTTTGCAAAGTGATCTTTTCCACCGTCTGCCCGTCCAGCGTCCCCAGAGCGCTTCTCAGATAAGCCATCGCAAAATCCCCCTGTCCTTCTTCATTATAGCCGTTTTGAACGCCGGCAGAAAGCAGGAATTTTCGCTGCATAACCGCCGTTCATACGGGACACGCTAAGCAAAAAGCCAGAAAGGGGTTTTCTATCGTGTTCCATTACGAAAACAAACTCTTGCACCCCGTTGAAGTCGAGCGTGCAAACCCGCAATATGCGGCCCTGCTGCAGGAACAGTTGGGCGGCGGCAACGGCGAGTTGAAGGCCGCTATGCAGTACATGTCCCAGAGCTTTCGGATCAAGGACCCCGACATCAAGGGGATGTTTCTCTCCATTGCGGCGGAGGAATTGAGCCATATGGAGATGGTCGGAACCGCCATCAATCTGCTCAACGGTCACGATGTGGACGCCGGAGCGGTGGATGCCGGCGAAATCCAGACCCACGTCATACTGGGGCTCAATCCGGGTCTCATCAACGCATCCGGTTATTCGTGGACGGCCGATTATGTAACGGTTACGGGTGATCTGTGTGCCGATCTGCTCTCGAACATCGCTTCGGAGCAGCGCGCCAAGGTCGTATACGAATACCTGTACCGGCAGATCAACGATAAGAAGGTGCGCGGTGTGATCGACTGGCTGCTCAACCGGGAGGAAGCGCACAACGCCATGTTCCGTGAGGCGTTTGAAAAAGTACAGTCCACCGGCTCCAACCGGGATTTCGGCACCACCGAGGCCGCCAAGCGGCTCATCAATATGACCGACGCAGCCTTTGGTCAGGAGCTTTCAAACTTCAATCCCAATCCGCCGAAATTTCAGGGTTGATTGCACACTGCCGTAAATCACACAATTTGTCATGCTTTACAGTCCCGCGGCCCATCCTGCGGGGCTGTTCTATCGTCCGTGCGCAACCGTTTGCTGGAAGCCCGCCTTGGCCGCGCCGGTGAGCAGCGCCATGCCCTCGCGGACAACCGCGCGGGTGGGTTCATCCATCTGGCGCACCTCCCTGAGAACCGCAACCGCCATGCGCGGGCTGCGAAGGTCCTGAACCGTTTCAGCCCCCGCCGCCTTCAGGGCCGTATACAGGCCGTCCACAAACCGGTCGCGATCTTCGCGCGGCATGCTGGTCAGCCAGCTGCGGATCGTCGCGTCGATATATCGGCTGCTGCCGGTGCGCGTCTCCGCCTCCACCAGCCCATTCGCCGCCGTTTCCCAGGAATACAGATCGTGCTGCAAAAGAAACGTGTTCGTGCTGTGCACCACGGTCGTCCGCTCCCCGTGCTCCAGCAGGATACCCACCACCGAGGACTGCGGCACAAACGTGTGCACCCGGTCGCGGATGCGGCCAAACTCCGGTCTTTCGGTCGTTTCCTCCAGAAAGCCGGGGCCGTCATGATTATAGACCGCCTCGACGCGCGCCTGCACCGACGGATGGCAGAAGGCCGCTGCATACACGGCCAGATTGCCACCCTTGGAATGGCCGCCGGTGCGGAGCCTGCCCGTGAAAGAACCGGCCGCTTCATTCAGATAGGAAACGGCCTCCAGTTGGGATGGAACAGCGCTGCTGGAGGCCATATTGAAATCCTCCTTCCAGCCGACCAGCGTTCCATCCGTTCCGCGAAACGCCGCGTAGGGCAGCTCGCATTCCGGCCGGATGCAGACGGCCGAAAACTGCTTCTCCTCCATGGGATTCAAAAGATTCACGAACCCGCACAGCCTCGCGCTTTGAAACCGGCGGGACGCCGCCAACGCAGCAAGAAGGCGCTCGTCCTCTGCAAGCCGGTAGGACAGTTCTTCCGATTGCATCCTCGCTGCCGCTTCATAGAGCTGGATGGCGCCGGTGAAGGCGGCGGGGACCACGCCGTCGAACGGCAGATACGACAGCCGGCTCAGGATCAGGCTGTCAACCGCGTTGAACGGTGCGGCAGAAAACGGAAGGTCGCCGCGCCAAGCCAGATAATCGAACACATTTGCCATGCTTCAACATCCCTTTCATGCATATGCTTATTATAGCACAAAGCGCGCCGGGCGCGCAGTCATCCGAGAAGCGGTTTTGTATTGGATGAAAATGGCGCATGGTATCCTGACCGGTTCGCACTGCATTTGTAAAGCAACAAGCAGGAGACCCATTTGGGTGCCCTGCTTGTTTGCCGCTCAATCAGCGGTTGTGGTTCTGCCGTCAGGCGATTCGGCAAGCCTAGCGCGTGACGCGGTGTTTGCACATTCCCGTTTTGCCGCAGGTCGGGCAGGTGAGTCTACGCCTTGTCAAGGTGTGGTACCCTTTGGCATACGCGCCCATGGTTGGAACGAACTGCGATTTACAGCTGGGGCATTCGTAATAGCCGGCTTTGCGCTCCAGCATTGCAGCCGCACCAATACCCGCTGCCGCAGTTGCGATCGCAAATACGATCAGGAGGATACGCACGATCGGCGGCATTGTTATATAGGATGCTATCACAATCAGAGCGCAAACCGCAATGATCGTAATAACGCCGCAAATAACGGACAACGCCATTCTTCTCTTGTTCTCTTCATTCTCTTTTATTAAGCTCATCATGTTTTCCTCCGCTTTCTTCCGATAATCGACTTCGGAAACCAGTTCTCCCGAAAGCAGATCGTTAACGGTAATCACCCATTGTTTCATAATATTTCAGTTCACACTTATGTACCGTTATTATTGCCCCACTTAAAAGGTTTTGCCGGAAAGGAGCACGATATGAATCGGATCATCACCATCGGCCGTGAATTCGGCAGCGGCGGCCGCGAGCTTGGATACCGAATTGCGGAAAAGCTACAGATTGCCTACTACGATCAGGAGATCATAACAGAGATTGCAAAAAGAACCGCGCTGTCTGAAGATTATATCCGGCAGATTGAGGAAAGGCGCCCAATTATGCATTTTCCCATTCATACCGGACACAGCTTTTATCTGACCTCAGAGCCCTCGTTCTATCCGGAATTCTCCATCTACACAAAGCAGCATGAGCTGCTTCGTGAGCTGTCCTGCAAATCCGACTGCATCATCGTCGGGCGCTGCGCGGACCATATTCTCCGGGAGCAGAAGCCTGTGCGTATTTTTGCTTATGCAGATATGGAGAGCAGAATCAAACGCTGTATGGAGCGCCGTCCGGAGGACGAGAATCTAACAGAAGCGCAGATGAAGAAACGGATTACGGAGATCGACCGCAACCGTGCAAAGTATTACACGTTCTTCAGTGGGCAGAAATGGGGCGCGCGGGAAAACTACGACCTGCTTGTAAACACATCCGGCGCTGACATCAGCAAACTGGCCTCTGCCCTTTGCGGTTATCTGGAGGCTCTGTCTGAATAAACCATTTGCACGGCAGGACGGGCACCTGACGGATGCCCCTCTGCATTGGAAGCATCCGCAAAAAGGAAGTGAACGATATCTTTCGGGGCGCGGGCAAGCAGCCCCGCGCCCCAGTCGCTGTCCTCCCGGAAAAAGGCGGCTGTTCTTTTGAAGAACAGCCGCCCTGCTTTTTCGGTTGAAGTGTGTGCATCTGAAATCATTTCTCAAACAGATACAGAAGGTATCCGTACCCCTCTGCCTCCATTTTTCCATAGGGGACAAAGCGAAGGGACGCACTGTTGATGCAGTAGCGCACGCCGTTGGGGGATTCCCGGTCGCCGGTGAATACATGACCCAGGTGAGAGTCTCCGGCGCGGCTTCTGACCTCCGTGCGGCGCATTCCGTGGCTCAAGTCCTCGATCTCCACCACGGCAGGCTCCTCGATGGGCTTTGTAAAGGCAGGCCAGCCGCAGGAGCTTTCAAACTTGTCCGTGGAGGAAAAGAGCGGCTCGCCGGTGACGACATCCACATAGATGCCCTTCTCGAACTGGTTCCAGAACTCGCCTGTGAAGGCGCGCTCCGTGCCGCTCTCCTGGGTGACGCGGTACTGCTCCTGCGTCAGCTTGTCCCGGATGGACTCCGCTGCGGGCTTTTTGTAGTCGCCCGGGTCGATACGCAGTTTGGAGAACAGCTCCATCTCCGCTTTCGGGATATGGCAGTAGCCCCCCGGATTCTTCTCCAGATAGTCCTGATGGTACGCCTCGGCGGGGTAATAATTTTTCAGCGGCCCGATCTCCACAAAGAACTTCCTGCTGCGCCCCCGCTCAATCTCCGCGATGCGCTCCACCGTTTCCTTCGCGCTTTCGTTGGTGTAGTAGACGCCGGTCTGGTACTGGCTGCCCACGTCGTTGCCCTGCCGGTTCTCCACCGTGGGGTCAATGACGTAGAAGTAGGCCAGCAGCAGGGCGTCGAGGCTCACCTGCCCGGGGTCATACGCCACCCGCACGGTCTCCCGGAAGCCGGTGTTCCCTTTGCAGACGGTCTGATAATCGGCGTCTGCCTCGCAGGTGCCGTTGGCGTAGCCGCTCTCGGCGTCGATGACGCCGGGAATGGACTGCATCAGCTGTTCCAGCCCCCAAAAGCAGCCGCCCGCCAGATAGATGACGTTTTCCGTGGTGTCCATATCCATGTTTCCTTCACCGGACATATCAGAGGGCTGTCCGGTCATTTCCTGTGCTTCCGTTTTTTGCGGCATATTCCCGACTGCGCAGCCGCTCAGCAGCAGCATCGCAGCGAGCAGAAGCGGCAATCCTCTCCGATACATGGTGTATCCCCCTTCCTGATGAGATAAATTAGTCGTTTGCAAAATTCAAAAAAACTTGAAAATCAAGTGCTTTTTCCATGAGCAGTAGCGGCTTTTTCTCCGCACTCCTCACCTTGTCATCGGCAAAAGAGTTTTACAATTTCCTTTTCCAGCCAACAGAAATTTTTCGCTCAATGAGGGGGTTGACGTTAGAATTTCTATTCAATTCTCATTTTCCTGACTTTTACAATCGCCTAGATAAGATAAATCCGTTTGTCAGCCCATATCGGCATCAAGTGCCTGATCGATGAGTTTTTGCAGCGCTTCCGCCTGCTTCTTTTCCGTGATGGCGCCTACGATGGGTTCGCCCACGATGTTGCCGCTGCGGTCAACCACATAGGTGGTGGGGTAGGCAAAGATGTTCGTGGTGAACTTGCCGGCCTCGCCGTCGGAAGGGAAATACACATTCTGATAGGTTGCGCCCTTCTTCATCAGCACATCCTTTGCGTCAGAGATTGCCGCTTCGTTGCCGTCCAGCGTGAAGGTGTTGACGCCGATGAGCGCGCCGCCCTTCTGTGCCAGCTCTTTGTTCAGCGCGTCCAGTTCGGCAAGCTCGCCCACGCAGGGATTGCAGGTGGTGAACCAGAAATTCACCACGGTGACGGCGTTGCCGGAGAACAGCTCGTCGCTCTTCACCGGGTTCCCATCCAGATCCTTGCCCTCAAAGGCGGGGAATTTCTGCATGCTGCCGTCATCGGGCGCCATGCTCATGTCGTCGCCGGCCGGCATACTCATATCGCTGTCCATGGACATCTGCGCGACCTCGGGATACTTTTCCTCCAGCATTGTCAGTGCGTTTTCGATATCGCGAATCTTCTTCGCTCCGCTGCGGAGCAGCCTCCGCTCGCTTGCCGTAAGCTGATCCTTGGCAGCCTTGATGGTGTCCAGCAGGAATTCGCCGTAGTTTTTGCCGTCCTCAACCATGGCCATGCCCTTGTCGGCTTCCATGAAGACCTTTTCCCAAAGCGCGGCATTCTCCGAGAAAATCGCGGTTTCCTCCGCCATCAGCTCCTTGTGCATGGCGACCGCCTCCTCGAGGCTCTTCGGCTCACTGCCCATTTTACCGCCGCCCTTTGCGCCGCAGGCTGCCAGAGAAAGCGCCATCAGTGCGGCAAGCAGCAGTACCAGCAATCTGCCGGCATTATTCATCTTATTCATACGTTTTGTTCCTCCTTGTTATTTTGGTTTTTTCGCGGCGTTTCTGCCGCTTTTTCTTTATCTTTACCGTCTCCAAAGCCGTAGCGGAAGCACACGGCGTTGGTGGGACAGGCACGGATACACATTCCGCAGCGGATGCATTCGGCGTGGTTGGGCGTTTTCGTCACATCCACATCCATTTTGCAGGCTCTGGCGCATTTCCCGCAGGAGACGCACTTGTTTTTGTCCACCTTCATCTGAAGAAGGGACACCCGGTTGAACAGCGCGTAAAATGCGCCAAGCGGGCACAGCCACTTGCAGAAGGGGCGGTAGAACAGTACGCTCAGCACGATGACCGCCAGCAGGATGCCGAGCTTCCATGTAAACAGACTGCCCAGCGCCGCCCGGATGCCGGAATTGGCGAGGGACAGCGGGATGGCTCCCTCCAGCACACCCTGGGGGCAGAGGTACTTGCAGAAGAACGGGTCGCCCATGCCCACGTCATTCACAAGGAACGCCGGCAGCAGGAAAACCATCACCAGCAGGACAGCGTATTTCAGGTATGTCAGCGGCTTCAGCCTCTTTGTGGAAAGCTTCTTAGTGGGGATTTTGTGCAGCAGCTCCTGAAACCAGCCGAAGGGGCATAGAAAGCCGCAGATAAAGCGCCCCAGCAGCACGCCCAGCAGAATGAGGAAGCCTGTGATATAGTAGGAGAAGCTGAACTTGGAAGACCCCACCACCGCCTGAAACGCCCCGATGGGGCAGGCCCCGGAGGCCGCCGGACAGGAGTAGCAGTTCAGCCCCGGCACGCAGACGGTCTTCCCCGCCCCCTGATACAGTCCGCCCTTGAGAAAGTTCGGCAGATGCAGGTTGGTCAGCAGCGTCGCCCCCGCCTGAATCCAGCCCCGGAAGCGGGACATGGTCTGTGAAACGCCTGAAAACTTTTTACCCAATGCCCACACACTCCAGACATAATTTGATTGCTTTGCTCAGCACCGTCGCCGCCTCGCCCCGCCATACGCCGAAGCACAGCATGGCGGCTCCGGCGAGCAGAAGCGTGATCTGCGCCGCCGTCTTCTTTCCGTGGCTCAAGTTTCATCACCCTTTCCGTTTTGTGCTTTCATCATAGCACGGGAGAGTTAAAGTCCCTGTTAAGAACAGAAACTTAACACAAACTTTATTTGTTTCTGCTATACTGAAGACAATCGAATGAATGAAGCTTATAAAGGAGGGCTTTCATGCATTTTTTGGTTATTGAAGACGAACGCGCTCTGTGCGAGACCATCGTCCGCAGCCTGCGGCGTTTGGCATACAGTGTAGACTGCTGCTACGACGGGGAGAAGGCGCTGGAGCTTCTTGGCGTGGAGCGCTACGATCTGGTGCTTCTGGATCTGAACCTGCCGGGCAAGGACGGCATGACGGTGCTGCGCACCCTGCGGCAGACAGACCGGGAGACGAGAGTCCTGATTCTCTCCGCCCGCAGCGAGGTAGAGGACAAGGTGGAGGGACTGGACGCCGGCGCCAACGACTATCTTGCAAAGCCCTTTCATCTGGCTGAGCTGGAGGCCCGTATCCGCAGCCTGACCCTGCGGCAGTTCACGCAGCAGGACGTGCTGCTGACCTGCGGGGATTTAGCCTTCGACACGCGCTCCCGCACCGCTTCCGTCAATGCTCAGGCCCTGACGCTGACCCGCAAGGAAACGGGGATATTGGAATATTTAATGGTACATCAGGGGCGACCGGTGAGTCAGGAGGAGCTGATGGATCATGTCTGGGACAACAGCGTGGACAGCTTCAGCAACTCCATCCGGGTACATATCTCCGCTCTGCGCAAAAAACTGCGTGCCGCACTGGGCTATGACCCCATCCGTAACCGCATCGGCGAAGGCTATCTGATGGGAGGCGAGGAAGCATGAAGCACCTTTCTTTGCAGTGGCGCATCACGCTGATGAGCGTCCTGCTCATCGGAGTTACCTGTATTTCCATGAATCTGCTGCTCTGTTCCTCCGGCATGTACTATATGGACACGATTGCGAACACTATTCAGGGTGGCACTGTTCTTATCGATGTTGAAGGCGAAGTGAGCTTTGACCCGCAACTCGTAGCACCTGACGAGGATTTGACAATCATTGTCGATGGGGCGCAAGGGCGCTTCCGCACCACCAACTGGTACATCACGGCGGCGGTAACGCTGCTCAGCGGCATCCTCGCCTATTTCGTCAGCGGACGCGCTCTCAAGCCCCTGCGCAGCTTTACCTCGCAGGTGGAGCAGGTGCAGCTGAACAATCTTGCCGATATGAGGATCGATGAAGATGCTATTTCGGAGTTCCGGCAGCTGAGCCGCTCGTTCAACCAGATGCTGGAGCGGCTGAACAACGCCTTTTCCGCCCAGCGGCAGTTCACCGGCAACGCCGCCCACGAGCTGCGCACGCCATTAGCACTGATGCAGGCGCAGTTGGAGCTGTTTTCCGCGGAGCATCCTGATGTGCGACCGGAGACGGCGGAGTTCCTCACGCTTTTGCGTGAGCAGACGGAACGGCTGATACAGATGACCAGGACGCTGCTGGAGATGAGCAATCTGCGGCAGGTGGCGCGGAACGAGCGGATCCAGCTCGCTCCCATGATCGAGGAGATCTTCACAGATCTTGCGCCGCTCTCAGATAAGCTCGGCGTCACGCTGACGGCGGAGGGCGACGGCATTATGACCGGCAGCGATGCACTGATCTACCGGCTGATCTTCAACCTGACGGAGAATGCTGTCAAGTACAACCGGCCGGGCGGCTCGGTACGGGTTTCTGTCACTCAGGAGTTGGAAAAGCTCCTGCTCCGCGTCTCCGACACCGGCTGCGGCATCCCGGAGGTGTATCAGCGCAGTATCTTCCAGCCCTTCTTCCGGGTGGACAAGTCTCGCAGCCGGGAATACGGTGGCGCAGGACTGGGGCTCTCACTGGTATGGGAGATCGCCGACCTCCACGGCGGCTCCGTTTGGGTAGAGGAGAGCTCAGATAAGGGAACCACCATTGCGGTGGAGCTGCCGGCAGGGGCGGAAACCGAGCCCTCCGGTGCGGATATATCATAATGATCCTTGGCTGTTTCATGGCGGCCACGGGAATGGCTCTGCCGTGCCGCGCTTCTTATGGTATATTCACCTTGTATCATAAAGCTGAAAAGGTGAACATTACCTTATGAGCGAAAGGAGGTTGATTGTCCTTCAAGTAACATATCTTCCGCCAAGGGCGTAGTCTGCCCATCACACCAAAGTCCCATATACTCTTTTATTACTATCCGATAATCTACTTACCGAAAAACAAAATACCTACCGAGAAAAGGAATACTTGGCACTAAGCTCTCCAACATGGGGAGCTTTTTGTTTGCCCAGAGTAATTCGTTTTTTCGGAAGGTACAAAAAACAACAAGGAGGTTTTTCATGAAATCTAAACGTCTCGTTACAGAGCTTGAAACGTTTTTCTATGACATGAACTCTGTATCATACCGAACCGAAACCGAGACAGTAACCACTACTGTTGTGGATGAGTTTGGATCCATCGCCTACGATGAAGAAGGTAAACCCCAAACTGAAAGTACGACTACTTTATATATCTACATTGACTCCCGAAGCTTAGATTACAGAGAGGGATCTGACATATATCGCTTCAGTGCTGAACAGGATGAAATGCTGACCGAGCTTATGCGTCCTGATTATTATCCGTTGTTTGCAGAACTGCTTGGCGATACTGTTGGTGATGGTGGTGAATATGGCTTTGGCTTTACCATCAATCCCGATCTTCCTGCAAGTGAACTTGGCGCACAAATCGTTGAAGTTGCAAAGAAGTATATCGGTAAAAGCTATTCATCTATGGACTGCTCAAAACTTGCACGAACAGCGTACAGTGATTGTGGGCTTTCTTCCATGAATGGCTTGTCATCCGTGTATATGGCGAAAAAGTGCGAAGAAATGGGAGTTCTGTTCACCGATCCATCTCAGCTGCAAGCAGGTGATTTAATCTTCTTCTCCCGCTTTGACCCAAGTAAAGATTCTGATTATTGTGGTGACGTAAACAGATGTGGTATGTCGGGTTCCGTTTTCTGCTTTATGCCATTTCCCTGATTCAGCAAAACAAAGCGGCACTCAACCACATTGTACACGATGTTTACTGCCCTGTGACCGAGCACTTTCAAGTTGACTGGCACAATGTGGAGTACAACTTGCGAACACTGACATACCATGCGTGGAAGACGGATAAAGCACTGCTCATGCGCATCTTAGGATATCCTTTGTACGCCTCCCCCTCCGTTTCCCAGTTCATCGAAGGGATTGCGCTATACACCATGCAAAGGATTTAATCGACACAAAAAGGATCGCTTTTGCGATCCTTTTTGTTAAAACTGCTCTTCCGGGCATCATCATTCATAAGTTTTTCGTTTATGCAGGTATATCCTTGCATATTCCTTCAACAATATGAAACAGCGCAGCTGGGGCGAACGCTGCTTCATATTGTTCTTTCAAGGTTCTTTTCGGTTGTTAGAGAGGTTATTATAATATTCGCTCACATAACGCGAATACCTTGTCGGTTTTGCCATTCCGCGTCAAGACACAGAACCGTCCCCTGCGTCATCCTCGAGCTTTGACGATTCTCAACCTACCTGCATCACATCCATTAAATATGCCTTCAAACTCATCGCGAAAACGCTCATAAACTGCTTCGCTGACAATCACTTGCGCTTTGGTTCTGATTAATAAAACTTGTAATGCTCCAAACCAACATATACCTATATTGCTCCCATCCGGATACATTCGTATAATATCCCGTGCATCTTCTGTCCCGACTAATTCGATTTCTTTTTCGGGCGTAAACAAAACCGTAATGCTAGCCAATCTCCGTTTCGTTTGTCTGTCATATTGCGGTATCGTTCCTGCATTTGGGTCTGCTAAAGCATCATTGTAAACGGCGTTTGCAATGATAATGGTCTTTATGTCACTAAAACAAATCTTTTTATACGCGATAAATCCATAACTCTTTATTATGCCTTCTTCGTTAAAAGCATAATAAAACAAAGACCCTAAAACATTAAATGTTTCAATCACGATCAAGATCACTATAAACCACCACAGCGTCATCGAATTGTTTTCACCATTCTGATCGTAAATTTGCTCGAAACCGAATATAGCTATTAAAAGAAACAGTATTATGCAAATACAATCGTGTGGGAGGCAAGCTTTACGTCTAAGATATTTCATGATTGGCCCTCCCTTCACTTACAAAGGGCATAAGTGATCGCATCATCTACCGAACCAAAAAGCCTTTCATCATTTCAGAAAATCCTTTCGTAAGTTGAGGCATTAAGCCATATCCACCTGGCGTTGCACTGGTAATCGCATAATTCATTCCAGCTGTCAGGCCGCTTGTCGCTAAACCTATGCCCGCAGAAGTGGCACTGGCTTTCCAAATTTCTTTATTTGTCTTGCGATTAACGGGGGGTTTATTTGTGTTGTTTAGGGTTTCTGTTATCGCTGTTCCTATTCCCGATCCGACTCCGGCCTCCAATGATTGTTCCTAACCCATTCATTATTATCGCTCCTTGCTTCTTATGGTATATTCGCATTATATCATAAAAAGCTGAAAACGGTAGCATTCCATTGATAAACATATTCCCCAATAACCCTATTGTAATGTTTTAGAACGCTTCAGAAATATAGAAAAAGCGCCGCCTTGGAATCACTCCCAAGACGGCGCTTTTCTGTTGTGGATCAGAGTGAACACTTCACGGCGAAACCGCCGCTGAAGAAATAGGTGTTCGTCCAATACCTGTTTGGCAACAGTTGATAATAATGATACGGTTTCAAAAGGTTTCATTTGGTTTCACTCAAAAAATGAAACTATTAAGCGGGAAGTGAAACTCTCTTTTAGGACTGAAACTATGCTAATCAGTTTGTCAAATTGGAATTTATCCACCTATCCGAGAAAGAATTCAAAGAACCATTACCATAGTTCCAATTCCGATAAGTATACAACCTATTATCGATTTTGTTGAAAATTGCTCATGTAAAAATACAAATGCCAAAATCAATGTAATTACAACACTTAATTTGTCAATGGGAACAACCTTTGATGCATCACCTAACTGTAACGCCTTGTAATAGCACAACCATGAAGCTCCCGTTGCCAACCCCGACAGAATTAGAAACAGCCAACTCCGCTTGCTTATTTCAGTAATTCCATTTTGTACATTTGTGAGAAACACCATTCCCCAAGCCATTACAACGACAACAACGGTTCTTATTGCTGTTGCAAGATTCGAGTTGACTCCTTCTATGCCGACTTTCGCCAGTATAGAGGTAAATGCTGCAAATATGGCAGACAGGAATGCGAGTACAAACCACATACAATACTCCCTCCACAAATTGGAATTTGTTGATTATATCGGTGTTCCAACTTCAATTAAGTTGCCATCCAAATCGTAGAATCTGATCACCTTTTGCCCCCAACTGTGTGTCATCAGGTGATTGACATATTCGATTTCAGGGTAAAGTGTTT
>ERZ857882.2781-NODE-2781-length-17568-cov-5.001313_pt1 | contig 17568 bp, 12 predicted proteins | sample MGYA00519697_ERZ857882 | MGnify/ENA primary metagenome ERZ857882 (study PRJEB31778, sample SAMEA3449373) | human gut metagenome | biome: human gut; feature: human-associated habitat; material: faeces | place: United Kingdom | collected 2010/2012 ...
GTGGTATTTCTCGTTTTTCCCTCAAAAATCCGAACTTCACTTTGGCAATTTAGGTTTGTCTTTACCATATTATAACATTTTCACTGTACCATAATCCGTACTTTGAATTTGATTTATAAAAAAGATAAAAGATAAAAGGCTCTCGATAAAAATTCGAGGGCCTTTGCTTTTTAAAATCATTTTTCGTTATATATGTTGGAGTAATGTTTATAAATTATGATTCACCGGAATATTTTGCACGGCAATTATAAAAGTTTAACCAAACTTTTATAATTGTGACGGTAGGGTAAACAAAATTTATCTCCATTTTTAAATATTTAAATCATTCTATGCTTTTTCCATCTGCCTGACAAATACCTTGCAAGCTATGCTGCAGCACGAGCATACCAATCAACAAACATACCGATCCATACACCTAAAACACCCATATCAAGAACCATAACAAGTATATAACTGCAAACTATTCTGAATATCCACATTGAAATCATACTTACACCGAGTGAAAAGTTTACATCTGTACGCTTGCACAATTTAAGATATATTTCTTTGTATATTCTAACATAATAACGCATTTATTTAAATATACAGATGTATTTTTAGTATATTATTACTAAAAATCTTTATAAAAAAGAAAATAGCCATTAGCCGCTTGTATATATAATACTATTTGAGATATTATATTATATTATAAATTTTTTATAAATGTGGTTTTAAATCAAAGTTAATATTCACAACTTTGATATTTGGTATTTTCTGCTATTTTTCTGTGTTACCAACATTTTATAATTGATTATCAAAGATATAATAAGTTATCATTCAGAAAAATTATAAGTAAGTAATTTGTATAAATGATATTATATATCTTGATGTATGTTAAAATTATAATCATGTTAAACTTAGAGTTTAATATAAAACAGTTAAAATTTTCTTAAAAATTTTATAATCTGAAATTAACGCTTGACAAATATTATCTGTAATGATATAATACTATTTGTTATATAGATAAGCGGATGTAGTTTAGTGGTAGAACTTCAGCCTTCCAAGCTGATCGTGTGGGTTCGATTCCCATCATCCGCTCCACAAAAGGTGCTGTAAAGAAACAGCATATTAAAAAGCCGAGATTCACGAAAAAGTGAGTCTCGGTGATTTTTTTGCTTGCATTGCTGAATATTGTATCCGGACAATAATCGGTCGTTACCCTTATTTGCATTGGCAGTTATCTTTGTTCCGTCTATGTAGATATGCGACATATCCTGCTTTCCTTAACAGCAAGGTGATTATTTAGATCAATATGATGAAAAACCTCGTTAAATGTATATACCGGATCAGAAATTTCTATTATTTTTTCAATTTCCGGTTATAATTTTAATTGATACGGTGTATAATGTACCTTGTTGATGTGGTTTTTCATTGATAGTAAATTATATCACAAAAACGACTGCATTCCTACCTTTCGATTAGAATGCAGTCGTTTTTTATTTGGGCTGTTTTTTACAGTTCCTTTTCTTAACGGTCGCCTCAAGTTCCGTTATTAATTTACTTGTAAAACAAAAAACAGATTAACAAAAAGCTAATCTGTTTTTATGGTGCGAGTGACGGAGTGAAAAAAATAAGTACACTTTCTGCCTCGTTTGATACGGCTTGTTAAATTTATAAATATCATCAACGCTCTCCCTAAAAACAGTCCACCGGACTGTTTTCTTAACGGTCGCCTTCAAGTCCCGTTATTAATTTACTTGTAAAACAAAAAAACAGATTAACAAAAAGCTAATCTGTTTTTATGGTGCGAGTGACGGGACTTGAACCCGTACGTCGTGAAACACACGCCCCTCAAACGTGCCTGTCTGCCTATTCCAGCACACTCGCAAATATTTATATTTTGTATTGATTTTGTTTTCTCTCAATCAACGAGTGTTATTATACCACCATAAATTACAAATGTCAACACTTTTTTTGAAAAAAATATCTTTCAAATATAAAAAATTTGCAATTTTCTTTTTTATGTGTTATAATTAAAGAGTTGTGATGTTTTATACTGCGAAAAAATAACAGAAAAAGATATCAAAGGAGAAAATATGAGTAAAAGAATTTGTAAATTTATTTCTTGTGTTCTTGTTGCGACTTTTTTTATGAGCTTTTGTGCTGTTTCTGCATTTGCGGCAGGAAATAATTATGACTTAAACGGTGACGGCAAAGTTTCGGTATCGGATGTAACAGCCTTGCAAATTCGCCTTTCGGGAGATATGAGCAACTGGAACGATGAGTACGAAAAGAGAGCCGATGTAAACGGTGACGGATATGTAAATATTAATGATGTTACCGCATTGCAAAATATCCTTATGAACGCTGCAAGCGGCGGTACAAGCAGTGGTGCAAATGCCGCTAATTCGTTTTTGATAAAACTTCCGTCAAATAAAATTGACAGCAGTTATCAGGGCAGAGCATATAAACTCACCGACAAAGAGAGAGCTTACATAGAAAAAATCGTAATGGGCGAGTTTGGCACTTCATACGCCGGCTCGGTGTTCATTGCTCAGTGCATTAGGGATGCGCTGGTTTACGGCTATTGTAAAGATCCTATGGATCTCAGAAAATCATCTGCCAACGGCGGTATGGGTTATGACGGATACAAAGAAAATGTAAACGATAATGTAAAGAACGCAGTTTCTTATGTTTTTGATAACGGCGGAAACGCAGTTCAGCACCGCATACTTGTAATGTGCACAAGTGAATATTATTACGGCTATCCGAATAATTGGCACTCAACGCAGAACTTTATTACTCAGTATGAGAATATTCTGTTTTTTGATTATTGGAATTAACCGTATAATTAAAGTATCACAAACTATATAGTATATCTAACAAGCGGCAGAAATTTTATCTGTCGCTTTTTTATGATTAAATTTTCAAAATTCAGTTCTACCCTTTCGTTTCGTGACGGAAAGATTTACTGCCGTACCTTGTTGCCCGACCGATAATCCACTAAACCATAATTTTTAGCATACAACCTTTATTATTTGATGATTGACTTTTTATAATTTATTTGCTATTATGTTTATCAATGGTTATTTTTTGTCAATTAATTATCATTTTGCAACAAAGGAGAAAATAATATGGGCCTTTTTGATAAATTTAAAAAGAAAAGTAAAGCAAAAGATTACAAAACAGAAGATTGCAAAGCTGAAAATTACAAAGCTGAAGAATACATTGATGATGTAACCTTTATCAGAGATATAAAGCATATTCAATCAGGGCCTTGGCATCAATATGATGTGCTTTTGGCAGCGCAGGGCTATGGATGGGATTATATGATTAGCTCGGCTGATTATATGGCAGCCGCTGACTTGGAAAATATATCACAAGTAACGAGCGGTTTTATTGACTCAGAAGATACCGATATTACAGAATTATACAAAAAGAGCAACTGCAAATGCAGTGAAACAGAAGAATTAAAAAACGAAGCGGCAAGTCTTTCTGTTGCCGGAATAAGCAAAACTTTAAAAGCACCAATGAAAATAGTATGGTTTAATCAAACACAGGTTTTACGATTCTTTACAATAGTTGATGATGAAACACTTATTAAGAAATACATTGAAACTGTTATTCGTCGTACTTTTGGAACAAACGATGCTATGAAATTGGCAAAACCTATTTTGAAACAGTAAATTTTATTATTTAGCATAATGCATTGGAAAAACATTTATAAAAGTTTGATCAACCTTTTCAAAGGTTGTGGGTGTGGGCAAAGCCCACAAATACTTTTTGATACCGCAATTTAATACACTAAACCATAATAGGGCTGACGCTTTGTCTACCCTATTATTTTTTGCAAAACCGCTAAACAGCACAACAGCCGGTGCAAAACGCATCGGCTGTTGTGTATGGAGAGATTAGAATGAATTATTTATATATAAACAGCAGCATTACCATCCAAACATCTGTGACCAAATAGAGTCGTCACCGCTTGAATTTTCGCTGTCTGATGTCGGAGTAGTGCTCTTTTGTGAGCCGTTAGTGATTTGAGAATTGCTTACCGCAGGTACATATTCTTCAAGTACAAATGAAATTGTCTTACTTGTTCCTCTGCGGCTTACAGTAAATGTAACTGTATCGCCTACTTCTGCTTTTTCAAGTGCAGTAGTAATGTCCGATGAGGAAGAAACATCTGTATCGTTTACCTTTGTTACAAGGTCACCTCTTGTAACTCCTGCTTTTTCGGCATTTGAACCGGAATCAACAGAAAGAACATAGCAACCTGTCTGATTTACACCGTAATAGAAAGCTGTTTCGTCAGAAGTAATGTCTGTAAAGTCAATACCAAGATCAACCTTACCTGTTACATAACCGTATTCTTTAAGGTCACTTAAAATATCAAGTACATTGTTAATCGGAATAGCAAAAGCAATACCCTCAACTTCGGTTGCACTCTGCTTTGCGTTTACGATACCGACAAGTTCACCGTTTGCATTAAAAAGTCCGCCGCCGGAATTACCCGGGTTTACCTGTGCATTTGTCTGCAAAAGTGTCATTTGTGTATCTTCAATAGTAACCTTTCTTGCAAGTGCACTGATGATACCGTCTGTGACTGTACCGCCAAGTTCACCGAGTGGGTTGCCGATAGCAACTACATAGTCACCTACCGCAAGACTGTTGCTGTCACCGAAAGTTGCAGGCGAAAGTCCTGTTGCACTAACCTTTAACAAAGCAATATCATTATCTGAATCACTGCCTATGATTGTTGCATCGTACTCTGTGCCATCTCTAAGTCTTACCTTAACAGAATTTGCTCCGTTAATTACATGGTTATTTGTAAGAATATAACCGTCTTGAGAAATAATAACGCCTGAACCCGCACCCTGCTGAACATACTGTTGAGCAAATGAGCCCGTTACAACGCTTTCTGTTGAAATTTCAACAACACTGTCGGCTGTCTTTTTAACAATTTCAGAGGTTGAATTTGCCTTAGATGTACTTGAAGCAGTTGTGGTTGTGCCGCTGTTGCTTGTTTTGGTAATATTTAAACTGCCGCTTGTACTGGTATTTACCTTATTTGCAAAATAACCGCCGCCAAAGCCAAGTCCGCAAGAGAACACCATTGTAACTGCAAGTGCTATTGCAATACCGCCTCTTGATATTGGTTTTCTCTGTTTTTTAGGCTTTTTAGCCTTAGGCGGTTTTGCGTTTGCCGAATGATTGGGAGCAGTACCGTACGGTTGAGAATTATATACATTCTGTGACTGTTGGTTCTGTGCAGTGTAACCGTTTGATTGGTAATTATCATAAGCGTTTGTATTTGGATTTTGGTAATTATTGCTGTATCCCGAACTTGTATTCTGTGAAGAATATTGAGTAGGCTCGTTGTATCTGTTAGGATTATGCGAAGCGTCTTTATTATTGCCGTTTACATATGAATAATGGTATTCTGTGCTGTCTGACTTGTTGTCGCTTTTATCGGAATTCCATTCATATGAAGCCTCTGCATTCTTCTGCGGAATGTCTGTGTTGCTTTCAGGTGTATTTTCAGCATTACCTGAATAAATATCATTGAATTCATTTGGATTTTTATTATCAAGCATTTTTTAGTCCTCCTTAAATGCTGTGTCTTTCGTATCTCTTACGATGTATATATAATAATTTTGCCAAGTGAAAACTATATGAACTCGTTTTGAAATAAATATGAAATAAATTGAAATAACAATGAAACCAAATTCACATTCTATTCTTAAAAATGCCGAACAGTCTTAGTCTGACCGTTCGGCATTGGTTTTTCTATATGCTGATATATGTATAGAAGGTATTATTATACTAAGCCTTATTTTCGCTGTTTTCGTCAACAGGCTTTTCAACATACTCGACTATACGCTTTCTGACGGTAACTCCGTCATATTTCTTTTTAAAGGAAACTTTACCCGTAAACTTTCTTCCGCACTTTTTACACAAAAAGGGAGCAACAAAACTTTTGTTTTTTACTTTCCAATTTGCCTGTCTTGCAGCCTGCCTTCCGCAAGCATCGCAATTAAAGCGCATACTGCGTTTATCAATCTCCGGATTATTAATATCTGTAATAAAATGATTTTTATACAGCAGTCTGTCATAAAATTCGTGAGCCGTTGCATCTTTGATAAAATCGTCTATCGGATAATCCTCGATAAAATGTTTCATACACTTTAATGTAAGCTCTGCGTCGGCATATGCACGGTGCTGTTCTTCAACATCAAAGTTAATTGCGAGCATATCTGCGCATACGGATAATCCGAGTTGAGAAGATTTATCATTTACGGAAAGACATTTTTCACAATAATCCTGCACATTGCAATAGCTTGTGAGAAAAGGCAGCTCGGGCCTGTGAGCATAGTACATATAATTCTCAATCAATGCAAGAATGTCGCTTGTACCCCATGTCACCAAAACGCAATCGCCGCAGAATTTTTTAAATTCAGAAACAGCGTGCATAAATGTACAGCCGTTTTCTCTTAATTCTTCGTTGGTGATTTTGGTTAGCTTTTTAACCTTTGAACAAAGTTTTTTGCCTATCTGCGGAGAAATAAGCATTTCAAATCTGTCAATAATATTCAGATTTTCGTCAGTTTTAACTGCCCCGAACTCAATTATCTCATTTACAAATCTGTGTTCTTTGCTGCTGTATGAGCCGTTCCATTCAAGGTCTAATACTACAAAACTCATTATTTTTTATGGAATGCCTGTTTCATTCTCTGTTCCTTAGAAAGAATACGCTTACGCATACGGATATTTTCGGGAGTAACCTCTACAAGCTCATCATCTGCAATAAACTCAAGACACTGCTCAAGCGAAAGAATTGACGGCGGTGTAAGTTTAAGTGCATCATCAGAACCTGAAGCACGGGTATTTGTGATGTGCTTTTTCTTACATACATTAACCGTAATATCTTCTGACTTAGGGCTTGCGCCTACAATCATACCCTCATATACAGGAACACCCGGGCCGACAAAGAGTCTGCCTCTCTCCTGTGCCGCATACAAACCGTAAGTTACTGTTTCGCCTGTTTCAAAAGCGATAAGCGAACCCTGATGACGGGTTACGATTTCACCCTTGTACGGCTCATATCCGTCAAACACATGGTTCATAATACCGTTACCGTTTGTATCTGTAAGGAATTCAGGACGGTAACCCATAAGACCTCTTGACGGAATACGGAACTCAATGTGAGTAGAACCGCCCTCACGGGTGCCCATATTAATAAGTTCAGCTTTTCTTGAACCGAGTTTTTCCATAACTGCACCTACATAAGCGTCAGGTACTTCAATAATGAGCATTTCCATAGGCTCGTTCAACTTACCGTCAATCATCTTTGTGATAACCTGTGGACGAGATACCTGGAACTCATAATTCTGGCGGCGCATTGTTTCAATAAGAATTGAAAGGTGAAGCTCACCTCTGCCCGATACTTTAAATGTATCGGCGCTGTCGGTTTCCTCTACTCTTAACGCAACATTGGTTTCAATTTCCTTGAAAAGTCTGTCACGAAGATTTCTTGATGTAACATACTTACCCTCTCTGCCGGCAAACGGAGAGTTATTTACAATAAAGTTCATTGATACGGTCGGTTCGTCAATCTTAACAAACGGGAGCTGTTCAATATTTTCAGGGTCGCAAATTGTTTCACCGATATTAATATCCTGAATACCGCTTACGCAGATAAGATCACCCATTTCAGCAGTTTCGCTCTCAACTCTCTTAAGTCCCTCATACTGATAAATCTTACCGATTCTTGCGTTCTTTGTTACATTGCCGTCTGTATGACAGATTGCAACGCTCTGACCTGTTTTTACAGTGCCTCTCTCAACTCTGCCTACACCTATTCTGCCCACAAACGGATCTGAATCTATATTTGAAATAAGAATCTGAAGTCCGCCCTCTGCATCTCCCTGCGGAGCAGGAATTTCATTTATAATAGCCTCAAAAAGAGGTTTCATATCTGTACCGGGCTGATGCGGATCAAGGCTTGCATAGCCGTCACGGCCCGATGCATATACTACAGGGAATTCAAGCTGATCCTCGTCAGCGCCAAGCTCGATAAATAGGTCGAGAACTTCGTCAACAACTTCTTCGGGTCTTGCACCCGGACGGTCAATTTTATTGACTACAACCAAAGGCTTTTTGCCAAGGCCCAAAGCCTTTTTAAGAACGAATCTTGTCTGCGGCATACAACCCTCGAAAGCGTCTACAAGAAGTACAACGCCGTCTACCATCATAAGTATACGCTCAACCTCACCGCCAAAGTCGGCATGACCGGGGGTGTCAACAATATTAATCTTAATGCCGTTGTACATTACAGCGGTGTTTTTAGAAAGGATTGTAATGCCTCTCTCTCTTTCAAGGTCGTTAGAATCCATTACTCTTTCAGCCACATTCTCATTTGCTCTGAAAATACCGCTCTGTTTTAAGAGCTGGTCAACGAGAGTTGTTTTTCCGTGGTCAACATGAGCGATAATAGCTATATTTCTCAAATTTTCTCTTGTTTCCATAAAATTATCCCCCTATAAAAATCTAAGTTCAAATATCCTACACATACTTTTTTATTATATCACCTAAATGTTGAAAATTCAATTTATTTTTTAAAATAAACAACAGATAGTGCCAAAATCGCAAATTTTCGTATTTACATCCATTTTTACTTTACATAAGAAGAAAAATGTTATATAATAGATACTAATAATTGCCTTATAATGGGCAATTAATGTACACGGGTTATTGCTTTTAATAATGCAAATACCACAAAATACTTTTTGCGGAGGTAATCAAATGGGCTACACAATTGCACAGAAAATTATTAAAGAGCATTTGGTATGCGGCGAAATGGTTGTCGGCAACGACATCGGCTTACGCATTGACCAGACTCTTACACAGGACGCAACAGGCACAATGGCTTACATAGAATACGAGGCTATGGGTATTCCGAGAGTCAAAACCGAAAAGAGCGTTGCATATATAGACCACAACACATTGCAGACAGGTTTTGAAAATGCCGACGACCACAGATTTATTCAGTCTGTATGTAAAAAGCACGGCATTTATTTTTCAAGACCGGGCAACGGTATTTGCCACCAGGTACACCTTGAAAGATTCGGTAAGCCGGGCAAAACATTAATCGGCTCCGACAGCCACACACCTACAGGCGGCGGTATCGGAATGCTTGCTATCGGCGCAGGCGGTCTTGATGTTGCTGTTGCTATGGGCGGCGGTGCATATTACATCACAATGCCTAAGATGGTAAGAGTTAATCTTACGGGTAAACTCAGCCCATGGGTTTCTGCAAAGGATATTATTCTTGCAGTATTAAGAGTTATGAGCGTTAAGGGCGGCGTCGGCAAAATTGTTGAGTACGGCGGCGAAGGTGTCAAAACACTTACAGTTCCGGAGCGTGCTACAATTACAAATATGGGTGCTGAGCTCGGCGCTACAACATCCGTATTCCCTTCTGATGAAATCACAAGAGAATTTCTTAAAGCTCAAGGCAGAGAAGAAGATTACACAGAGTTAAGCGCAGACGCAGATGCAGTTTACGATGAGGTTATTGAAATTAACCTTTCGGAGCTTGAACCGCTCGCCGCTTGCCCACATTCACCTGATAATGTTAAACCGATCAGCGAGCTTGAAGGTCAGAAAATTGACCAGGTATGTATCGGTTCTTGCACAAACTCAAGTTATCTTGACCTTATGAGAGTTGCCCATATCTTAAAGGGCAAAACAGTTGCAGACGGCGTTTCACTTGCTATTGCTCCGGGCAGTAAGCAGGTATTCAATATGCTTGCTATGAACGGCGCACTTGCCGATATGATTGCTGCCGGCGCAAGAATTCTTGAAAGTGCCTGCGGTCCATGTATCGGTATGGGACAGTCACCTAACAGCAAGGGTATTTCACTCCGTACTTTCAACCGTAACTTTGAGGGCAGAAGCGGTACAGCTGACGGTCAGATTTACCTCGTATCTCCTGAAACAGCTGCTGTTTCGGCACTTGCAGGTGTATTTACAGACCCAAGAAAACTTGGTCCTGCCGCAGAAATTGAACTTCCCGAGAAGTTCCTCATTAATGATAATATGGTTATTGCTCCTGCTCCTGTTGAGGAAATGGACAATGTTGAAATCTTAAGAGGACCAAACATTAAGGAATATCCTAAGACAAGCCCTCTTACAGATTCTATAGAGGCATCTTGCTCACTTAAGGTTGGCGACAACATTACAACCGACCACATTATGCCTGCCGGTGCAAAGATTCTTCCGCTCCGTTCAAATATTCCTGCTATTTCACAGCACTGCTTTACAGTATGTGATAAGGAATTTCCTGAAAGAGCAAAAACTCTCGGCAAGAGCATTATCGTAGGCGGCGAAAACTACGGTCAGGGTTCATCAAGAGAGCACGCAGCACTTGCTCCGCTCTTCCTCGGCGTTAAGGCAGTTCTTGTAAAGAGTTTTGCAAGAATCCATAAGAGTAACCTCATTAACGCAGGTATTCTTCCGCTTACTTTCCAAAATCCTGCAGATTACGATAAAATTAAACTCGGTGATATGCTTGAGCTTCCTAATGTTAAGAAAGAAATTGCAGACGGCTCTGCCGTAACGGTTGTAAACAAAACAACAGGCGAAACCGTTATTGCCGACTGTGAGCTTTCAGATAGAACAAGAGCAATCATTCTTGCAGGCGGTTTGCTTGACTATACAAAGGAGAACAGCTAATGGATAAAATTAAAATGACCACCCCCATCGTTGAGATGGACGGCGACGAAATGACAAGAGTTCTTTGGCAGAAAATCAAAGACATTCTTATTTACCCATACATTGATTTAAAGAGCGAGTATTATGACCTCGGTCTTGAAAACAGAAACAAAACAGATGACCAGGTTACTGTTGACAGTGCAGAGGCTACAAAGAAATACGGCGTTGCCGTAAAGTGTGCTACAATCACACCAAACGCTGCAAGAATGGACGAGTACAACCTCAAGCAGATGTGGAAATCACCAAATGGCACAATCCGTGCTATCCTTGACGGTACAGTATTCAGAAGTCCTATCCTTGTAAAGGGTATCACTCCATACATTCCTACATGGAAAAAGCCAATCTGTATTGCTCGTCACGCTTACGGTGATGTTTACAAAAATACAGAAATGGTTGTTAAGGCAGGCAGCAAGGCTGAACTTTGCGTTACCAAGCCTGACGGTACAGAAGAAAGAAGTACAATCTTTGATTTCAAGACAGACGGTATCATTCAGGGTATGCACAACCTTGACAAGAGTATTTCTTCATTTGCCCGTTCATGTTTTAACTATGCACTCGACCAGAAACTTGATGTATGGTTTGCTACAAAAGATACAATCAGCAAGAAGTACGACCACAGATTTAAGGATCTTTTTGCTGAAATCTTTGAGAATGAATACAAAGAGAAATTTGAGCAGGCAGGCATTACATATTTCTACACACTTATTGATGACGCTGTAGCAAGAGTTATCAGAAGTGAGGGTGGCTATATGTGGGCTTGCAAAAACTATGACGGCGATGTAATGAGCGATATGATTGCTACTGCTTTCGGCTCACTTGCTATGATGACAAGCGTACTTGTTTCACCTGACGGTGTTTATGAGTATGAAGCTGCACACGGTACAGTTCAGCGCCATTATTATAAGTATCTTAAGGGCGAGGAAACTTCCACAAACTCTGTTGCAACTCTCTTTGCTTGGACAGGCGCTCTCAGAAAGCGTGGCGAGCTTGATAATCTTCCTGAACTTATGAACTTTGCGGACAAGCTTGAGAAAGCTACTATCGACACTATTGAAGACGGCATTATGACAGGCGACCTTTATGCTATTTCAACTCTTGAAAACAAGAAAAAGGTTAATTCAGAAGATTTCTTGCTTGCAATAAACGAGCATCTTGCCGCTTCACTTGCATAAGCAAACACAATTCGGTTAAAGGAGTAAGGTTAAAGTACAATGTCCAGAAATGACAACATTTCAATGTCTGTAATCAGAAGACTGCCCAGATATTATCGTTTCTTGTCTGAGCTTAACGAACAAAACATTGATAAAATTTCATCTACAAAACTGGCTGAAATTATGAATGTAACCGCTTCTCAGGTAAGACAGGATCTTAACTGCTTTGGTGGATTCGGTCAACAGGGCTACGGTTACAGTGTTTCTCAGCTTAAGGAAGAAATACAAAATATTCTTGGTCTTAACAATAATTATAAAGCTATACTTATCGGTGCCGGCAACCTCGGTAAAGCGGTTGCCAAGCATATGAACTTTGAAAAGCTCGGCTTTGAACTTATCGCCTGTTTTGACTGTAACGAAGAAAAAGTTGGCAAAAAGCTGAATAATCTTACAATAATGCACGACAGTCTGCTTGACGAGTTCTGTCAAAACAACAAAATCAATACAGCGTTTTTGTGTATTCCGAGAGTATGTGTAGAAAATGTACTTGACAAACTTTATGGCTACGGCATAAAGAACTATTGGAATTTCAGTCACTATGACATTGCAAGAAAGTACAGCGACACCCTTGTTGAAAATGTACACCTAAGTGACAGTCTTATGACCTTATGTTACAAAATGAATAACCGAGATAAAATCTTATAATTAAATAAAGGCTGTTCCCTATCTTGCGGAACAGCCTTTTAATTATGCTTAACTTAGTTTATCACAAAGTTAAAAGGTTCAATGTCAATAGTTGGGGTAATTTATGGTTTAGTGCACGAGTTAAGCAAAATAATAATTCACTCCAATTAATTTAATAAAAAAGCAACAATTAACTACCGCACTCCAATCGGAATGCGGTAGTTTTTATGAGAGGAAATCTATCTATTTATAAATTACTTTTTATCAACTGTATGAAGAAGTCTTGCAGCATAAAGTACGCAAAGTACGCTTACGCCTGTATCTGCTATTACAGACAACCACATCGGAGCGATACCGAGTATTGCAAGGATAATTACAATTGTCTTTACACCAAGTGCAAATGTAATGTTTGTCTTTACAGTAGCAACAACTTTCTTTGCTATTCCGACAGACAACGGTAACTGTTTTAAATTACCTGCCGCAAGCACAGCATCTGCCGCCTCAATAGCAGCCTCACTGCCGAATCCCATTGCAAAACCGCAATCGCTTGCAGTAAGAACAGGGGCATCATTGATACCGTCACCGATAAAGCATACAGACTTATGAGTTTTCTTTATATCTATAAGTTTTTCAAGTTTATCTGACGGCATAAGCTCTGCCGAATAAGAATCAAGTTTAAGTTCATTTGCAATATCCATTGCATTTTCTTTTTTATCACCCGTAAGCATTACACTGTCTTTAACACCGAGTTTTCTTAACTCTGCAATTACACTCTTTGCCTCCGGTCTTAATGTATCGCTAACAGAGATTGCACCGATTAATTCACCGTCGTAGATTACATATACAGATGCGGTTTTTTCTGCATTTACCTTTTGTTTATCGCTTAAAACCTTTGTGCCGCCGCATACAAGAGCTTTGCCGTTATATACAGCTGTAACTCCCTGTCCTGCCTTTTCGCTGTAATCTGAAAGTTCAGGTAAGTTTTCCTTTTCTGCCTTATTTTTTATTGCCATAGCAATCGGATGTGAAGAATATCTTTCACAAGCGGCTGCAAGTGCAATAATTTCAGATGAAGTATGATTGCCGTAAGCAAAAACTTTGTTTACAGAAAGCTCGCCTGTTGTAAGTGTACCTGTCTTGTCAAATACAAAAGCGTCAGCCTTTGCAAGAGCTTCGATATACTTGCCGCCCTTAATAAGAACGCTGATTTTTGATGATGCGCCAAGACCCGAATAATAAGAAAGCGGAACCGAAATTACGATTGCACAAGGGCAAGATGCAACAAGACAAACCAAAGCACGATAAATCCATGTGCTGAAACTGCCAAGCCCCACAAGCGGAGGAACAATAGCAACTACAATAGAAATAAGTATAATAATCGGTGTGTAAACAGCTGCAAAACGGCTGATAAGCTTTTCACTCTGTCCCTTTGTAGCTGCTGCATCTTCAACAAGTTTAATAATTCTTGCCGCTGTACTGTCGCCAAATTCCTTAGTAGTTTTTATTTCTATAAGAGAATTGCCGTTAATCATACCGCTCATAACTTCACTGCCTGCCTCTGCATCGACAGGAACACTCTCACCTGTAAGCGCCGAAGTATCAAGAGTAGTATTTCCTTTAGTAATAACACCATCAAGCGGTACTCTTTCGTGTGGTTTAACTACAATTGTACTGCCTATTTTAACATCCTCGGCGGCTTTTACAACTTCCTTGCCGTTTATAAGTACGGTTGCATTATCGGGACGAATCTGCGCAAGTTTTGCAATATCACTTCTCGATGCAGATACTGCTTTCTCTTCTACAATTTCGCCGACTGCAAAGAGAATAGTAACCATAGCCGCCTCTACAAACTCGCCTAACGCAAATGCCGCAATAACAGCAATTGTAAGCAATGTAGTTTCATCTATCTCTAATTTAAACACCGATTTTACGCCTTTAATAAATGTTCTCCAACCTGACAAAACAGTGGCAACAAGGCTTAGTCCGAGTAGAACAAACCAACCTACAGTACCGAATTCAGCATCAGAAAATACAGTAAGTTCAAGACCGAAAGCCGCTACACCAAGCACAGCCGCTGTAATAATAGAAATAAGTTCATTCTTTATTTCAACCTTTTTATCTTTCTTGGCTGAATTTACCTTTTCGGCAGTTACGGTGTTTTCTTTTACATTGTTATCAATAACTTCTACACCGTCTTCAATGCTGTCACAAACTGCCTGTATGTCCTGTGCCGTTACATCCTCTGCCGACTCAAACACAAGTTTTTTATTTGCAAAATTGAAATTAACATTCTCATAGCCGTCTGTTTCGGCTAATTTCTTCTCTATCTTTCCTGCACAGTGCGCACAGTTGAGATTTTCAAGTGTGAAAGTGTACTGCTTTAAATTCTTTCTCTTTGTATTATCAATAACTTCTACACCGTCTTCGATGCTGTCACAAACCGCCTGTATGTCTTGCGCTGTTACATCATCTGAACACTCAAGTACGAGTTTTTTATTTGCAAAGTTGAAATTTACATTCTCATAACCGTCTGTTTCGGCTAATTTATTCTCTATCTTTCCCGCACAATGCGCACAGTTAAGATTTTCAAGTGTAAAATTATATTTCATAAAAAACACCCTCCTTACTCGAGAACATGATCAAGTCCCATTTCAATAATTTTTTTAACATGGTCGTCATCAAGAGTATAATAAATTTGCTTCCCCTCTCTTCTGACCCTAACAAGTTTGTTTTGTCTTAATACTCTCAACTGATGAGAAATAGTGCTTTGCTCCATATTTAAAGCCTCTGCAATACTAAGCACCGACATCTCATTATCGGAAATTGCAAACATTATTCTGATTCTTGTCGAATCGCCGAATACTTTAAAAAGATCCGCTAAATCAAACAGCACTTCCAAATCAGGAATTTCTTTTTCTTTCTTTTCATTTAGTTCTGCCATATTCCTATCTCCGTTTATTAATCTGTTCATATGTTTATATGTTCATATGTTAACTTGAGTATAGCACATAAAAAAGTAATTGTCAATACAATTAAAAAAATTATTTGGTAAATATTTAAATATTTTTCAGAATTTCCTACATTATATATGCAATTATATCCTGAAAAATATTGCAAGATTTTAATTCCGTATTGCAATTATGACAGCAGTATTATTTTTTATAAGAATAATTACAAGTATGTAATCTTGCTTAGTCATAATAAGAATAAACTTGATTTCATTTATTTAATTTGAGTACATTTTAGATAAAAATATGTTACAATTCCAAATATGCGTTGACTTTACTACAATTTTGTAGTATCATTTTCTGTATAGGAATGTTAGTGTTACCTTGTTGTAATGCTGCAAAATGTGTGTTTTAAGAAAATGTAATATATTTGTGGATATACTATTATCAGTTGAGTAATATGGCAGATACTCATTTTTACAGCAATCAATGTTGCTGTTTTTTGGCACGCACTTTTATTTAGATTTAGATTATGTAAACTCACATATTCGTTATTGTGAATGTACAGTATATGGAATTGGAGTGTAACGGTTTGGAAAAGTTTGTAGTAAACGGCGGTAAGCCGCTTTTTGGTGAAGTAAATATAAGCGGTGCAAAAAACGCCGCAGTAGCAATTATCCCGGCAGTAATCCTTTGTGACGAGCCTTGTCAGATTGAAAATATACCTAACATCAGCGATGTTTCACTTATAAGCAGAATTCTTCAGCAGATGGGTGCACAGGTAAGAAGAATTAATAAATCATCACTTTATATAGACCCGACTCATATTTCAACTCACTCTGCAACAACAGAACTTGTAAGAGGTATGAGAGCATCTTATTACCTTCTCGGTGCTCTTCTTGGCAGATGCGGTAAAGCTCAGGTTGCTTTACCTGGTGGTTGTAACTTCGGTGTTCGTCCGATTGATCAGCATTTAAAAGGCTTTGAAGCTATGGGCGCAGTAACACAGCTTGTTGACGGCGCAATTATTGAGGCAGATGCTGATAATCTTCACGGTGAGCATATTTACCTTGATGTAGTATCTGTAGGCGCTACAATGAATATTATGCTTGCGGCATCTAAAGCCGAGGGTATGACTATCATTGAAAATGCCGCAAGAGAACCGCATATTGTTGACCTCGCTAACTTTCTTAATTCAATGGGCGCAGATGTAAGAGGCGCAGGTACAGATGTTATTAAAATCCGTGGCGTAAAATATCTCCACGGCATAACATATTCGATTATTCCGGATCAGATTGAGGCAGGCACATATATGTGTGCGGCAGCTGCTACAAGAGGTTGCATTACAGTAAATAACATTACTCCAAAGCACCTTGAATCAATTACAGCTAAACTCCGTGAAATGGGTGTTGTAATTACCGAATACGATGAGGCTATCAAAATTGACGCTACAAAGAATCCTTTAAAGCGTTGTAATATTAAGACTATGCCACATCCCGGTTTCCCTACTGACTGTCAGCCGCAATTTGCCGCACTTCTTGTAAGTGTACCGGGTACAAGCATTATAAATGAAAATGTATGGGATAATCGTTATCAGTATGTAAGTGAGCTTGTTAGAATGGGTGCACACATTTCTGTTGAGGGCAGACTTGCAATTATTGAGGGCGGATCTCCGCTTACAGCAGCTCCTGTAAAAGCTACCGATCTAAGAGCCGGTGCAGCAATGATTATTGCGGCACTTGAAATTAACGGTGTTACTGAAATTTCAAGTATCCAGTACATTGAGCGTGGCTATGAAGATGTAATTGAAAAATTCAGAGCATTGGGTGCTGACATCAAAAAAGTTTATTATGCAGGCGATAACGAAGACGAACTTCGTGCTTAATAATTAAATATAAAGATTTAACCGCTTGAGTTTTATAGCTCAAGCGGTTTTTTCATAATAAATTAGATTATTTATCAAAATTCAATACTAATCGTTTGTGTAAATTATGGTTTAGCGGAGTGTCGGTCGGGCATTGAAATTTAGC
>ERZ857882.2788-NODE-2788-length-17530-cov-7.799542_pt1 | contig 17530 bp, 16 predicted proteins | sample MGYA00519697_ERZ857882 | MGnify/ENA primary metagenome ERZ857882 (study PRJEB31778, sample SAMEA3449373) | human gut metagenome | biome: human gut; feature: human-associated habitat; material: faeces | place: United Kingdom | collected 2010/2012 ...
CCTGGGCCGTTCAGAAGACCTCTTCCTCCGCCGGTTACATCTATCCCACTCTGTGGCTGATGGAGAACTACGACGGCAAGAAGATCTCCGACCTGTCCAACGTCGTTCCTCTGGACTCCGGCTACGGCACCGCTTTCTCCTACGCCGCTGCTGAGCAGGTGGACATCATCGTCTGCTACGCCGACGGCCGTAACGACTACGAAGCTTCCTGGACTCTGCCCGTCGATCAGAAGGACGAGACCGGCAAGCAGGGCATGGGTCGTTCCGACTCCATCTGGAATGAGCTGAATGTCATCGGCGTCACCGACGGCATCTACAACGATACCGTTGCCATTTCCAAGGAAAGCCCCTACTATACCCCCGAGATGATCGACGCTCTGCAGCAGTGCTTCATCAACATCATCAACACCGATGAAGGCCAGGCGATCTTCAGCGTCTACAGCCACACCGGCTATGCCATCGCCAAGGACTCCGATTACGACGGCGCCCGCGCTGCTCTGAAAGTCGTTTCCTGATTTGTTAAAGCAATTTCGAAAGCGCCCTGCGTCAAAACAGGGCGCTTTCATCCTAAATGGTACGTTTTCACGGAATCCTGCGGCGGGGCGGGTTGCCATCGACCCGATACGCTGCCGGCGGCAAGCCGCCTTGCCGCAGAGCTTCGACTCAAGCATGTTTCACTTAGCTTATTAGCTTACAGAAAGAGAAGACGCTGATATGATTGAATTTAAAGACGTATACAAAACCTATCCCAACGGCTTCACCGCGCTGAAGGGCATCAGCCTGCAAATCGAGCAGGGGGAATTTGTTGCCATTATCGGCCTGTCCGGCGCGGGTAAATCCACCATTCTGCGCTGCATCAACCGGATGCACGATATCACCAAGGGCGAACTGACGGTGGACGGCGTCGATGTGGATGGCCTGAGAGGTAAAGCGCTGCGCCGCTACCGCCGGAAGGTGGGCATGATATTCCAGAGCTTCAATCTGGTCTCCCGCAGCACCGCCATTAAGAACGTTCTGACTGCCGATGTGCCGGATATGAACTTCTTCCGTGTCCTGTTCGGCATTTTCACCAAGGATCAGAAAATGCGCGCCCTGGAAAGCCTGGACAAAGTGGGCATTCTGGACAAAGCCTACACCCGCTGCGACCAGCTGTCCGGCGGCCAGCAGCAGCGTGTCGCTCTGGCGCGCACCCTGAATCAGAACCCCAAGATCATTCTGGCCGACGAGCCGGTGGCCTCCCTCGACCCCATCACCGCCAAGCAGGTCATGGAGGACTTTGTCCGCATCAACAAGGAGTACAATATCTCCATTCTGCTGAACATCCACCATGTTGATCTGGCGCTGAAATACTGCGACCGGGTCATCGGCGTCCGTGCCGGTGAGATCGTCTTCGACGGCCCTGCCAGCACCATTACCCAGGAGCAGATCGACGCGGTCTACAACGGTGCCAAGGTTCCCACCATGGGCGACGGAGAATGAGTATGGACAACGAAAATACCGCTCTCTACAGAGAGACATTCTTCGATAAAATCTTCAAGCCCCAGGTCATCACCCTGGAGAACGGACACACCGTCCGCCGCCCCAGAAGCCGCACGCCGCTCATTGTGCTCGCGCTTGCGCTGGCTATCGTGTGGGCGCTGAAAATGACCGGCTTTGATCTCGCGGTCATCGTCAGCCGGTTTTCCAAGATGCTGGATCTGCTGAAAAAGATTTTCCATCCCAACTGGGAGTTCTTCCCCAAGGTCGTCAGCCCCCTGCTGGACACCATCAAAATGTCCATTCTGGGCACGGTCATCGGCTGCGCCATCGCCATGCCGGTGGCAATCCTCGCTTCCTCCAACATCAACCGCAACGCGGTGATCGTCAGCATTTTTCGCTTCATTCTGGCGCTGATTCGTACCCTGCCCACGCTGGTCATTGCCCTGGTCTGCGCTCTGATCTTCTCCCTGGGAACCTTTTCCGGTACGGTGGCCATCGCCATTTTCACCTTCGGCGTTGTGTCCAAGATGCTGTACGAGAGCATCGAGACCATCGATATGGGTCCGTTTGAGGCCATGGAGGCGCTGGGCGCCAATAAATTCCAGGCGTTCTGGTCGGCCTGCGTTCCCCAGATCCTGCCCGTTTACCTGAGCCACTGCCTGTACTGCTTTGAAATGAACATCCGCGCCTCTGCCATTCTGGGTTACGTGGGCGCGGGCGGCCTGGGCATCACCATCAACGAGCGGATCGGCTGGCGTGACTACGAGAGCCTTGGCATGGTTCTGCTGACGCTGTTCGTGGTCGTTGCGTTCATCGAATTCTTCAGCGCCTACCTGCGCAAGAAGCTGAGCTGAGAGGAGGATGAACATGTCTGCAAGAACCAAATTGGAAACCTTTGAGGAAGTCTACAACCGGAAGCTTACCGCTGCCGAGGCCTATGCCAACCGCCCCCGGAAGTGGATGCTCTACACCCTCATTGTGCTGATTATTGTGACAATGGTCGGCTGGTCGTCCTCCAGCATCCAGTTCAACGGCATGACCACAACGGGCTCCGAGGTGGCAAAGGGCGTCCTCCACGGCGTCTTCCATCCCGATATCGCGCTGCTTTTCGGCACGGGAGATACGGATGTTCCCTATCTGCTGCTGCAAACCGTGGCCATTGCGGTGCTGGGTACGCTGTTCGGCGCGATTCTGGCGATCCCCTTCGCCTTCCTCGCCGCGTCCAACATCATGCCAAAGCCCATTTCCTATCTGTTCCGGCTGCTGATCCTGCTGATCCGTACCATTCCCAGCCTGGTGTGGGCGCTGATGTGGATCCGCGTCACCGGCCCCGGCGCGGCCTGCGGTGTCATCACCCAGTCCATTTGCTCCATCGGCATGATCTCCAAAATGTACATCACAGCCATTGAGGATTTGGACACCCACATCCTGGAGAGCCTGGACGCCATGGGCTGCAACGCCTTTGAGAAAATTCGCTACGGCGTTATCCCGCAGCTGACGGCGAGCTTCATTTCCACCACCATTTACCGCTTCGATATCAACCTGAAGGACGCTACCACCCTGGGTATTGTCGGCGCGGGCGGTATCGGCGCGTCTCTGGTACAGTGCCTGAACAGCCGCCGCTGGGCGATGGTCGGCTCCTTTGTCTGGGGGCTGATGGTGCTGGCGCTGGTCATTGAGTTCTTCTCCACCAGAATCCGCCGGAAGCTGGCGCACGGTCAATAATTCAACCAAAGGCTTCGGCGCGTCAACGCCGAAGCCTTTTTCAAGGGAGTATTTTTATGAACCGAAATCTGACGATCTGCTTTACAAGCGACATCCACGGCTATTTTTCCGATATGGATTACGCCACGGGGATGCCCGGCACCACCGGACTTTCCCGCTGTGCGTCAACCTTTTCCCACGACGGCAACACCCTGATTCTGGACGGCGGCGATATCTTGCAGGGAAGCCCCTTCGCCTACTGGCTCAGCCGGAACCCGGTGGAGGGCGCGAAGGTATCCGCCCGGGTGATGAATCTGGCGGGCTACCAGTTTGTCACCATCGGCAACCATGATTTTAACTTTGGCCGTGAGACGCTGGAAAGCTACCTCAGCCGCCTGGACGCACGCTGTGTCAGCGCCAACGTGGAGGGTGTGGCCGGCGTGGAACGGACTGCCGTGGTCACGCTGGAAAACGGCCTGCGCGTGGGCATTACCGGCGTCACCACCCACTTTGTCAACCTGTGGGAGAAGACGGAGAATTTGGAAGGCATCAAGGTTCACGAGGCTTTCCCCGCCGCGGCGGCCGCGCTGGAGGAACTGAAAAAGGCCAATGTGGACATCACGGTCTGCATTTACCACGGCGGGTTTGAAAATGATCTGACCACCGGAGAGCTTCTGTCCGACACCGGCGAAAATCAGGCGTACCGGATTTGCAAGGAACTGGATTTTGACATTCTGCTGACGGGACACCAGCATCAGGCCAAGGCGGGCTTGCAGCTTTTCGGCACGTATGCCTGCCAGTCCCCGGATCGGTGCAGGCAGTATGTCCGGATGGATGCGGAGGTGTCGGCGGATGGGAACGTGACTGCCCATTCCCGGCTGGTTGATCCCGGAAAGCCCGAGGAGCGTCTGGCGGCATTTTTGGCACCCCTGGACGCACAAAATGCCGTTTTCCTGGATCAGCCCCTTGGGGAGCTGGACGTTCCGCTGCTGCCCGGAGATCATATGGAGATGGCGGAAAACGGCTCCCTCATTGCCAATTTCTTCAATCAGGTGCAGCTGGAAGCCTCCGGCGCAGACCTATCCGTCACCAGCCTTGCCAATGTGGTGAAGGGCTTCAATCAGCAGGTCACCATCCGGGACGTGGTCGCCACCTATGTGTTCCCCAACACGCTGCAAACGCTTGAGGTAGATCGCCGGGTTCTGAAAGCCGGGCTGGAACGGTGCGCGGAATACTTTGCATTGGACGGGTCCGGGCAGCTGCAAGTGGGACAAAGCTTCCTCAAGCCCATTGTCCAGCACTATAACTTTGACTATGTCTCCGGCCTGGAAGTGACGATGGACATTCGCAGGCCAATCGGCGACCGGGTCACGTCCATGCTGTATGAGGGCAAGGAGCTGGAAGAAGGCCGCACATTGACGCTGTGCATGAATAACTACCGAGCCACCGGCACAGGCGGGTATCCGTTTTACGCCAAATGCAGGCTGGTCAAGGATCAGCCGACGGAAATTTCTCAGATGATTATTGAGTATATCGACCGACATAAGCATGTGGTTGTGGATAAGAGAAAGTGGCTGCACGTAGTGTACTAATGAATAGGCCGGGTGTTCTGGCAGCGCAATCGACCCTCAATTTTTTGAAATGAACGCAAAACGTCCTGTGAGTCAGTTGGATTCACAGGACGTTCTGCTTTGCACGAAAATTCAGAAAACTTTTCCGGCTGTCGGAAATTACAGCAGTGCGTCCACTTCTTCCCGGGTGGGGACGGAGGTCTGGGCGCCCTTGCGGGTGACGGAAATGGCTGCCGCCGTGTTGGCAAAGCGAATGGCGTCATCTACGGGCATTTCCTCGGAGAGGGCGACTGCCAGCGCACCGTTGAAGGTGTCTCCGGCGGCGGTGGTGTCTACGGCTGTCACCTTTTGGGTGGGGTAATGTATGCAGCCGCTTTCCCGGCACAGAAGCGCGCCCTTTGAGCCGATGGTGACCAGAACGTTGCCGACACCCTTTTGAATCAGCTGCTTTGCGGCAAATTCCACCTGCTCAACGGTGTCCGTGGGAAGCTTCGTGATACTGGAAAGCTCCGTTTCATTGGGCGTGATCCAGTCTATGTATTGGAAAAGGCTGTCCGGAATGGATTCCGGTGCGGGAGCGGGGTTCAGAATTGTGGTTTTGCCCAGTTTTTTCATTTCGGAAATCAGGGAAAATACGCCATCGTGGGGGATTTCCAGCTGAATTAACAAAATGCCGGCGGACTGAATCACATCCTGATTCCGGCGGAAATAGGCTTCGTCACAGCAGTCATTGGCGCCGGGAACAACGACAATGCTGTTTTCCCCCGCGCTGTTGACCGTAATCATAGCCATGCCGGAGGGCTGGGTGTCGCTGTAGCCGATGCGGGACAGGTCAACCCCGGCGTTTTCCAGGCTTTTGTACAGAAGCTGACCCAGGCTGTCCCGGCCGAGGACGCTGAGGAAGGTGCAGTCGCCGCCCAGCTTTCCGCAGGCGCAGGCCTGATTCGCGCCCTTTCCGCCGGGGACGTTGGCGAAGGAACGGCACAGGAGCGTTTCCCCCTTCCGGGGCATTTCCGGCACGTTCAGCACGAAATCAATGTTGGAGCTTCCGACAACCAGGATTTTCTTTCGTTTTTTCATTGAGAACACCTCGTTTGGTTGATTTTTATAAAATAGGGAGGGATTGACCGGTCAGACTTTCACAGCCGCGTCCGGGGAGATCAGCCCCAGGCATTTTTCCGGCTCCGGGGCGAACAGGGACGTGATTTTGATTTCCAGACCTTCCTCTGCCAGCATTTCCTTCAGAACGGACATCAGAACACCGCTGCCTTTGGAAAGCCGACAGGTGGACAGGGTTTCGGCGAGGTTCTGCCGACCCTCAAAGGAGCCGTACCAGTCTCCGGTACAGGTGTAATCCACACCGCAGGAGGGGCTGCCGTCGATGCCGACAATACCCAGAATTTCAAAGCGCTCCCCATGCGCCAGATATTCCTTCAGCTGGTCGAGAATGGGCGAGAGAATATTGCGGCAATGCCTGCGGAAAAACACGTTGTCAAACTGGTTGCTTACATGCCCCCAGCGGTTCGCCCCGTACAGGGTGAATTCCGGGCAGGGGAGCTGGATGAGCTGAATGTCCCGGTCGATGGCAAGGTGCATGAATTTCTTGCGCAGCGCCTCCTCGGCGTCCATTTCCTCCTGATTGTACAGAACCACCTTGGATGCCGTGTTGAGGATGCAATGGGAAACAAAGACGATTTTTTGCATGGTGCGCCTCCTTATATGGCTTCGGAAAGAGAGTCGTAAAGCTCCGAAAGCTTGCTGTAGTGGTTTTCGCCGATTATGATTTTGCCCTTTTTCAGTTCCAGGCAGCCGTCGTCCTCCATGGCGGCAAGGTAGCGGTGGAGGGAGCGCTGATTGATCACCAGCGTATCGGCCAGCTCCTCCCGGGTTAGCGGGCAGGTGTAGGGGCGGCCGCTTTGGGCGGCAAGAAAGAGATAGTAGCCCAACCGCTTGCGGGGCTGATAAATAGCGTTGATCTCCTGAGTGCGAAGGCTGTTGCTGGAGATCTGCCCCAGAGTACGCAGGGTGCTGTAGCAAAGCGCCGGGTCGGTGGTGATCAGGGAGATGAAGTCTCTCTGGGAAATTCGGAAAACCGTACAGGGACTCTTGGCAATGACGTGGGAGGTATAGACCGCGCTGCCCCCCAGATAGTCCGGCAGACCCATAATATCCAGGGGCGTCAGCGCATGAAAAATGTTGCCATCTGTCCCGGTCATGGAATTGACGATCATTGCCCGCCCCTTCAGCAGAATGTAAAAATAATCGATGGAATGTCCCTGCTGGAAAATGACAAATGTCATTTACAACATTATACAAAGCTGGTACGATGGTGTCAACACGGAAGTGTTAACCAATATTGCCAGGAGAGCCAGTGCAAATTACACAAAAATGTCTTCGGACAAAAAGGAGAATGTGATTATGAGTAACGAGAAAACCCTGAAGAAGCACAGCATCAAGGACGATTTTTCCATGATGGCTATTTTGACCATTCCGGTGTGCGTTGCCGTTAACTTCGTAGGCGGACAGCTGGCATCCCTGCTGAAGCTGCCTATGTACCTGGACGTCATCGGAACGATTTTCTCCGGTATGCTCTGTGGCCCCTGGGTTGCCGCCGTCGTCGGCGCAATCACCAACCTGCTGACCAGTATCGCAAACCCCGTTAACCTGCCCTTCATCATTGTCAACGTCGTCGTTGGTCTGACCACAGGCTGGATGTCTCGCGCGAATATGTTCAGCTGCTGGTGGAAGACTGCCATCGCCCTGGTCCTGCAGGCCATCATTTCCACCGTCGTATCCGCCCCCATCGTCGTTCTGGTTTACGGCGGCGTTACCGGCAGCGGCACCTCCCTGATCACGGCCACCGCTATGGCAGCGGGCGCCAACATCTGGGCCGCCTTCTTCGGCACCGAAGGCATCTTCACCACCCTTGACCGCGTCATTTCCTTCTTCATCAGCTGGGGCGTCATCAGAGTCATTCCCGACCGTACCCTGGTCAAGTTCGGCTGCGGCCAGAACTTCCTGAAGAACAAGGGAAAGGAAAAAAAGCCCGAAACCGAAGAAGCCAAGTAAAGAAACCGCTGAATCGATCCGCTTCAGCTGAGCGGCGGGGCGCTTCCTCTGGCCGCGCGGTTCCAAAAGCAGGAAATAGATACGGTATTTCCCGGCTTTTGGAGCCGCTTACCAGAGAAAAGCCCCTCGCTGACAGCTCTAGCGGATTGAATCCAATGTTCCCATGTGGCAAAGCGAAAAGCAGAGATGGCTCTCCTGGCTTTTTGCAAAGGAATCCGTCTTATATGGAACAAAAAAAGGACAATAGGTTATGACATATCTGGAAAAAATCCAAATCAACAAAACCAATAAGCTGGAAGGACTTCACCCCCTGACAAAATTCTGGGTGGTTCTGATGTACTCCATTTGCTGCTTCATTTTCGACTCCATAAAGCTGACGTCCCATAATCTTTCGCTGCTGCTGATTCCCTGGTTTCTTGTCGTGGTCATTCTGTGCGCGGCCAGCGGACAGCCGAAAAAGTGCGCGAAAGCGTTTCAGAAGGTTCTTCTGGTCGTGGGTCTGATTTTCGTGGTGCAGACCTTCATCGTGCCTGGCGGAGAGCTCATCTGGCGGTGGAACTTCCTGAGAATTTATGAGAAAGGCCTTCAGACGGCGATTTCTCTTTCCTTTATGGTTCTGGACATTGCCGGTATTTTCGTTTGGGTGTTCCAGACGACCTCCAACAAGGAGCTGGCAAGAGCCATGGACGAATCCGGCATCAATCACAAGGTTGCTTATGTGTTCACCAACTCGCTGCAGATGATCGACGTTTTGAGTGCCAGCAGCAAAACCATTATGGATGCCCAGCGGGCAAGAGGCATTGAGACCGAGGGAAATCTGATGGTGCGGGCAAAGGCGTTTTTCCCCACCTTGGTGCCGCTGATTCTGAGTGGTATCACCAGCTCCGAGGAGCGGGTACTGACCCTGGAAGCCAGAGGCTTTTCCATTCAGGGTGAGCGGACACATCTGTTTAACCTGAACCGCTCCGGCTGGGAGGGCGCCGTCAAGGTTATCAGCACGGTTATCACGATTCTGGTCGTCGTAGGGAGGATTGTATTATGGGTTATGTAATGGAATGTAAAAACGTCACCTATACCTATCCTCTGGCGGACGAGCCGTCTATCCGGAACGTTTCTCTGAACATCGAGGAAGGAAAATTCTACGGCATCGTGGGGGAGAACGGCTCCGGCAAGACCACCCTCTGCGCAATTCTCCGGGGGTTTGCCCCCAGCTTCTACCAGGGAGACATCCAGGGCGAAGTCCTGGTATACGGCAAGCCCATCGGCGAGTACGGCGGAGAGCTGGCCACGAAGATCGGCTATGTGTTCCAGAATCCCTTCACCCAGATCAGCGGCGTCAAGGAGACCGTATTTGAGGAAGTGGCCTACGGCCTGGAAAATTTCGGCGTTCCCGTAGAGGAAATTGTGGAGCGGGTCGAGGCAATCATGAAGCTGACCCACATCGATTCCCTTGCCGAAAAGAATCCGCTGGAGCTGTCCGGCGGTCAGATGCAGCGGGTGGCGCTGGCCTCCGTCCTGGTGCTGGAGCCGGACATTCTGATCATCGACGAGCCGACCAGCCAGCTTGACCCCCAGGGAACGGAGAGCGTGTTCGAGATCATCAAGATGATGAAGGACAAGAAGAAAACCATCATTCTGGTGGAGCATAAGATCGACCTGATCGCGGAGTACGCGGACGAGGTTCTGGTGCTGCGGGGCGGCAAGCTGATTGCCGGCGGAGACAAGGCACAGGTTCTTTCAGATATTTCTCTGATGGAGCAGGGCGTGCAGCTTCCCCAGATGGCGATCCTTGGCAGCAGGCTGAAGGAAAAGGGGTTCCCGATTTCCGAAATTCCGGTAACTGAGAAGCGTGCAGTAGAGATCATTTCGGCTGCGCTGAACGGGAGGGACACACAATGAAGGATTTGAGCTTGCGAAATGTCAGCTTCTCCTATCCCGGAGGCTTCCTGGCAGTGGATGACGTGAGCATCGACATCAAGGGCGGCGAAAACGTGGCCATTGTCGGCCAGAACGGCGCGGGCAAGACCACCACAGTCAAGATGATCAACGGTCTGCTCCGCCCGACCAAGGGCGACGTCCTGGTGGGGGACATGAACACAAAGAATTATACCACGGCGCAGGTCTCCCGCATCGTTGGCTACGTGTTCCAGAACCCGGACGACCAGATCTTCCACGCAACGGTGGAGGAGGAGGTTCGCTTCGGCCCCAAGAATATGAAGCTGAGCGAGGAAGAGGAAGACCGCCGGGTAGAGGATGCCCTGAAGATTACCGGCATGGACATCTACCGGGGCGAAAACCCCATGAATCTGCCCCTTTCCGTGCGGAAATTCGTCACCATCGCCGCCGTTATTTCCATGGGAACGGAAATCCTGATTTTTGATGAACCCACCGCCGGTCAGGACATCGATGGCAACCGACGGCTGTCCCAGATTCTGAAAACCATGCAGGCGCGGGGCAAGACCATCATCACGATCTCCCACGATATGGAATTTGTGGCGGAGAATTTTGACCGGGTGATCATCATGGCGAAGAAAAAGGTCGTAAAAGAGGGAACTCCGGAGGAAATCTTCTGGGATCTGGAGGCTCTGGACTATGCCATGCTGAAGCAGCCCTATGTCAGCCGCGTGTGTAAGGCGCTGGGAATCGAGAAGAAGATCATCCATATCGATGACGCGGTGGACGAGATCATGAGGAAATTGGGTTGACGGCGATGCGGAAAAACAGCAGCCTTATTACCATTCTCGCTTTCGGCCTGTATTTTCTGGTGGGCGCGGGGGCGCTTCTGGTGGGAAGCAGCCTGACCCAGCTCATCGGCGTCTACGGCAGAACCATGGACGCGGTGGTGCTTCTGGGGTCCTCCTTTGCCATCGGCCGTGTGTCCACGGTGGGACTGACGGGAAGACTGGTGGAGAAAATCGGCGCGAAAGCGGTGTATGCCATTTCGGTGCTGGCGACCTGCGTCTATTTCGTGGGCATCCCGCTGTTCCCCAATTACTATGCGGGGATGGCGGCGGCCTTCCTGGGCGGCGTCGGCATGGGTGCGGAGGATGCCGTTTGCCCGCTGATGCTCAGCATTTCCTGTCGGAATAATTACGCCGGTGCGCTGAGTGCAGGACAGGCGTTCTTCTGCGTGGGAAGCTTTGCGATGCCGTTTCTGATCGGCGTGATGCTGTCGGAGAGGCTTCCGTTCTACGGCGCGTTTTACGTGCTGACGGCGATTGCGCTGATTCTTCTGGCCTGCCTGCCCTTTGTGAAGCTGGAAAAGCAGACGAAGGCGGCGGAAACCCGGGAAGGACAGGAACAGGTCAAGCCCCTGTATACCAAAAAGCTCTGGCTGGCCTACGCCGGCGCGCTGATCGGCGTCGCCTGCTACAGCGGCGCGGTGAATGTGCTTTCCCTGTACACCGCAAGCTTTGCCCAGAGCATGGGAATTTCGGAAGCCAACGCGGCATTCCTGCTGACGATCTATAATGTGGGCGGCGTGATCGGCTCCTTCGCCTTTACCTGGATACTGAAAAGGGTAAAGGAACGGATCATCGTCATCGTCAACAGCATCGTCGGTATGGTCGCTCTGGCGGCGGCCATTGCCTTTCACAGAACAGAAATTTATTTTATCAGTCTGTTTATTGCCGGAACGTTTCTGGGGGTCATGTTCAGCCTGTTCGTGGCGATTACCACCCGGATCGGCTATAAGCGAATCAGTGTTGCCAGCTCTTATGTGGCAATCGCCGGCGGCATTTCGGACATTATGACGCCCATTCTCTCCGGCGCGCTGGTGGGCGTGTTCGGCGTGGGCTGCGCGTTCTACTATGCGCTGGCGACGGTGGTTCTGATGCTGGCATCCTCCATTCTGGTAAATGCGGTTACGTCGGAAAAGGAGATATCTTCGTATGGCAATTCAAAGTAAGGAAACCTTAAACGCAAAGGGGCAGCAGTATCACATCTGCTGCAAAAAAGGCGATATCGGAAAGTATGTCATTCTCCCGGGCGACCCCTTCCGGACGGATCTGATTGCGAAGCATTTTGACAATCCCGTGCTGGTCGCCCACAACCGGGAACACAAAACCTGGACGGGAACTCTGAACGGGGAAAAGGTGTCCGTTTGCAGCACCGGCATGGGCTGCCCCTCTGCGGCCATTGCCGTGGAGGAGCTGATCCACTGCGGTGCGGAGGTGTTTATCCGCGTGGGAACCTGCGGCCGTCTCTGCCCGGAAAGCTACGACGAAAGCTTAGAGGGCGTGGTCATCACGGCGGCCGTGCGGGACGAGGGAACAACGGTACACTATGTACCCATCGAATACCCGGCCATCGCAGACCGTCACGTGACGGACGCGCTGGTGCGGGCGGCACAGGCCAAGGGCTACCGCTTCGAAGAAGGAATCGGTCAGTCCAAGGATTCCTTCTACGGCCAGCATGACCCGGACAGTATGCCAAACAGCGACCGTCTCCATTCCCGCTGGAAGGCCTGGGAAAAGAGCCGCGTCATGGCGTCCGAGATGGAGTGCGCGGGTATTTTCATCGTGTCGCTCATTCGCGGCGTGAAGGCGGGCGCCATCATGGCCTACGGCAGCATGAACGATCACACCATCGAGGTGGCCTGTGACGCCGTGAAGCTGCTGATCGAAGACAGCAAAGCAAAATAACCGCCGGGAGGGAAACGCAATGGGTTTTTATGAGGAAAAGCTGGTTCCCGTGATCAGGGCGGTTTGCGCGGTCATCGAGCAGACGGAGCATATGCAGGACATCCTCCACGGCACCATGTCGGAGGAGCGCTTCCGGTTCCAGATTTTGCAGAACCACCAGTATCTGCTGGACTACACCCGGTGCTGGGCGGTGGCCTTCTCCAAGTGTACCTGTTTTCAGGAGATGGAGGATTGGTACCCCATCGTGAAAAACACCATGGAAGGCACGGTCATGGTAAACCGGAACTTCTGGTCGAAGGAGATCGGCGCGACGCTGGAGGAAATGGACGCTGTCATCGAAGCGCCGGGAAAGCGCTCCTACACCGCGTTCCAGCTGATGTGCGCGGAGCAGGGAAGTCTTGCGGAGTGCATGATGGCCATGTTCCCCTGCAACATTCTCTACCGCTTTTTCGGCGAGGATCTGCTGCCAAAGTGTACGCTTCCCGAGGACAACAAATTTTATAAGTGGATCGCGTTCTACGTGGGCGACGAATACGTTGCCAAAACGGAGAACGAGATCCGCATGGTGAACAAGCTCTGCGCCAATAAAACGCCCCGGGAGCAGGCGCGGCTTCTGGAAATTTTTGCGACGAGCTGCAATTACGAGATTTTGCAGTGGCAGGATATGTACCACAATATGACGACCTGGCCGCTGGATTCTATTTTTCCCCGAAAATTCACCACCTTGGAGGACTGAACATGGACAGGAAAAAACTGATCATCGACACGGACTGCGGCTCGGACGACGCAGTGGCCATTGCAATGGTCTTGAATGACCCCAATTTCGAGGTCATTATGTGTACGACCGTATCCGGCAACGTCAATTGTAAGCAGGCGGCCATCAATACCCTGACCACCATTGAACACGCCGGTACTTACGAGCCGCCGGTATACATGGGCGCCATCGATATGCTGCTGCGGGACATGCAGTATGCCGCGGAGACCCATGGCGAGGACGGAATGGGCGATATCGGTCTGGTTCCTCACCGGCTGAAAATCGGTGAGGGCAACGGCGTTATTCGGATGCTGGAAGCGCTGAAAGCAAGCGAGCCGGGGGAGATCGACATCATCGCCCTGGGACCACTGACCAACCTTGCCCTGGCGATTCGCCTGGATAAGGAAGCCGTCAGGAAGGCCGGACGGATCGTGTGCATGGGAAGCGCGGGTCTCGGTGTCGGCAACGCGACGCCCCTGGCGGAGTTCAACATCTGGCAGGACGCGGAAGCGGCGAAGATTGTCGTGGACGCGGGAATTGAGCAGCTGGTTCTGGTGGGCTGGGACGCCTGCCTGGGCGACGCCATGCTGATTCCCTCGGAGATCGACGAAATTCAGAAGAGCGGCCCTCTGGGCAAGTTCGCCATCGACTGCAACCGTCAGCTGATGGTACTCAACAGCGAGCGATTCGGCGACAGCTATCTGGATATGGCCGACCCCTCGGCTGTGGCGGCGGCGCTGTATCCCGAGTGCATCGAAACCTGTGATAAGTATTTCTGCGAGGTGGACGTCTCCAACGGCCCCGGCTACGGAAACGTGATCGTCGACCGGTGCAATGTAACCGGCAAGGAGCCGAACGTCTATATTTGCAGTAAGCTGTACGCCAACAAGTTCAAGCATTACATGTACAAGACCCTGCGGGTCTGCTGATGAGGTGAATTTTATGGGAGAACTGAAAGTTAAATTTCTGATGGGACCTTCGGACTGCAACGATGCCAACATTCCGAACTACAGCGCGGAATTTTTGGGCAATCTGAGCAGGGCGCTGGGGGAGAAGGTCGTGTGTGCGGAGATGGACGAGGTCAGGGCGCAGCCGCTGCCGGTGTACTTCATCGCATCCGGCGGCGCGGAGCCGGGCTTTGCGGCGTCCTACCAGCAGACGCACGAGCCTTACATTCTGCTGACCACACCCGCCTATAACTCTCTTGCGGCGGCCATGGAGATTATGGGCTTCTTACAGGAAAAGGGCTTGAAGGGTGAAATCCTCCACGGAACCCCCGAGGCAATTGCCAGACGCTTGAACGTCCTGAAGCGGGTGGCGGAAGCGAGAGAAAAGCTGTCTCACATGAAGCTCGGCTGCTTCGGCGAACCCGGCGGCCTGATTGCCAGCGACGTGGATTTCGACAAACTGAAAGCCCTCAGCGGCATGGAATGCAGAATGTTTGACCTGGAGGAGGTTGTCGGGGAATTCCACAAGGGCGGCTACCCGGAAAACGCCTACACCAAGGAGCTGAAAACCAAGGGCTTTGATCCGCAGGAAGTGGACAAAGCGCTTCAGGTATACGGCGCGCTGAAGCGTCTGATTGCCAGGTACGATCTGACCGGCGTGACCGTCAAGTGCTTTGATCTGCTGGGACGCATCCACACCACCGGCTGTCTGGCGCTGGCGCTGCTCAACGCGGAGGGAATCCCGGCGGCCTGTGAGGGCGACCAGAAGAGCCTCGTCAGCATGGCTGTGCTGGAAGCCCTGACCGGTCAGGCCGGCTTTATGGCCAATCCCAGCTGCATGGATCCGGAAAAGAGCGAGATCATCTTCGCCCACTGCACGCTGCCCATCAACATGCCGGACAGCTACCATCTTGTGACCCACTTCGAGTCGGGAATCGGTGTGGCGGTCTCCGGCGATCTGGCGGTGCAGCCCGTGACGATTTTTAAGTGCGACGACAGCATGGAGCGGTACTATGCGGGCAGAGCGGAGCTACTGGAAACCATGCACCGCCCGGATTTGTGCCGGACGCAGATGCGCTTAAAGCTCCAGGACGGCACGGGATATTTCTCCGGCCACCCCATCAGCAACCACCACATGATCATCAAGGGCGACTGGAAGGAAGTCATTGACGAGTTTTTCAGGGGCTGATCAAAATCAAGCGGAGGATTCCATTCTGGAATCCTCCGTTTCGGCCTGTCCGCCCGAATTTTGTGCGTCATATTTGGTCATTCTACGAATAGACAGAATCCATTTCATCGGCTACAATGTTTGCACATATTTGGAAACAGCGCGATCATAAGAAAGGACGCTCAGCAACTGCGAATTTTTGCGGGAGGGAATGTCGTATGAAAATCGGATTTATTGGTCTTGGCATCATGGGCAAGCCCATGGTCAGAAATCTGCTGAAGGCAGGCCATGAGGTTTGGGTAAACAACCGCAGCAAGGCACCTATGGAGGAGCTGGCGAAGGACGGCGCCCACGCCGTTTCCCGTCAGGAGCTGGCGGAGAACAGCGAAATCATCATCACCATGCTGCCCAACGGCCCCCAGGTCAAGGAGGTCATGCTGGGCGATGTGGTCAACTACATGCACGCCGGTCAGATTTATATCGATTGCAGCTCCATCAGCCCCGTGGTCTCCAAGGAAATTGCCGCGGTTCTGGCGGAGAAGGGCATCGAGATGCTGGATGCTCCCGTTTCCGGCGGCGAGCCCAAGGCCGTCGATGGCACGCTGAGCTTTATGGTGGGCGGCAAGCAGGCGGTTTTCGATACCTGCAAGGACGTTCTTGCCGCGATGGGCGCTTCCGTGACCCTCTGCGGCGACGTGGGCGCGGGCAACACCACGAAGCTTGCCAACCAGATCATCGTCGCCTGCAACATCCAGGCGGTGGCCGAGGCATTCACCCTGGCGCAGAAGGCCGGGGTTGACCCCGAGGTGGTGTACCGCGCCATCCGCGGCGGTCTCGCCGGTTCTACCGTTATGGACGCCAAGGGTCCCATGATGATTGCGGGCAACGACAAGCCCGGCTTCAAGGTTGACCTGCATATCAAGGATCTGAACAACGCCCTGGACTGCGCCCACGCCGTGGGTGCGCCCGTCCCCATGACCGCGTCCGTTCAGGAAATCCTGCAATGGCTGCACAACAATGACTGCGGCAGCAACGACCACAGCGCCATTGCCAAATATTACGAGCGTCTGACCGGTATCAAAATCGGGCGCTGAGCCGAGGACGGGTAAAACAGGCATAAGCATATTTTTAATGATTGTCGAAAATATTTTTCTATCAACAGCATTGCTAAGATGCTCAGGATTCGTCGCTACATTCGCATTGTGCGGTGTTGCCTTAGATACGTTCTAGACAAACCCGCCATAAAACGGATTGACAATTCGACAAAATGTGATATAATCCCACTGTCTGAAAAATATAAAGTTGTAGCACAGAGGTGTCTGCCCAAGAGCAGATGAAAAGGGAATCCGGTGGGAATCCGGAGCGATGCAGTCACTGTGTACGGGAGCGGCCTTGCAATCCACTGGGAAACCGGGAAGGGCAATGCCGTGATGAACGAAGTCAGGAGACCTGCCTGTGTGTGGAATCTCAAACCTGCTGCCAACAGGTTGGTTTTCCTACGAACTTATGATCCGCTGCGGGTCACCGCGCGGATGTATATGTAGTAAGAAGCACCGAGGGCGGCTGTGTGAGACACAGCCGCTTTTATATTTCTTTCAGAACAAATAATTTGGAAAGAGGTAGATCCCCCATGAAGAAAGCACTTGCCTTTCTGATGGCGGCCGTGATGCTGATGAGCATGCTGACCGCCTGCGGCAACAAGGACAATGCTGCCGACGACAATGACGCTGACAACAACGATGTGAACACCGAGGAGACCGACAAGGCCGCCGCCGACAAGGTCGCCGCCCTGATCGACGCCATCTATGTGCAGGAGCGCACCGAGGAGACCGACGCCCAGTGCGAGGCCGCCAAGGCCGCTTGGGATGCCCTGACCGACGCCCAGAAGGCGCTGGTGGAGGGCGAGGAGGCCAGCCCTGAGTACTTCGGTCTGGACACCGGCGACGCCTCCAAGGACGATCCCCGCAACCAGGACGAGATCGGCGAGAAGGAGCTGCTGGTGGTGTCCTTCGGCACCTCCTTCAACGACAGCCGCGTAGCCGACATCAAGAGCATTGAGGACGCCCTGCAGGAGGCCAACCCCGATTGGTCCGTGCGCCGCGCCTTCACCGCTCAGATCATCATCAACCACATCCAGGCCCGTGACGGCGAGAAGATCGACAACATGGAGCAGGCTCTGGAGCGCGCTGTCGCCA